>MDSV01046717.1_pt1 | contig 15366 bp, 15 predicted proteins | sample 810851 | NCBI WGS metagenome assembly MDSV01 (sample SAMN05326640, study PRJNA326480) | marine metagenome | isolation source: seawater | place: Atlantic Ocean: North East | collected 2012
ATTTGCTAAGTCATTAAAGGACCTTGGTATTCCAGTACCTACATTGAAGAGTCCATTTATGTTTTTGTTTTCAAAAAAAAAATTTATAATTTTTACAACATCTTTTATGTAAATAAAATCTCTCATTTGTTCACCATCTCTATAATTAGGGTTATGGGATTTAAAGAGTTTTACATAATTATTCTTATAAATAGTCTGAAAAATTTTTAGAATTATACTCCTCATGTGAGATTTATGGAATTCATTAGGACCGTAAACATTAAAAAATTTTAACCCAACACATTGAACAGGATTTCTTTTTTGCTTTATTATGAATCTATCAAATAAATGTTTTGACCATCCATAGAGATTAAGAGGGTTAAGTTTAGATAGGTAATCACTTGTTTCTAAATCATTAAACTTATTAGAACCATCACCATATGTTGCTGCTGACGAGGCATAAATAAAGCGTTTTTTATTTTTCAAACACCACTTCCATAAAAATAAAGATAATTCCAAATTATTTTTTATAATTAATTGAATATTTTTTTCTGTGGTAGAGGTAATTGCACCTAGATGAATTACAGCAACAATTTCTTTCAAATTATTCTTTAAGAATGAGTTGATTTTTTCAGGATGAATTTTAATTATATCATGTTTTTTGAAATAAACACTGTTTAGCTTATTTTTGTAATCGATAGAGACTACTTTAAAATCATAATTTTCTGCAAAGAAATTTACGATATTTGAACCGATAAAACCTGCTCCCCCTGTTATTAATATCATAAAAATATAACCAAAACTACGACAAAACCTTAAGTACTAAAAAACTGATAATATATGTGCATAATATGAATCCAACAATATTAATTAAATATACTTTTTTTTTATTTTCACTGTTCTTTAGATGCCTGTGGAACCAAATCAACCAAAAAATAAAAAAAATTAAGTAAATAAATAATAAAAATATTATCAAATAATCTTTTAGCATAAATCAATATATTGTGTTAAAAAGATAATTTACTACTAATTGTTGTTGTTTAAAAAATTAATATATACTAATATTATGCTGTGGATTTTTTTAGTCAAAATAAAATAATTGCATACAACAGTCCAATTGATTGCATTGAAGATCATGCTCACAAGTTCGATGTAGAAATTTTAAGAGATTCTGCAGATCAATTACTTTTAAAATATAAAGGATCTTGGTCTAATCATGAAATTGTGATCATATGGGATGAAATTAATAAAGTAATAAATATAAGCAGTTGCTTTGATTTAAATCTAAAATCAAAGGGTAAAAATGATGTCTATTCTATGATTTCGTCTTTTAACGAAAAAGTAAAACTCGGTTATTTTCATTATTGTTCACGACATAAGGTGATTTTTTTTAAATATCAGGTTTCTATTAAAGGGTTAAACTACATGACAATTGAGCAGATTGAAGATTTTTTGAGCGTTGTAATTAAAGAGTGTGATAGATTTTTTCCCATTTTTTTATTATTTTTCTCAAAAAATCAAACCCAAAGGGCAGATTTAGAAAACTCTCTCCTAAATGTTCATGGACAAGCATGAATCATTCACTCCTAATTGGTTGTGGAAATTTAGGTTTCAACATACTCCAGTCTTTTTTAGCTAGTAAAAAAAAAGTTACAGTATTGGATAAAAACAAAAAGGTTTTAAGAAGCTTAAAAAGAAGTAAGTTTTTAACTATTTCTGATAATTTTTCTAATTTATCATCAAATAACTATGATCAGATAATGCTTTGTGTCAAACCTAAAGATGCTAATTTTGTGTTAAATAAGTTGTCTGCAAGAAAGGAAAAAAAAATAATCTCATTTATAGCAGGTCTTAAAGAAAAAAAGATAAGATCATATTTTTGTAATGAAATTAATATCATTAGATTAATGCCCAATTTATTAATTGAAGTAAAAAAAAGCACGACTGGGGCATATTCATCGCAAATAAGTAAATATGAAAAAAAAAAAATAGAAAAAGATTTCTCTTTTTTTGGAAATATGATTTGGTTAAAAAATGAGAAGCAAATGCATTTTTTTACAGCTTTTTTTGGTGGAGGCCCTGCCTATATAAGTCTCTTTTTAGAGATCTTATCAAAAATACTTTTTCATAAGGGCTTTGATAAAAAGATCTCAAGGCAGCTTGTTTCTTGTCTAGCAAGCGGTACTGTTGAATTAGCAGAAATAAATAACCTTCAATATAGAGATATTGTAAAAAAAGTTTCTAGTAAAAGAGGAACTACGGAGCAAGCCATCAAATACCTTAAGGAAAAAAAAAAATTGATTTTATTAATACAAAAAGCAATCCTATGTGCTGAAAAAAGATCTGAAGTTATCTCTAAAGATCTATAGTAAATATTGAACCCTTATATTTTTTTGAGTCTTTTATATAAATTTTACCATTTAGTTTTTTAACAAGTTCATTCGCTATACTTAACCCAAGTCCAGACCCTCCTTGATTAAGGTTTCTTGAATGGTCAACTTTAAAGAATGGTTTAAAAACTTTTTTTTTAAAACTGTCTTGAATACCAGGTCCATCATCTTCAATTTCTATTCTAAGAAATTTTGAATTTTTTGTAGCTTTAATCTTAATATTATTTGCGAATTTGGCTCCGTTTTCACAAATGTTAAATATTATTCTGTAAAGACAGTTTCTATCCGTTTTATAAAATATTTTTTTATTACATGATATTTGAGACTTTTTGGTAAGAATGGTAGATGAATTAATTACATCACTAATTAATTCGTAAATATTTACTGAAGAAAATCTACTGATATTTATTTTTTCAGAATAGTCTAAATATTCTCTTAAGACCATTTGCATAGTCTTTAAATCATTTTTTATTGATTTTATATGTTCGTCATCATCCATTAGTTCTAATCGAAGCTTTATTCTTGTGAGAATAGTTCCTAGGTCATGTGATATTCCAGCTAAAAAACTTGTACGTTGAGAAATATACTCATTGATTTTTTTTTTCATTCTTATAAACGAATTTCCTGCTTGTCTAATTTCTAGAGCTCCTTCAGGCTTAAATTTCTTTATTTTTTTTCCTTCACCAAAGTCTTTTGCGGAGTTCGCTAATCTTTGAATAGCCCTGATTTGAATTCTTAAAAAAAGAAATGCTATTAAAGATAATATGAGAGATGAAGAAATCATCCATAGTAAAAGTATAAGTGGAGTTTCACTTAGTAAATATTTTTTAGGAAATTTGATGAGAAAATAATCATCAATGTTGTTATTCTTAAAAATACTAATATTATTTTTCTCAAAGGTTAAAAAGAAATCATTGCCAAGCCTATTCTTAATTTCTTTTTCGATTTTCCGTTCAAAGAATGTCTTAGGTTTTTTTTGAGTTTTATATTGTTCTACTCTATAAAATTGTAGATTTAATCTAAGTGCAGAATTTTGGGCATTCTCATATCCGTTTTTATTATAATTTGAGATTATAAAATCAATTTGATTGCTGGCAATATTGGAAAACCTTGTGATAATTTTTTCCCAATGTCTGTCATAGAAAAAGAAGATAAGTAAGCATTGAGTTAAGATTAAGGGTAGAAGAAAAATTAATAATAAGCGTGGTAATATTTTTTTAGGGGCAATTTTTTTTAAAATTTTACTCATATTCACTTACTAGTTTATAACCTTTTCCTCTTACGGTCTTAAGAAAAGAAATATTTGAGGGGCTTGTTATTTTTTTTCTTAACCTGGTTACAATAACATCAACTGAACGAAGGTTTTTGTCTAAATTGAGTTTTTCAGCTAAAAGTTCTCGTGATATCTCTTTGTTAATATTTTTTAAAAGAATTTCCAGCAAATATTCTTCAGATGACGTTAATTTTATAACTCGATTATTTTTATTCAATTGCTTAGTGTTAAACTCATAGGAAAAATCACCAAAATAATATTTCTTTTCTGATTTATTACTATTGACTCTTGGGTTAAGGAGTTTTTTTATCCTCAGAACTAATTCCATTGGTTCAAATGGTTTGCTTAGGTAGTCGTCACATCCTAATAGATAAGACTTAGTTTTTATATCTAGTTGATTATTTGCTGTAAGCATTATTACAGGTACATTAGTATTCCCACCTCTAAAATACTCAAGAAAACTAGTTCCACTTATCTCTGGCATCATTACATCAAGGACAATTATATCAAAAGCAAACAATTTTAATAAATTTTTTGCATCATTAGCACTAAAAGCAGTGGTAACCCTAAAATCATGCTTTTTTAAGAAAACACTTAATAATTCTCTAATTTTATCGTCATCATCTATACAGAGTATATGAGGTTTTTTTTCCATAAAATTATAATTCAAGACATTTATTAAGCTCAAATAATTTAAAAATATTGGTAATTTTAATGATTCTATCTTATAACAAAATTTATGCAAATTTTACCCTTTGATGATAGAAAAGGACTCATTTGGTTTAATGGTGATTACATAGAGTGGTCAAATGCGAAAGTTCATGTTTTAAATCATGGTCTTCATTATGGAAGTTGTGTTTTTGAAGGGCTAAGAATTTATGAAGGCCAAATTTTTAAATTAAATGAACACATTCAAAGACTGTACAAATCAGCAAGTATTTTAGATCTAGAAATCCCTTACAATGAAGAAATTGTAATAGATGTTTGTAAAAAAATTACACGAAAACAGAATGTTAAAAATGGGTATATTAGACCTGTTGTTTGGAGAGGAAGCGAAATGATGGCTATTTCTGCTTTAGAAGCCTCAACAAATTTAGCCATTGCCTGTTGGGAATGGCCGTCTTACTTTTCTCCAGAAAAGTTACTTAAAGGAATTAAACTTACAGTTTCTAAATGGAAAAGACCGTCACCTGAGTCTGCACCCACAGATAGTAAAGCAGCTGGCTTATACATGATTTGTTCTTTAAGTAAACACAAAGCAGAGAAAGCTGGCTTTGATGATGCATTAATGCTTGATTATAGAGGCTACATAGCTGAAGCAACAGGAGCTAATATTTTTTTTGTTAAAGATAAGGAAATTTTCACTCCTAAACCTGATTGTTTTTTAAATGGAATCACTAGACAAACTGTAATAGAAATTGCTAAAGAAAATAAAATTAAAGTCAATGAAGACTACTTTAAATTTGACTTTTTGAAATCGTGTAGTGAAGTTTTTTTAACAGGGACGGCTGTTGAGATAACCCCAGTAAAAAGTATTGATAATTTTGTTTTTGAAAAACGTGATTTAACAAAATTATTAATTTCAGAATTCAAAAAGAGAGTAGGTGGCTGATTTCGTATTTTATTTTTGTTCTTTTACCCATTGAGAAATATTTGGAAAATTCTCTTTTTTCCAGAAAGTTATTTTTTTTTTAAAAAAAATTACCATTTCCTGAATAAATTTAAATCCTTCAGTTCTATGCTTTGAAGCAACTAAAATAAAAATTATATTTTCTCCAGGTTTAAGGTTTCCATATCTATGGATAATTAGCAAATCTTCAATTTGTATCTTTTCGAAAAGTGAGTTTATTGCTCGATGTGTTTGATGCTTTGCCATTTTTTCGTATAATTCAATATCCATACTCCTTAATTTTTTTTGATTGCTAAATTCTCTTACTTTTCCTAAAAAAGAAATTATTGAACCAGATTGAATATTTTTAGAAGAGAAATCATCTAATATCTTTCCAACCTTAAAATTTTTTGATTGAAATAGAACTTTCATTACCCTCCAGTAACAGGTGGAAAAAAAGCAACCTCGTCGGTATTATTAATTTTTTTTTCGAATGAATCTATATATTCATAATTAACTGCACATTTTAAATTTTTCTTTTTAAATGCTAACCTATATTTTTCATTAATTGATTTAAGATTTTCTATTAAATCATTTAAACTTGTCGCATCTTGGATATTAATAATATCCTCATCTTTACCTATTATTTCTTTTATCTCTGCGAAATAAAGTATTCTCAATTTAATAATTCCTCATATTTATAAAATTTTAGCATTGAACCTTTTTCAATAAAACCTTTGTTTTGTTCAGCTTCAATTATACCATCAGTTTGTGAAATTGAGGAAATAATACCAGATCCACTAGTTTTAAACTTTTCAACGAACTGAATGCTTTTTTTTTCTTTTAAGTATCCTCGAATCCATTCAGTTCGACCAACTTTTTTTTTCATGTTAAAGTTTACAGGAATTATCCTTCCTTTGGTTTCAAACTTGTTTATACCAGAAAATTTCCTAAGGTAATCTGTAACGAGCATTAGAAAAGTAACTATTGCAGCAACTGGATTTCCTGGCAAACCAATGAAGGGAGTTTTTTTAATTCTTCCGAATGCAAAGGGTCTTCCAGGTTTAAGTGCAAGTCTCCAAAAACTTATTTTTCCAAAGAGCGAAAAAAAATTTCCTATTTCATCAATCTTACTTTTTGATATTCCACCTGAGGTAATTACTAGATCAAATTTGTTAAGATTCTTTAGAATCAACTTTTTAGTATCTTTTAAATTATCTTTTATAATTCCAAGGTCCTCAGCATCACAACCTATTTTCCTAATTAATGCAAGAAGAACGGTTTTATTAGCATCATAGATTGAATATTGATTATTTTTAAAACCCTTTATAACTTCGTTTCCTGAGGAGAAAACACCAACTTTAATTTTTTTAAAGACTTTAATTTTTCTTATGCCTAAAGAAGCTAATTGTCCTAGATCAACAGTACGAACCCTTCTTCCCTTTTTGAAAACTATCTGATTTTTTTTTACATCCTCACCTTTTTTTCTTATATTAGAACCTTTAATTGGTTTTTTTAAGATATTTAAATTTTTATTTTTTAATTGGCAATTTTCTTCATAACAAACAGTATCGATATTGTTTATATCAAGGATATAAGATCCTGTGTAAATAGCTATTGCTTCACCTTCTTTTAATTTTTTTTTGAAAGGTTTGCCAGGCTTTGATTCTCCGACAACCTTAAAAAAATCTACTTTTTTTTTAAATGAACTATAGTTAATTGCAAACCCGTCAACAGCGGAATTATCATATTTTGGTATATTTTGTTTTGAATATATATTTTCTGCCAATACTCTATTTTCAGTAACATTAAAGTCTATTAATTCAGAAGAATTTTTTAAAAATTTTAGGCTATCAATCATAATTTTTTTTGCCTTTTTAACAGAAATTAATTTTTCTTTAATTTTTTTCATTTTTTTTGGGTTTTTTTTAAAATAAAAGAACTTATTTTATTTGTCTCTTTAAATTGAAACATTGGTAAGTTTAGTTTTTCGATTTCTTCTGAAACTTTATCATAAACTAAAGCCTTTATATTTTTATCCTTGAGGCATAATAAAGGCTTGTTGATTGTCGTTCTAAAAACTTCTATTTTATTAAAGGGAGTGTATTTCATACCCTCAACCAAAATAATATCTACATTTTTAGAAAACTTTTTTATAACATCTTTTAAATAAATTTTTTCTTTTTTTTTTCTACTAACTATAGCAAATTTGTATTCATTGAATATTAAAACTTCTTTAGACCCTGATTCTAAATGCTTGAAGCTGTCCTTTCCTTCTTTATCAATCTTAAAGTTATGGTGAGAATGTTTAACAGAACAAATCTTTAGTTTTTTTTTGGTGAGATTTTTAATTATTCTACAAATTAAGTCAGTTTTACCACTACCACTCCAACCAACTATTCCAAATAGATTATTCATTAAAAAAGCTTCAAATTTTTCTTGAAATAAATATAACCGGTGTAAATTGTGATAATTGAAGCCACTGTTAGTCCTATATTACCAAGATATAATATGATTTTTGTATTGAAATTTTGATGTACAATTAAGAAACCAAGTGAGCTCATTTGTATAAGTGTTTTCCATTTTGCTAAACTTGTAACAAGTAAATTTTGGCTAGAATGTAAAAAGAAATCCCTAAGGCCAGATACAATAATTTCTCTTAGTATGATTACTAATGCAGGATAAACAAAAACGGCAGAAATTTGAGAGTTGGCTATTAAAATAATAATTACTGAAACAACTAGAATTTTATCAGCAATTGGGTCTAGGAATTTACCAAAGTTTGATTCAAAATCAAATTTCCTTGCAAAATATCCATCAAAAAAATCTGAAAAACAAGCTGTAATGTAAAGAGCTAATGCAACCCAGAGATATTTTTCTGTATTAATTTCAATACACAAAATAATACTTGGTATTAGAAGAATTCTTAATATTGTTAAAAAGTTTGGGATATTTTTGAGTTTAAACATTTTTATTAAACTCATTATATATATTTTTTGCAGTATTTACTCCAATACCCTTAACTTTTTTAAGATCTGCAAGGCTTGCACTTTGAATGTTTTCGATAGTACCAAAAAAATTTAGAAGATTGGACCTCGTTTTTTTTCCAATACCTTTTATCTTATTAAAGATTGAATTATCAATTCTTTTCATCCTTTTTTTTGTATGAGAAGATACTGCGAATCTATGAGCCTCATCTCTAAGTTGTTGCAAAAAGTAAAATTCTTTTTCATTTTTGTTAAATTTAATCTCTCCGTTTAGAGAATGAACTTTATCGTTTGAAACCATTCGTTTTTTTCCCTTTGATATACTAATTATATCAATATTATGGAGATTTAGTTTTTTTATAGTATTTTTTACTATATTTAGTTGACCTTTTCCGCCATCAATTATTATAAGGTTTGGAAGTTCATACTTCCACTTCTTTGAAAAATTAAATCTTCTTTCAATTACTTGCTTAAGCATAAAATAGTCATCATTAATTCTTTCTTTAGATGAAAAAATATTAAACTTTCTATACAAATTTTTAGAAAAACAAAAGTTCTGGTATACAACCATTGCTCCAACAGGATCAGTTCCGTTTAAATGACTGTTGTCATAAACCTCAATTTTATGCGGGAAACTTTTTAGATTTAGAACTTTTGACAATTTATTTAAAATTTTTTTATTATTGTCAATTTTATTAAACATATCTTTATTTGTTGCTTTAATGTTTTCTTCAACAATTCTTAAAAGTTCAAGTTTTTTGCCTTTTTTTGGCGTTCTAATTTCTACAGATTTAGTAGGTGAAATCACTTTTTGGATTAGTTTAGTTTCTTTTAAATCTAAATTTACTAAAATTTCGTTTGGAGGTTGGTTATTTTTATAAAAAAACGTTATAAATTGTTGCATTAATATTTCAGATTTTTCTAACATTTTATCAGTCAGGAAAAAGTCTTTGTTACCAAGGTTCTTTCCTGACCTGAAAAAAAAAATTTGGATATATTTTTGTTTAAACTTCTCATATAAATATAAAATATCAAAATTTTCATTTTTGTTAAGATCAGAGTATTGCTCAAAGGTAACCCTAGATATGGCTTTTATTCTATCACGAACAATAGCAGCCCCCTCATAATCTTGTTTTTTACTTAAAAGCTGCATTTTTTTAACTAAATTATTTTTTAAATTATGATTCTTACCTTTCAAAAAAAGTACAGCTTGTTTTACTAATTCATTATATTCAATAGTCTTAATCTTACCCACACATGGAGCACTACACCTTTTAATTTGATAAAGAATACAGGGTCTCGTCCTTGAATTAAAAATATTATCCGAGCAACTTCTTAATAAGAATGCTCTTTCTAATTGCTGAATTACCTGATCAACTATATTAACATTGGCAAATGGACCAAAAAAAATATCATTTGTATTTTGTTTTCCCCTAAATTTCTTAATTCTAGCCCATTTATTACTCAAACCAATCATAATAAATGGGTAGCTTTTATCATCCATAAGTCTAATGTTAAACATTGGCTTAAGGTTTTTTATTAAATTATTCTCTAATATTAATGCGTCTAATTCTGTTGGAGTTTTTATAAAGTCTATTCTGTGTGTTAGACTAATTAAAGTCTTTATTCTTCTGGTTTGTTTGGTGTCATTTATATAACTAAATATTCTTTTTTTAAGATTTTTGGCTTTTCCTACGTATAGAGCTGATTCTCTTTCATCAAGAAATTTGTAAACACCTGAACCGCTAGGAAAATTTGATGATGCTACCTTTAGGATATCAAGTCCTTTTCTATAATTAAAATTTTTATGCGTTATTGTCATTTCTTCTCAAGTCCTTGCATTTATTATAGAAAATTATACACGAAATTCTATCCACTAATTTTGTGGATAAGTTTGTGAATAATCTTTGAATTTTTTTTTTAATCTGACTTATACTGTGACTTTCATGTAAATTGATTAAAAATTAGTCAATTTTGTAAGTTATTGAATTAATTGATAAAATTTTAATTATGAGTTATGTATAGGAATTCTTTAGAACAAATATATTTTTAAGTGCGGAAAAAAATTAAAAAAAAAAAATATGTTGACAACTTGAATGAATACTAATCAGTTGAAAATACCTTAGATTTTGAGTTTGCCCACCCTAGACTTTGTCCAGAATCAATTGTTAATACCTCTCCAGTAACTGAAGTATTGTTAATTAAATAATCAATCGCAGTATTAATTTCATCAAGTTTTACCTGTCTCATCATTGGGGTTCTTTTTATTTGATTTTTGAATTGAGCCAAAGTTTGATTTTTACTTTTTAATGTAGGGCCAGGGGAAATTCCATTTACCCTAATTTTTGGTGCCAGGAAAATGGATAAGCTCTTAGTTAAAGTATATAAAGCTGATTTACTGAGAGTATACGATGTAAAGTATGGCGTTATGTTTTTAACTCTTTGGTCTATTATATTAATAATTAATCCTTTTTTTTTTTTAAGTTTTTTTACAAAGTATTTGGACAAAAAAAATGGTGCTTTTAAATTAACATTTACATGGCTATCGAAAATTTCATAGTTGGTGTTTCTTATTGTATCAAAGTTGAATGTTGATGAATTATTAATTAGTAAATCAACATGCCCTATCCTTTTTTCAATATTTTCAAAAAAAGAACCATAATCTAATTTTTTGTTGAAATCTGCTTTAAAAGCTTCAAATTTTACCCCTTTTTTTTCTACTTTTTTTTTTAAAGTACTAATATTTTTTTTTGAATTGTTGAATTGAATGGCTACGTTTAGACCCTTCTTTGCTAAATGTTCAGTTATTGATGACCCAATTCTTTGTGCACCACCTGTTATAAGAGCAGTTTTATAAGTTCCCATTAATTCCGATCTCTTTTTTTTCTAAGATTTTAATTCTATCACGAATTTCAGCTGCTTTTTCAAAATTTAGATTTTCTGCATAATTAATCATTTTTTTTCTTAAATCTTCAATTGAATTTATATTTGATTCTTCATTTTTTTTAGATGAGCCTACTTCTTTTTCAATAATATCTTCGATTTTTCTCTTAGTACTTGTAGGAGTAATTTTATTTAATTTATTATAATTAATTTGTTTAATTCTTCTCCTTGAGGTTTCATCTAATGCTCTAGATATTGAATCAGTTTTAAAATCAGCATATAAAATTGCTCTTCCTTCAACATTTCGTGCTGCTCTGCCTATTGTTTGAATTAGAGAGACTTGTGATCTAAGAAAACCTTCTTTATCAGCATCTAAAATTGCAACAAGTCCACATTCGGGAATATCTAAACCTTCTCTAAGAAGATTTATGCCTACTAAGACGTCGAACTTACCAATTCTTAAATTTTTTAGTAGTTCAATCCTTTCTAATGTATCTATATCGGAATGCATGTATCTAGCTTTAACTTCGTGTTCATTCAAGTACTCTGTAATTTTTTCTGCATCTTTCTTAGTAAGGGTAGTAATTAAGACTCTTAATTTTTTTTTTGTAAGCCTTCTGCATTCATCAATAATATCTTCAATTTGATTCGATGCCTTTCTAACTTCGCAGATTGGATCTACTAAGCCAGTGGGTCTAACAATTTGTTCTACAAATACTCCGTGAGTTTTTTGCAACTCGTATTCTCCTGGTGTTGCAGAAACATAAATAGTTTGACCTTTAAACTTTTCCCATTCTTCAAACATTAATGGTCTATTATCTTTACATGATGGTAGTCTAAACCCAAAGTTAGAAAGCGTTTCTTTTCTTGATCGGTCTCCTTTAAACATGCCCCTTATTTGAGGGATTGTAACGTGTGATTCATCAACAAAAACTATTGTATCAGCTGGCAGATACTCAAATAATGTTGGTGGTGGTTGCCCTTCTTTTCTTCCAGAAAGATGTCTTGAATAGTTTTCTATACCTGAGCAACTACCAGTTGCAGCAATCATTTCCAAATCAAAATTAGTCCTTTGTTCTATTCTTTGTGCTTCAATCAGAAGTTTTTCTGATTCAAAAAACTCTATTCGCTTTCTTAATTCAGCTCTAATCTGCTTTATAGCTCTATCAAGTGATGGCTTTGGAGTAACATAGTGACTGTTTGCAAAAATTGTAATTTCATCAAGACTTTTTGATACCAAACCAAGAAAAGGATCAAACTCATCAATACTTTCAACAGTATTACCAAAAAAAGAGATCCGCCATGATTTGTCTTCTAAGTGAGAAGGGAAAATTTCTAAAAAATCACCTCTGTTCCTAAAAGTTCCTCTGATGTGAATATTATCATTTCTCTTATATTGAAGTTCTACAAGTTTTTTTTTTATATCGTCCATGGCATATTCAGAGCCTTTTGTTATTTTAAATGCCATTGAAGAGTATGATTGTGCTGAGCCTATACCATAAATACATGAAACACTTGCCACAACTATGGTATCTTTTTTTTCAAGGAGTGACCGAGTTGCAGAATGTCTCATTCTATCAATTTGTTCATTAATTGAAGATTCTTTTTCGATATAAGTGTCAGTCCTTGGCACATAAGCCTCGGGAGTATAATAATCATAATATGAAACAAAATATTCTACACTGTTTTCAGGAAAAAAACTTTTCATTTCACTATATAGTTGTGCAGCTAATATTTTATTGGGCGCAAAAACTAAAGCAGGTCTTTGAAGATTATTAATTATATTAGCCATTGTAAATGTTTTACCTGACCCAGTAACTCCAAGTAAAACTTGATCATTTTTTTTGTTTACTAAACCAGAGCAAAGAGAGCTGATTGCTGCCGGCTGATCTCCTGAAGGCTTAAACTCTGATTTTATTGTAAAATTCTTACCCATTTTAATAAATTTAAAAATCTAATATATTTTTATCTAAGAATATATATAATCGAAAAATTGAAGTTTTAAATTTTTTTTCATAATTAATGAAATTGATCTCTAATAGATTAGCTCGTTTCCAACCCTCACTAACAGTAAAAATATCACAGAAGGCGAGGGAAATGACTCGTGATGGAGTAAAGGTGATTAGCCTAAGTTCAGGCGAACCCGACTTTGATACACCAAATCATATAAAACAATTTGCTATAGATTCGATTAAAAATGGTTTTACGAAGTATACACAAGTCGATGGTACTGAAGAATTAAAAGATGCAATTGTTAATAAGTTCCAAAATGAAAATAATTTATCTTACAGAAGAAATAATATTACAGTTGGTGTTGGTGGCAAGCATGTAATTTATAACTTACTAATGTCTTCTATCGATCATGGAGATGAGGTTATTATTCCTGCTCCTTATTGGGTTTCTTATCCCGATATAGTAAGTTTATGCAATGGTGTACCTAAAATAGTAGAAACAAACTTTGAAAATGGATTTAAAATTTCACCTCAAGAATTGGAAAAAAATATATCTAGTAAAACAAAATGGTTTATTATTAATTCACCAGGAAACCCTACTGGCAGCGTTTATACATATGAAGAATTAATAGGCTTATCAAATGTTTTAAAAAAATATGAACATATTAATATTCTCTCTGATGATATTTATGAGCACATTTTGTATGGGAATTCTGAGTTTACTAATATATTGAATGTTTCTCCGGAGCTTAATGATCGCACATTTATTATAAATGGTGTTTCAAAGGTTTTTTCAATGACTGGGTGGCGGATTGGTTATGGTGCTGGGAATGAGGAATTAATAAAGTCAATTTCAAAAATACAATCACAGTGTACTACTAATCCATGTTCAATTAGTCAGATGGCAGCAATGTATGCATTACAAAACGATAAAAAATTTCTTGATGAATGGCTTGTACGATTCGACGAAAGAAAAAACTTTTTACTTGATTTTTTTAGATCAGTTGATGGGTTTAAGCCATATAAACCAGATGGCGCTTTTTATTTATATGTTTCATGTGAAGGTTTTATTGGAAAAACATATGGAGTAGATAAAATAATTAAAGACGACTATGACTTTGCAAACTTTTTACTAAATAATGCCAAAGTTGCAGTTGTTCCTGGAATTGCTTTTGGCAAGTCTCCATATTTTAGGCTTTCATATGCCACTTCTCTTCAAGAGCTTCAAAAAGCATGTGATCAAATTAAAGAATCTTTGAAAAGCTTAAAATAAATATATGAAAATTTTAATGATTGGAGTTGGAGGAATTGGTGGGTATCTAGGATCCTTTCTATCTGAATCACACTTTGATGTTACTTTCATAGCCAGGAATAAAAGGTTTTTATTTTTAAAGTCAAAAGGACTTATTCTGGAAAGTCAAAATAAAAAAAAAATAAATAAAATAAAAGTTTTGGAAGAAATTCCTGATCAAGAAACATTTGATTTGATTATAAATACTGTAAAACTGTATGACTTTGATAAAGTAATATATGAAATAAGAAGAAAAATTGATGGAAAATTTATCCTTCTTCCTTTTCAAAATGGTATTTATGCTGAAGAAAAAATAAAGGAGGTTTGGAATATTAATGATACAATTGGAGCGGTAGCACAGATTTCAGCTTTTGTAGATAAAAACCAACATATTAAACATGTTGGAAAATTAGCAACTTTTTTGGTAGGTGGATATGATAGTAAAACTAATGATAATTTGAATAAATTTTGTAGTGAATGTCAGAAGATAGGTTTAGACATGAGGTTCAGGACAAATATTAAAGAAAAGATTTGGGATAAGTTTATTTTTCTTTCTGCCTATAGTGGTATTACAACATTAACACAAAAAACAATTGGAGAAATTTTTGACGATAAGATCTTGAGGCCTAAATTTATTTTGGCTATGAGAGAAACTTTTAACCTTTCTAAAAAGTTTGGTGTAAAATTTAATAATGATCCTGTAGAATCATGGTTAGAAAAAATTTCAAAAATGCCTTATGAAATGACGTCATCAATGTACATTGATTTTACGAAGAATAAAAAACTTGAGCTGAATTGGTTGTCTGGATCAATCGTAGATTTATGCAAAAAAAATGATATTGAATGCAAAGTTCACGGTGAAATTTTTGGTGGAATTAATCAGGAAATTAGATGATTTTACTGAAATTAAGGAAACTTTCTGCTTCGATTGCACTCATACATCCCATCCCCGCAGCAGTCACTGCTTGCCTATATAACCTATCTGTAACATCACCAGCTGCA
>MDSV01082858.1_pt1 | contig 15365 bp, 35 predicted proteins | sample 810851 | NCBI WGS metagenome assembly MDSV01 (sample SAMN05326640, study PRJNA326480) | marine metagenome | isolation source: seawater | place: Atlantic Ocean: North East | collected 2012
GATGAAGCAGGAACTTTATATCCCGTATCTATATAAACATCCGCACTAGCTCGGTTAAAAACTGCTGCATTACCAAATTTACCAGCGCTATAAGTTATCCCAGCTGATGTGCCATTATAGTTGCCTGTAGAATCAGGTACATTATTGGTTGTGCCACCATCGCTGTTTAATTCATATACGAGAACATTGCTACTATATGCACCGTCAACACCAAATACTTGTACTGAGTCTGTCAAGCACTCAGCTACTCCTCCTGTTGCAAGTAATTGTCCATTAAAACTCATATTTATTCTGGGTCAGAAGGTGGAAAGAAGGTTTTATTATACTCAAGCACTTCTTTGTAAGTAGTTAAAGCATTTACTTCAGCTTCTTTTCTATCACACTCGGTTAATACTTTAGCTCGCTCTGTTGCGGTAGCTGTACTTATTTCAATTCCTCGCTCGGCTTTTCTTATAACCTCCCAGTCTGTGGGCTGTAAAAAAATTCCTGCTTTACCTTTAAGTTCTCCTATTATCCTAGTTTTTAAAACATCCACATCATATACCGGCAACTTTTTGCCAGTGGGCTTTCCGTCCTCGTCAAGCTCATCATATGTAGCATCGAAATCTTTGTCGGTGATAGGAAATGTAAAGATTTTATTTTCTTCATCCCATTGTAATCCACCTTTAATTTGTGTGAGTTGGTTATAATTTGGCTTTACTAAATCATAAAAACCTTCGGCCTCTAAATCTGCTGTATCCGATTTACTGAAGTTAAGCACCACACTGCCGTTGGATTTGGTATATGTATTGGGCAGATGCTTGTACGTTATAATATTTCCGTCTATTAGTTTTGCTTTCATATTATCCTGGTGTTGAATCGGGTTGGAATGTTGCTACTGAGTAATGATATACTTTTGCACCTGCTGCATCATCAGTACAAATAATTTGTATTAAGTTGTTTGTAGTTGCATCATATTCCACTGAACCTACTCTGTTAAATGTACTACCTGTTTCAGCAAATGTAAGAGTATAGTTTCCACTAACAATTAAATCTACAACCTGTCCCTGAACAGCATTGCTAAAGTTAAATGTAGCATTATTGCTTGCTGTAGCAGTAAATGTAGTCGCAGTTGCAAAATCTAAAGCGAAAGTTGAACCAGAACCAAGCGCAGATAGTCCTGTATATCTATCATTTAATGATACAATCGAACCACCCATTCCAGAGTGATTTGAACAATAATAATAAAGTGCGGGTGAATTTTGATTAATTCTTATTCGGACTCTAGCCGTTCCAGTACCACTTGAATATGTAGTGCTATTTGTTACATAATCTGTTTGGGATACAGCAGTTAATGTGTTTTGTGATGAACTTCCATAATATTGTATTCCAGTAGCGTAAGGTGTAGATCCATCTAACACTTCTCCTATTTCAATTGGATGTCCACTATTGGTTGATGCATCTTGATTGAACTCATAGGTAAAGCCTTGTGGTAGATTTATAATAGGCTGGTATGCACCATCTATGTACAACAAATTACCACTACCAGGATTTATCATGGTTACAACCAGCTCAGAGGTTTGATCTATTAGTAATTGATCAGTTGCAGCAGCTATAGTTTGTATACCGCCGCCAACTTGAACACTATTAACTATGGTAGCATCGTTCTCTTTTATTTGAGCAGTATTTCCTGCAGTAATTAGCTGATTAGTTCCTGCTGAATCTCCACCGGCTAAAGTCCAAAGTGCTACTGTTGTATCTAAAGTTATTGTAACGGTGTCTGTTGCAGAAACAGCAGTATTAATATACGTCCCTCCAGTAAAAGTAACAACATCTCCATTACCTATTGTCTCAGTTGTAGCACCATCAGAAATATCAAAGCTAGAAAATCCTCCTGAAGGAGTTCCCCAAGTTCCATCACCTTTTAAAAATGTAGACCCCGACCCTCCCGTAGGCACGTAACCAATATTTGTAGTTCCAGCGTATGAATGTGCAATAATTTTTACATCACCAGAGGTTGGGGAAACTGTGATAGGATCGCCAGTAGAAACCAAAGTAGATCCTTTGTCTACTGTTGTAACCGCGCCCGAAGCGCTTATTGTAAACCCAGCTGCCGTAACACTTGAAAAAGCTATTCCACTGCCTTTGGTAATTGTAATTATATCATCTGTAGCAGTACCACCAGTTTTTGTCCCATCTAATGTTAAAAGCACATCATCACCTGAAGAAGATGATTGTAAGGTATATGTAGTATCTAAATTAGCCGGTGGTATTTGGACATTTATATTACCTGATGCTGTATATCCAACAATTCTTGTAATATTAGCTGCATCTGTTTCTTGGGTAAACTGTGAAAATTTTACTGCCATTTTATTTTTTTTTATTCAGATCTTATCCAAGTTAACGATTCTTCATCCCATTGTGCCAAAGGGTCATCTTCAGGTTTTGCTACCGGGGGTTGCCAATCATCATTGGAATCTAAAGACCAAGATGGAAAAGGTTGTGGTGATATAAACTTATCTTTAGCTGAATCATAAAAATCCCCAATCCCTGCATATTTCTTTCTAAAATTATCATTGTAAGATGTCTGTACCCATATTGCGGATCCTATAAGGTTTGTTAAATATCCTATGCCTTTTTGTTCATCTTCAGTACCATCTTCTTTTAATAACACACTATTATCGACAACCACAACGTTTTCTACTATATTATCAACATTTAATTTTGCAAAATGTGCCATGTTATCCTGTATAAGAGCCTGTTCCATTATAAACTAAAACTGTATCGGAACCATCAGTAGACTGAACTGGAGATCCACTAGTTGTTCCCGAAAAATTTGCAGTCGGCATTCTTAAAATTACAACGCCTGACCCACCTTTTCTACCTGAAGTTCTTGTAGTTGGCTTATTACTTGCACCGCCTCCGCCTCCTCCAGAATTTACTGTAGCATCTGCTGAACTATTACTTCCTCCATCACTTGCTGTTGCAGTTGTTGAGTTTGTACCTGATGCACCTCCACCGGATCTTCCTATTGCAGAACCAGTAATTGAAGATGTGAGACCTAAACCTCCCGTTCCTACAGCTCCTCCGCCTACACCTGCTCCACCGGCGCCTCCTCCGCCACCACCACTAAATTCAGGTGAAGAAGCATTACTACTTCCACCACTAAAACCGTGAATGACTGGACTTGTTACACGAGAACCGCCTGTTCTTAAACTTGAGCCTGCTCCACCACCAGAACCACCGTCTAGTCCATTAGTACCGGAGCCTCCGCCTCCGCCACCACCTCCGCCAATGGAGGTAATAGTGCTTATGTCGCTTCCGGATATTGATGAATTATCTCCAGAAGTTCCTGCAGCGGTAGTTGTGGCTCCTGCCCCGCCGCCTCCGGCAACAGTAATAGTGTAAACAGTACCAACGTTAAAAGTAAGAGCAGTTTCAGAGGCTTGATTTCCGCCTGAAAGTTCTGAGCCAAACGAGTTTCTATATCCACCTGCTCCTCCTCCTCCAGCGTTTTGGGTTCCTCCGCCCCCGCCTCCGGCTGCTATAACTAAATAATCTACTGTATAATTTGTAGGGCCAGGTGCTGCTTTGCCTGCATTTAAACCGCCAATCGCGTTACTTATCCCTATAAAGTTACTCATTAGATAACAATTTTAATTATTATTACCACAGAGCTATAATATTAGTTGCTGTTGTACCAGTGCTAAAAACTTTTTGTACTTGTACAGGAAAAAATGTGCCTTGTAAAATACCTACAAAAGTTACATCATCTCCAGCTATAGTAGTAACTTTAATATCACCAGCACCACCAATATATAAAACTGACCCTTCTTGGGTCCCTCCGTATATAGCATAATTTTTACCACTAACTGAAAATATATTATTATCTACATTTAAAGTAGTGCCGTCAACTACATTTTTTACTGTTGTTTGACTGCCATCAGTAGTATTTACTATAACCATACCTGGTTTTATACCAGCAAGAAGAAAGCTTAATGTAGCCATATTATCAGGATCAGTGCCTACCCTGTTAGCATCTATAAGCTGGGTTGCACTACCTGAAGTTGTTTGTCCAGTTGCACCTCCCACACCAATATCTGGAATTACTGTATTATCACTGGGATATACTGACCATGCTTTTCCTGCTTGTAATTTTTGGTATGCCATTTTAATTTCTTTTATAAGGGAAAACCCGATTTAAAGTGTCGCGTCTTTCATCGCAACCGCAGTCGGAGTTTGTTGCCTCAGCAACTTTATCAACTACATACTTAATTCCAGTTGCTTTTGTAAATTTAGCTACACTATCGCCGAGACCTCTTGATTTCATATTTATTTTTTACAGCCAAAATTATTAGCAAAATTGGCCATTGCAACAACATTCTTAGAATATTTTCCTTTATTGCGCATGACAGCTGAAGCAGCACTACATGTGCTTTTACCAGGCATATTATTTTTTGCCCAACGGGTAAATTTACCCTGGTTTTTATCCTTTATCATAGGAAAAGCATCTTTGTTTGTTCTGCCTTTTTTAGCCATTACTTTTTAATTAGCATGGATAAATGACCCTTTACACTTCCCTTTTCACTATGTGACTCATAAGCCATTGAGTGGTCTCCTCCGTAAGCATGTCCATATAATTTTTTTGACATTGCTTTACTTTCGTCTCTACGAGCCTTAAAGCTCTGTGATTTTTTCCCATGCTTCATGCCTAGGGATTCATCTAATCTTGCGTTATATCCTTGTTTCATTATTAAAAAATTTATTTATATATACAAATATACTAATATTTTCCTTGCCTATTTCCGGGTGAACTTTTTGTAGATCCCCCCGGACCAGCCCATAATTTTTTACACGACCAATACCTTGCGGTAAGCTTCGATTTAGCAGTTCCACATTTATGTCTAGCGCGAAATGATTTGCGTGCTGCCGATGAATAATTATGTCCGTAACCAGTTGCGCCAAAATGAATGAGTTTTTCTTGGCCTCCCTCGCAACCTTTTACCATTTTTTTCTTCCCCGCTCTGTCGCTTTTCATTACGACATTGCATTTCATTTTGGATTTATCAGCCATTATGCATTTTTTACTTTTGCTGCCCTGGTATTTGCTACAACAGTTTTACCCCTAGAGCCTTCTCGCTTTTTTTTGCGGGCTGTAGCTGCAAGTTGACGTTTTGATAAACGCCTAGCTTTGGCTAAAGGCAGACATCTGTCAGGGTTCTTTTTATCTTTGCTAGTTCCACATGGACCTTTAATAGTTCCATCTGTTCCTATGCGAACCCACTTTTGTTCTCGCCATTTTTTAAGCTCGCTCATTTAATTCTTCATTGTTGCACCAGCTATTCTATCAGCTTGAGTAGGGTTGGGGTTGTTATCAATGCCAGCTTTTACACTTAACATGCCAAAAGAACTTCTTTTTTTCTTTCGGCTTTTTTTATTCATCTTACTCATATCTATCTATTTAAATGTGAACCATCACAGTGACCATCAGGGTTTGATGTATTACCGCACTGGCACATAGGATTTTTTAATTGAATCATGATATCTTATTTTTTTTTCGCAGGAGCTTTGCCCATACTTTTAATCATACGATCTATTTTAGTGGCCTGTGCTTTGTGCATAGCAGAGGCTTTTCTTAGTTGGGTTGCTATTTCCTTTAGTTTTTTACCTTCCATTATCTCTTACTTTTTTTAGCGTAATTTGGATCTTTACAATACTTGCTTGCAGCCATATTTGCATATGCTGATGGATATGTGTCAAAGGTACGCTTTGCCCATGCAATTCCTGCTGGGCAAATTTTATTACCTTTTGTGCGTCCTTTCTTAGCCATTAGTATCCAGACTTAGTTTTTTTCTCCATTCCATAGCCTGGATTGTTCTTCTTTGTGCCTTTCATCATTCGGGCAAAAGTGTCTGCTTGGGCTTTGCCTACAGCATTGTAGGGAAAAGTCCTGCTTGTACCATTAGGTAGTTTTACAGTCGGCATAGTTATAATATTTAAAGTTTAACAATATCCCACCTTTCTCCTGTCCAAACTCTTTTAGTTTTAGGAGGTGTGGGTTTTTTTTCTACAGGAGCCTCTTGTACTTTTGGCTCGGGTTTTTTAGCGTCTTTTTTTTTCGCTGCCATAGTTTCAAATTTTTATTAAGTTAAATTAAATTTTTTATTGTTCTTTATTTTTTTTCTTTAATTCAAAATAGACACCAGCAATTGACAGTTTGTCTACTATCTCTTTTTGCATTTCTATCAACATTCCCTCAAGCTCATCTTTTTGTTGTATAAGTTGATGGACCTGTCCTTGTAACTTTTCATTTCTATTTTTAAGATCTTGTACCTCGTTAGGATTTCTACCAATAATTGTAAAAAGTATAACTGACAATGAACCAGAAATTACACCTACAATAGAAACAAACAAATCCTTGTTTTCGTTTGGTATGGTATTATAAGATAAAAAAAACAACAACCCAATAACTACTAAAAATATACCAAGCGCTCCTGCATAATTTCTTATATCCTTACCAATATCCTTTTGCATTTGTAATAATCAATATCTTTACACAAAGTTATAAAATTTAATCTAATGAATAATTCAAGAAAAAGAGACTATCTAAAGTACTGGAGAGTTATCAGATACTTTATAATGCGAAAATATAAAGTTAATACTCAAGAGCTGGACATGCTTTTGTTCTTATATAGCGAAGAATATTTTAACGTTGATAAATTCCAAGAGTTCAACTCACTTTTGGGTTGGAATAAAAATAGGTTTAATAAATTAAAAAAAGATGGATGGATCGAAGTAATACGACCACACAATAGAAGAGAAAGAAAAAAAGCTCTTTATGGTTTATCTTTCAAGGCAATAAGAATGCTTGGATCTATTTATGACAAATTAGATGGTGGACTTATACCCACAAGCAAATCAAACAATCCTATGTTTTTAAATGACGTTGGATTTAGTGACAAGGTATATAGAAAACAAATACTAAAAATGAATGAAGCTATTCGACAAGAACAATGTCATTCTCTCGAATAATAGTATAAGGCTCATCATGAATAAGCATAGTGTATCCCGCGCGTTTGTCATAGTATATAATACTATTCTTATCTATGGGTACAACATCGTTACCTACTTCAACGATCCTCCCCTTTTTATACCTAAGCTGGTTCGCATCTTCAGCAGAAAGAAGAAGACCGGAAGAGGTTTTTAGTTCTTCTTCTATGGTTTGTATTACAACATATTTCCCTATTGGCCTCATGAGTTGTCAATTGAACGAGCCATAGTTACTATGGCATTGGTTGATAAGATAGTAGTTGCCACAGACACCGCATTTTGAAGAGCGGTTCGTGTAACTTTCAGAGGATCAATAATCCCCATTTTCACCATATCTCCTTGCTCTCCGGTTTTTACATTTAACCCTTCGCCTCTCGTGTGAGCAACATAAAAATCAAGACCGGCATTAATCAGTATTTGTTTTAATGGCGCGTCAAGTGCCTCTCTTATTATCGCGTAAGCGATCGATTTTGATTTTTTCAAATCCTCGGCTGCCTCCCACAGCGCAAGGCCGCCTCCTGGCAGAATGCCCTCATCAATAGCAGAACGTACAGCGCATACAGCATCGTCAACTCGATCATACAATTCTTTTTGTTCAAGATCTGTATTGCCACCCACATATATAACACCAACACCTCCGGTCAATGACGCGATCCTTGACATAATAAAATCTTTATCAGCTTTTTTTGTTGCTATTTTATGTGCTTCAAACAACTCAGTAACTCGCTTGCTTATATCATCCTTGCTGACTTTAATTTCATCTTTTAGTATGATTGTGCTATCTCTGCCCACTATAATTTTCGATGCTCTTCCCAAATCTTTAAATGTCATTAAGCTAAGGTCATCACCGGTACTCTCAGAAAAATAAGTAGCACCCACTGATAAAGCGATGTCATGCATCAGCTCGTGGCGTTTGTAACCAAAATTGGGAGGAATAATGGAACAAAGCTTCAGGTTGTTCTTCATGACGTTAGCCGCCAACGTATTTGTTACGTTTTGAGAACACGGTGCTACTATTAGTAATTTTTTATTTTCACTTATTATTGGTTTCAAAACATTCTCTATTGAAAGTATATTATTAATCTCAGAGTCTGATACCAACACATGTGCATCCTCTAAAATACACTCGTCTTTTTTCTGGTTGTTTACAAAAAGATGACTGGAGTAGCCACGATCAATTTTTATACCCTGAGTAGTCTCGAAAGTGGTATCAGATGTTTGGCTTTTTTCTACCGTTACAATACCATTATCACCAACCTGATTATAAGTGTCAGATATTATTTTACCTGTAATCGGATCATTATTAGAAGAGATTGTAGCTACATCAAGTAGTAAATCTTTTGTTACCGGTATCGATCTATCTTTTAATTTTTCAATAACTGTTTCACTTAAAGTCGCAAGTTCACGCAGTATTGTGGTTTTATTGTCAGTCGGACCTATAAGCTCAATCCCCTTTTTTACAAGAGCCTCTGTTAATACAATTGCTGTAGTTGTTCCATCACCAGCCTCAGTAGCAGTGCGATCGGCAGCTTCTTTCATCATACGAACAGCTAAGTTCTCAACGGCATCCAATAGTTGTATACTTTTTGCAACTGTTACTCCGTCTTTCGTTACCGTTATTCCGTGTGTGTGTTGTGGGCTTTCAATTAATACAGTATTACCCATTGGACCCAAGGTGCTTTTTACTGCGTCTGATAATTTTGTTATACCTGAAATAAGTTTTGATCTGGCATCTTTTCCAAAATGCAAATCTTTTGGTGAATATCCTCCCGTATTATCCATTTGATTTAATTTAATTTAATTACTACAAATATATACAAAAGTGACGAGTGTCAATTTTTTTTATTCATACTTACATATATATTTTTTTATCTAATAGTAGTTTTATTGAAGCTTACGCGAGGAATAATTAACATTTCTGACACAAGTGCTAATAATCAGTATTTTAGCTATCTAATTTTAACACAATATTGACATATTTGGTGTCAATTATGTTGGTTTTAAAAAAATTTACTGTTCACACAGCCAAACTAACCACAACAAAAGTATAACACATAGAAAAAATTGAAACATTCCTAATTGGATTTATATTATTTCTGACACACAGTGTCAAGTTTAAGGAATAAAAAAAGGCTACCCTAAAGTAGCCTTCGAACAATGAATAATTAACCAACAAATTACAAATTATCCAACAAAAATTTTATCCAAACATATCTTTACGCATTTCTGCACGCAATATCCCATCAGCAATTTTATTTACCATACGTTCTTTATCAATTGCCTTCTTCATTTGTGCTATTTTCTCTATTCCACTCATACTGTTAGGCCGTCCATTAATTAACCTGCCATCTTTTACGTACAATCCGTCAACCATGTCACTCATTGTACTGTTTCTGTCCATATGTTTCATAACTTTTAATTTTTATTGCTATTAATCCTATATATAATATTAATTCATTCCAATTATGATCCTTATCTCTAGAATAGTAGGACCAGCCTAATGCAAATCCAACTCTTATTCTGTTATACAACTCTAAAGTATAAGACATTACCAAATATACGAATTTATTAGATACCCAGGAGCTTTGTATTATACTATGCCCCAGCGTGCTATCCTGCAAAAAAAAACTCAAAAACTTTTTCGACCCCGGGGTCGCGTCCAGTTGTCGCACTGCAGATTTTTTGCCGTTTTTTTTGACGTGTTCTGGTAAGACTATGTTCCTGTACCGGATAGCTTGTAACAAACGATCTCCAAAATTTGATATACGATTTTATTTTTTAAAATTGGGAAGATCAGGGCCTTCCCTTAATACACCACAATAGCAATTTAAAACCTAATTAAAGTAGAGAATCCATCCCGGGATCCACCCCGAGCACCACAAGATCCCGGACGGATCAAACACAAAACAAAAGGAAAGATCACAAAAGGGTAAACACATATAACTTTTATTATGATTTCAGTTAGATTCTATGTATATTGCAGTATGAACGACAAACAACATACTAATATTAACACTAAAACGCTGATTATGAGCAAATTAAGAAAATGCCCAAACAAGGCAATCCAAAACAGAATCAATGCAATCAATGAAATGTTACCAATGGTTCAAAAGCAAAGTACTTTTGCAACAACAATGGCAGGTAGTACTTACGAATCCTATGTGATCTTAACTGGACCAATCGAAGTGAAAAACCAATTCGTTTACATCCATGAAGACAAAGGTTACCATGCCTATGGATTCGAAAAGAGATACAATGTAAACCGAGAAGAGGGATTTGGTAGTCTAGAGCAATTAAAATATGATCTATCTATCATCAAAAGAGCATTCAATAAATTAATCAAAAATCAATAACAATGACTGAATATTTAGAAAAATACCGATTAATCAGAACATCTAGTACCGATAATTACCGAGTCGAAATGTACCTTATCGGTGAAAGTAACCACAAACATTGGTCACACAAGATCATGGAAATGGTGGTTCTTTTTGACGACAACAGAAAACCTTATGGTAGTGAAACAAGATATCATGCTAATGCTGAAAAGGATTACGATGGTAAATGGGTAATCAGCAGAGGAATCAAATACCTTGATCGACCATTAACTGACCAACAAATCAATCAACTAATCAAAAATCAATAACAATGAAAAATTTAATAACAACAATAGTAACAAGAAAAAACGCAGAGATCATCGATTCAATCGTTTGGTTTGGACTAAACTATCCACCAAACTTTATCAAAGAATGTTGGTCAGATGATCCACACTTAGCTAATCATTTAAACGACAAATTTGAGATGTGTTATGGGGATACAGATGAATTAGAATGGCACATTGAAAAGAGATTGTCATTTGGAGTATTCACTCGATTCTTAACCATGCTTGACAATGGTAACAGAGAGAAGTTATACGATTACATTCTCACAATTTATGACCATAGAAAAGGATGGTTATAATCAATTGCCTAATTGGATGTACCGGGGTTCGATTCCCCGGTAGGCATCGACAATAGTGTCACACAATTTAATTAATCAACAAATGAGTAATCAAGAGAAAATTTACAAAAAGGTAAATGACATCGTCCTAGAGGGACTAAAAAAAGACGGAATGAAATGGTTTATGCCATGGAAACCGGGACATGAAAATCAGCCGATGAATTATAACTACAAAACCTATTACCGGGGTTTTAATGTGTTCATGCTTAACGCAGTTATGATGGCGGAGGGATACGAGCATAACCAATGGATCACGCTAAAAAAATGTAAAGAGATTGGTGGATCGATCAAGGATGGTCAGTTTGGAAAAACTACTGACGTGTTCAAATGGAACGTAGGTTACTATGATCTCAAGAACAAATGCTATGTTCCAACAAAGGATTACAAAAGGATCAATAAATCAGAGGAAATTGTAATAGATGGTAAAATCCAAAAACGTTACCGCACTACATTTTCCATCCGATATTGGCAAGTCTACAACATTGGACAATGCAATGGTATTGATCCATTAAAGTTTGATGTTGTAACCCCGGCTGAAAATAAGCCAAATGACATTGCTGATGATCTTGCGAAAAGCTATGTTGACCGGAGCGGTAAGTTGAAACTTGAACATCTACGTGATGGTGCATTCTATAGTGTTACCAAAGACATTGTCAATATGCCCAAACTTGAAACGTTTGTAGATTCTGATTCATACTACAAGGTATTGTTTCATGAATTAGCGCATTCGACCGGGCATAAGGATCGAATGAATCGTAAAACGCTTACAGAGATATCCTATTGGGGTGATAACACCTATGCCAAGGAGGAATTGGTTGCTGAGATTTCAGCTATGTATATGTGTGGGTTATTAGGACTTGATCCAAAAGATTCAAACGATAATAGTATAGCTTACATTAAGGGATGGTGTAAGCATCTCTCTGAGAAGCCAAAAGAATGCCTATACGCGATGCAACAAGCTACAAAGGTAGTTGACTTCATCCAAGGTAAATAAATCCGGGATTGGATCACGCAGGGGATCGTTTCCCCTGCCCGGATCGACAATATTGTCATTAACTAACAAATAAAATTATGTTACATTCTAAATTCAGTTTATCATTTGATACAGATAATCAAATGGTCACTATCTTCATTCAACATGAAGTAAACTTTGAAAAGACTTTCATTGCACCAATCTTTCATTTCGGTGACGATGACAAGTTAATTATTCCTCCCAACACCGAGAGAGGATATAACAGATCAACGTTTAGCTATTTAGCTAGACACGTCAAGACTAAGGTAGCTGATTTCAAAAAGTATATTGAAGATCAATACCTAAATGAAAAATCAGGATTTCATGAGTATAAAGTAGTTACAGAAACATTGTATAACGATCTTGATATTAAAGTAGGCCAAAGTGTAATTCTATTGGAAAATGGGGATTGCATAGATGAAACGAAAGTACCCCGGGATGTAGAAAATATTACATCGTATGGTATTGTAGAACATGAATCAATGTTTAAAAATATTAATTATGCAGAAGATAATTTTTATTGGGAAAGCAAGTTAATTCAAAACGGATGAGAATTATTAAAACAAAGGTTTATCAATTCGAGGAATTAGATGAGCAAACGAAACAGAAAGCTATTGACAATTGTAGATATAAGAATATTGATGATGGTTTTTGGTATGAATTTATCGAAGAGGATTTGTATTCTGTTGGTATTCAATTAAGAAGTTTTGATATTGAAAGAGGAAGTTTTGCCGAAATTCATTTGGAGGATTTTTACGATACTTGCGAAAAAATAATTGATTTGCACGGAGGAAATTGTGAGACATATAAAATTGCTGAAAGGTATATTAAAGAATATCAACATATTCAATATCATATACAAGATGATGAAGATTTAGATGAAAAATTAGATGATTTAGATGAGGAATATCAAAAAGAATTTTCAGAGGAAGTTTTATCAAGGTTAAGAAAAGAATTTGAATATCTGACAAGTGATGAACATATCATTGAATGTTTTGATATAAATCAATGTGAATTTACAGAACAAGGAAAATTAATTTAAAATAAAATAAAATGAAAATTCAAGTCAACAAAAACCAACAGAAAATTAATTTTAAAACTCATGTTGGAAGTATCATAACAATAGCGCAACAACAAGCAAAACAAGGATTAACTTCTTTTAGCTATCCGATCCCCCGCAATCAAGGTATATCCCATTGGGAAATAATATCTAAGGTGGAAAAAGAAACCGAAAACTCTGTTTATGGAGGGCATAAATGCATTTCAGCAGAACCAACATGTGTCAGAGTAAAATTCAATATAAGAGACTAAACACAATGAAAATAATAGTAAACACAAAAGTCATTGAAAAAGCTATCCTCTTTAAAGGGGATAGCTATATGGTATGGGAGTATACCAATGACAACATGAACAAAGAGATAGCCATCATGGATGATACCGGATATGATGTAAGCTTAAAGACCAAAGTACTTGAGGATGGTAAAGTAAAATCAGAAGTACATTTACTTTGTCCGGACCCGGAGGAGTACATACATAAACAATTTATAAACTTTAAATAAAATTGAATAAAATGAATGAACACGAAGATCACGAGATTGTAGATGTTCTTGCGAGAGATTTTCCTCACGTATTTGAACAGATACTAGAATATTTAGATCAGATAGGATAGCATGGTGCAATTGGGGAGGATCGTTTCCTCCCCTATCCACGAGTAATAATGCTCAATAATTTAATCAACATATTATGTCAGAATTTAGTACAGAAAAATTAATTGTAAAATGGCAAAACTCAACAAGGAAATTACTTGTTGGTAAAACGATCAAGCACGTAAGGTATTTGACCGATGATGAAATGGAACAAACCGGGTGGTACAATAGACCGATTGCTCTTATTTTAAGCGATAGCAGTATCCTAATTCCACAATCAGATGACGAGGGAAATGATGGGGGTGCAATGTTCTATCAAGACAAAGATGGTAATCATGATGTTATCCCGGTAATTTAAAAAGAAAGATCATGGCAACAGAAAAAAAATATTATTTAAAAGATGATTTTGGAAACGTATGTTTCGATGGCAAAGACTTTGAATATGAGCAAGATGCTTTTGATTTCTTACTCGAAACCTTTCCGGTTATTTATAACGATGATGGAACAGATGACAGAGATGATGAAATAGGTAGCTATTGGATAGTTAACAAAGATTCTATAACTGCTACCCCGGTTAACTTATTGGCTTCAAGAAAAAGATATGAAGACATAGCTTTAATTTGTGCTATTATAATTAACGAGGATATCTTGGGTGGAACAGTATTTCAAACATTTGATTTGGCATACACATTTGCAAAAGAATTTCAACAAAAATATGGTTATGATTTCGATTGGGAAAACCATGATATTGATTTTGATGAAGCTATTATTAAGTTTGTTAATAAAAAATTAAAAAGTGGTAATAGTTAAAAACTTTGGTAAACGACATGGGTATGGCACCAATATCCATGTCGCTTTTATCATCAACGCTTTTTATAAACGTAGAGCGGGTGCAAATCTTGATATATTTGTAGAATCAATAGTTAATCATAATGGGATACAATTTATATCTCTACGTGAAAACGGAACAAACAACTATTTAAATTTGGATTATATCAATAAGTATGATCTGTACGAAATAATTATTAATGAAGTAAATGAAAATTATGAAAGCAGTTTTAAAATTTATTAAAGACAAGCGAGAACAACGCAAAACTAGAATAGGTAAGCGTGATAAACTTTGGGATCAGTTAATTAAGAACGATCAAAAATGTAGAGATTTAAGATTACAATTAGCCAGAAAAAACAAAAGGGCCATATCTAAAGAAGAATACGTTATTAACGAGGACAAGGTAAAGCAAATTATCTATTTATCATTACAACAATTAAAAATTCAAAATACTTTGAAATATGAATAAAATAAAAGACGAATCGGTAGATAATCCAAACGATCTTGGATATCTACTAGCTAGTAATTCTTTTTTAAGAAAAGAAAATAAAAAGCTAAAAGACCAACTATCAAGTGTAAGAAAGAGATTGCATGATAGTTATCTTTTTACAAGAAAATAGTTTTGTTTGTTTGTTTGTTTGTTGATGATTGGAGGGAACGTTAGTGTTCCCTCCTTTTTTTATTTATTGGTAGCATCCAACAAACCACGTTCGTATTCCCTCTTTTTTTCTATTTGAAGTATTCGATCTTCCAACCGATCAATCACAACTATCTTTTTGTCTAAGCGATCGTGAACAAGGGTTAATTCATTTTGTATAGCAGTAAATTCTGCAAAAATTCCTCCTGCAGTAAA
>MDSV01120719.1_pt1 | contig 15365 bp, 12 predicted proteins | sample 810851 | NCBI WGS metagenome assembly MDSV01 (sample SAMN05326640, study PRJNA326480) | marine metagenome | isolation source: seawater | place: Atlantic Ocean: North East | collected 2012
CGCTACGTCTTTGCCAACAGCGAGGTCTACAACATGTTCAACGACGCCCAGCGACGAACGTTTGAGGACTTGTTCCAAAAGCGCTACTTCTCGAGCTACATCGTGAAAGAGGACAACGCGTTCAACCGTCAAATCGTATCATACGCCCGCGGTCTCGACGCCTTGGCTGAATCAGAGCGCATCCAGCAAGAGCTCTTCAACATCGAGCACGACATTTGGAATTACTGACTGGGAGCATTCCCATTGAAAAAGGGCACCACTTGTGTGGTGCCCTTTTTTGTTTCTGGCCTGCTGGGGTCGAACTTGCATCCCCATGTTGCACTTGCTGTCGGTTGGGGTTCACTTCGGGGAACGCACGTTGTTTGAGGGGTTGGATTTGGCCATCGGCAACAAGGACCGCATCGGCCTGGTTGGACGCAACGGCGCAGGCAAATCCACCCTGCTGAAGGTCATTGCTGGACACCAAAAGGCCTCGACTGGATCCGTCAGTGCTCCGAATGATTACCGCATCGGCTACCTCCCTCAGGAGATGGCACACGACGAAGAAGCCACCGTCTTGGAAGTGGCCATGAAGGCCTTTGAAGAAATGCAACTCTTGGAAAAGCGCCTGGAGTCTTTAACCAAGGAAGTGGCAGAGCGCACCGACTACGAAAGCGACGGCTACGCCAACCTGATTCAGGAGCTCAGCGACGCCAACGAGCGGCTCGACACCATTGGCGCCTCAAGCACAGAAGAACAGGCACATCGGATTTTGCAAGGCTTGGGCTTCAAGGTGAAAGACATGGAGCGGACGATGTCTGAATTCAGCGGCGGATGGAAGATGCGTGTTGAATTGGCGAAGCTCCTCCTGATGCAGCCGGACTTGCTGTTGTTGGACGAGCCCACGAACCACCTCGATATCGAAAGCATTCAATGGCTGGAAACCTTCCTCATCCACCACCCTGGGGCCATCCTGCTCATTTCCCATGACCGAGTGTTCCTGGACACCCTCACCAAACGAACGGTGGAGATTGGTGGCGTCAAACTTTACGACTTCAAAGGCCCCTACTCCAAGTATCAGGTTTGGCGAGATGAGGAACGCAGTCGTCAAGAACAAGCGGCCAAGAATCAGCAGAAATACATCCAAGACACAGAGCAGCTGATCAACAAATTCAGGGCCAAAAAGAACAAAGCCGCGTTCGCCCAGAGTTTGATCAAAAAGCTCGACAAATTGGAACGTGTGGAGGTTGATGCCGGGGAAAACGCCCAAATCAGGTTTCGCTTTCCCCCTGCACCTCGAACCGGCAAGGTCATCTTCGAGGCAGAGACCCTGAAGAAATGCTTTGGCGACTTGACCGTGTTTGAAGGGTTGGACTTCATCATGGCTCGGCAAGAAAAAATCGCGTTGGTGGGCAAGAATGGTGCTGGCAAGACAACCCTCACACGCATGCTCCTGCATCAAGAACCCTGCACATCCGGGACCTTGAACGTTGGACACAACGTGGACATTGGCTACTACGCCCAGAACCAAACAGACGAATTGGACGGCAGCAAGACGGTCCTGGAAACCCTGGAAGACGTCGCAGTCGGAGATGTCCACAAGCAATTGCGAGGCCTCCTGGGGTCCTTCTTATTCACGGGAGAAGACGTCGACAAGAAAGTCAAAGTCCTCTCAGGTGGCGAGAAGGCGCGCTTGGCCCTGTGCAAGCTTTTATTGCACCCCTACAACGTCTTGGTGCTGGACGAGCCGACCAACCACCTCGACCTCAAAAGCAAGGCCGTGTTGAAAGAAGCGCTGCAGTCGTTTGACGGCTCATTGGTGGTGGTTTCCCACGACAGGGACTTCTTGAGCGACATGACCCAATTGGTGTACGAAGTGACGCCCACAGGGCTGAAACAGTACATCGGCGACATCAAGCAGTTTTTGCACGAAAAGCATGCGGCCAGCATTTCTGCCTACGAAGCGAACAAGGCGGTCAAGGTGTCTTCCAAAAACACTGGACAAAGCAGCCAAGGTGTCAAGTCATCCGAAGCCTTGGGCGGGGGCGACTACAAGGCCCGAAAAGCCCGAGATAAAGCACTGCGCAAAGCCAAAAACGCCGTGGAACGCCACGAGAAAAAAGTTTCAGAACTCGAAGCCAAGCTGGAGGAAAGCAACGCTGCCATGGCCGCAGTGGACTCCAGCAACCGGGCCAAAGTCTCGGAATTGGCCTACGCATTCGAAGCACTGCAAACCGAAATGCAGGAGACGATCAACTTATGGGAAAAGGCCGCGGAACAGTACGACAAGCTTCAAACAGAAGCTGCATCGATGTAAGTCTTCCACTTTGCCAGGACTTTCTGCATGTCCTCGGGCAACTCCGATTGGAAATCCATGCGTTCTCCCGTGCCAGGGTGAGTGAAGCCCAGTGTTTTGGCATGCAGGGCTTGCCTGGGCAAAGCTTCAAACATGTTGCGCAGAAACGCATTGTATTTGCCCCCTGGCGCCCCTTTGACCGCGACGTTGCCCCCGTACGCAGGATCGCCGAACAAAGGATGTCCGATGTGCTGCATGTGAACCCGAATTTGGTGGGTCCGGCCCGTCTCCAGCTTGCACTCGACCAAGGTCACAGGACCTAGGCGCTCGAGCACCCGGTAATGCGTGATCGCATGCTTGCCTTCTCGGCCATCCACAAAAACTTGTTGCACCCTGCGGTCCCTCAAGCTGCGCCCCACATGACCTGTCACAGTCCCGTCCTCGACCACATCTCCCCACACCAACGCCCAATACCGACGGTTGACTGTGCGTTCAAAAAACTGCGCGCTCAACTCTGTCAAAGCCCGCTCCGTTTTTCCAAGAACCATCAATCCAGTGGTGTCTTTGTCCAACCGGTGAACCAATCCTGGCCTTGGCTCAGGACTTCCAGGCAAACTTGGCAGATTTTGAAAATGGTGCAGCACGCCATTCACAAGCGTCCCTGAATAGTTTCCGTGCCCAGGGTGGACCACCAAATTCATCGGCTTGTTGAGCACCAAGACGTTGTCGTCTTCGTGCACCACATCCAAATCCATGGGCTCTGGCAAAAGCTCGAACTCGTACACAGGCTGCGGCAGCTCCACGGTCACAACATCCTCAGGTTTAACCTTGTGGTTGCTCTTGACGGGCTCTCCGTTCACACGAACGTACCCCGACTTGGCAGCCATTTGGAGTTTGTTGCGGGACAGGTGAGCCACCCGGTTGATGATGAACTTGTCCACACGAAGCGGCGCTTGGCCTGGGTCCGCCACCAAACGATGGTGCTCAAACAGCTCCTCGCCCTGGCCGTCGTCGTTTACCTCTTCCGCTTCGCTCATGGCTTGGCGATCCAACGTTGGGTGTGCACGCCGCCATTCTCGTCCACCCCTCGGACCACGAATACCCCTGCATAGGGCGCCTGCCACACATGCCTGCCTTCAGCCAACAGGCCCATCACGTCCAGCAACCGGCCGGACATGTCCAAGACAGAGACGCTCATGGCCTTAGAGAGGTCCAACGTCATCTCGTGCCGTCCAGGGTTGGGATAAACGTGGATGGCCCGAGGGCGCTCAAGGCCGAGCTCCGAGACGTCCGTGACCAACTCCTTCCCCGCTCGCAATACAGGGCGAATCATCAACGACCCCTGAATGGCAGACTGCTGCCACGGCGAGGTCGGGAATTTGTACCAAAGGTGGTCTGCGTTCGTGTCGGTGTTTTTGTCGAGCCCCACGTGAATGCGCTCTTCGCCTTGCTGGACAAAGCCCACAAACACGGGTCCATCCACTGCGATGGGGGCGTTGAATGCGTAATAGACGAACCCGTCGTGTTCGCCTGTGAAGTAATCTGGCTCCTGCACTTCGAATTGGGCTTGCAACGCTTCGCCAGGTTGTCCCGGAAAGTCTGGGTCCTCCCCACGGATTTTCAAGGTGAAGGTCTCCCCCACTGCGTCGTCAAAAAACGGTGTAAAGTGCATCCACACGCCGTCGAGCGTGTCGGGCTGCTGGATGTCAAAACGCACCACAAGCTCCCCACCTTGACCCTCCAAGGCGTATGCTTTTTCTGCCGTGCCATCGTCGTAGGCGTAGTAATCGCGAAACGTTTGAACGTGAACCAGGCTGTCGTTGTCAGGCACACCGATTTGGGTCGTGAGGTTGGCCGCACCCACCTCGTCCTCCCAAAGGCTCACATGGAATACAGCGAACGAATCGCTCAAAGCTGGGTTGAACAGGTCTGTGAAAATCTGAAGATCGTCTACGTAATCGGTGCCAAAGAGGCCCTGAACGCTGTTGTTCACCACGGCCCCCGCTGCAGGAGCGTACGAATTGACGTTGCCGAGCACGTCCACACGCTGGACTTTCAATCCGATGTCCTCCTGGCTGTTGCTCGTAGACCCAAAACTGCGATGCAACGTGGGAACAGACGTGGCGGTGTAGACCGAAGGGGCCACCTCAAAGTGCGGCCAAGGCATGGCCGTCCACGGGTAGGTCAGGAAACTTGTGGGCGGGGTGACGAAGGCAACTTCCTCAAATTCGGGCGCCGTGGTCATGGCGTCTTCGTCGACCCGCACGTAATCGAGGTGCCATGTGTCGACGTTTCCCTCCAAGGATCCGTAGCTCCTGAAGCGAAATTGAAAGTCGTTGTGGAAGAACTCTGGGGCGTCAATGTGGATGACTTCGGGATGGAACAACGTGTCGTCGTCGATGCCTTCGGTGGACCAAACCCAGCGCCATGGGTCTCCCTCCGCCACGCTCGTTCGGAATTCCACCACGAGGGAGTCCTCACCGGCGTCAGCCCCATTGGCGATGCCACCACTTTGGTACCAGAACGACAACGCCACGCTGTCTCCAGAAGTGTATCCTTCACCCAAAAGCAAACGGCGCGAGGTCAGCGTGTCGGCATAGCCTGCGGGGTCCACAGGAGTCAAGGCGTAAGGATCGCCTGAGGCATTCAACCCATCCAGCGTGGCGCACCCCACCGTAGGTGGTTGGTAGGCCAAGGTCATCGTACGTCGCACGGGGCTTGGCTCCCAACGTTTCAGGTTCACAGGCCCCTCCTCATGGGCCATGCTTGGCCATGCAAAGTCGTCCACAAACGGCAGGGCAATGGGAAAAAACATGTCTCCCCTGGTTTGAAGCGCTCCACGTGCTGGGGACCCTACATCAATGTAACGCAAGTCGACCTCGACTTCGCCGTGCTGCGCGCATGCCGTTCCAATGCATCCACACAACAACACCAAGCATGGAAACAATCTGTTCATGGCTTTGAACAACGCAATTGGGTTGGAAATCGTGTGCATGATGAAGTCATCGAATGTCAAAATACAAATCGACCGCGGTGCCTTCCGCCACGAACGGCGTTTCAGAAGGCACAATGTCCTGTCTTGCGACCACGGCGTTGGCTGAGTCTCGGGCGGTCTGCACCCTGGGTGCGTAGCCCACGTGGCCCAGGGCGAGCTTGCGACGCGAAAGCACCGCCGCAGCGTCTTGCAACGACAGGCCCGAAAGCCATGGCACCCGGGCCTCGTCAGAGCCCAACACCCCCACCACAAGAACCAAATCAGAGCCCTTGGGCAACCGCGTTTCGGAGTCCAGCACATTGCCGCGGTGCTCGAGACGGATGACTTTTCCCATCAACAGCTGATTGGGCTCCTCAGCCATGGCAACTCTGAAGCCCCTGGTGGTCAAGATGCGCTCCACGAGTTTGGCGTCCTGTCCCTCTTGGTAGGACACCGCCTCGTCTGGTGGTGTGATGCGGTGCGTGGTCAGCAAGATGCTGCGCCCCACCTTGACCGCACTTCCTGATGGGGGGTGCTGCTCCACAACCGCACCTGGCATGCCTGAGGGGAGGTAAATGGAATCCTGCCACACGCCCTCAAGTCCAAGCTTGCCCAAGGTGTCCAAGGCATCCCTGCGAGCCATGCCCGAAAGATCAGGAATCTCTCGCTGTGCGGAAGGCCGGCTGTACAACTGCAACATGAAGAACGTGCCGACCAAGACGACAACCCAAGCCAGGGCCACCCCGCCGGCGTGTTTGGCCAACTCCTTCCACATCAGTCCTCGGTCAAGATTTCTTCAAGGGCGTTGTCGAAGTATGCGCGCAGCTCCTCGCAGAAGCCGAAGTGCTTGTCGTCGACGACCAACTTGCCCTTGGTTACGTGACCGAGCAACGTCGGCTTGATGCCATGCGCCTCGCACACGTCGTAAAAATCGTCCTGATCCGATTCCCTCAGGGAAACCAACGCCCGGCCTTGGCCTTCTCCGAAGAGGAACGCATCCAATCGCACTTCATCGTCGGTGACGATGTCAAACCCAAGCCCACGTGGCATGGCCATTTCCAACAACGTCACAAACAAGCCGCCGTCAGCCACGTCGTGGGACGCCATCGCCAAATTCTTTTGGGCCACCTCCTGGAGGCAGGCGTGCAAGTGCCCTTCGTGCTCGAGGTCGAAGTGGGGCGCAGGCGAGCGCTCGATTCCCACCACATTGGCCAAATACTCGGAAGCGTTGATGCAATCAGTGCTCGGACCCAATTGGAAAATGAGCTCGCCCTTCTCATTGAAGTCGAGGCCCGTGTGATGCTCGCGATCGTCCATGACCCCAACCATGCCGATGGTCGGCGTCGGGAACACCGCTTGGGCGGACCCGTCGGGGTTGGCGGTCTGGTTGTAGAAACTCACATTTCCGCCAGTCACAGGCGTGTTGAAATGGCGACAGGCCCTTCCCATGCCCTGGATGGCCCCCACAAATTGCCAGTACACCTCAGGGTTGTATGGGTTGCCGAAGTTCAGGCAGTTCGTGATGGCAGATGGCACGGCGCCTGTGCAGCTGATGTTGCGGGCCGCTTCCGCCACAGCAATTGCGGTCCCAACTTCTGGATCTGCTTCCACGTAGCGAGCGTTGCAGTCAACCGTCAAGGCCAAGGCTTTCTCTGTGCCTCGCACCGACACCACGCCGGCGTCAGACGGCCGGTTGGTCGTGCGATTGATGGTCCCAACCATGCTGTCGTACTGCTCCCAAACCCAGCGCTTCGAGGCAATGTTCGGAAGGCAAATCAACTTGTGGGCAATGTCCACACATTCATCTAGCGTGGGGACTGGCAAGCTCGTGGCGTCGAACGCTTGGGCTTCGGCGTACCAAGACGGCTCAGAGTATTCCCGCTCGTAAACGGGGGCCCCGCCGCCCAAAACGAGAGTGCTGCCCGGGACGTCGCCCACGAGCTCTCCATCCATGTAGTAGCGAATGCGATCCCCTTCGGTGACCTCGCCGATGTGTTCGGCATGCAAATCCCACTTCTCAAAAATGGCTTTGACCTCTTCCTCTTGCCCCTGGCGGACCACCACGAGCATGCGCTCTTGAGATTCGCTCAACAAAATCTCGAACGGTTCCATGTCTTGTTGCCGGAGCGGCACACGGTCTAAGTGAATGTCCATGCCGACATCACCTGCAGCACTCATTTCCGAGGTTGAACAGGTGATGCCCGCAGCGCCCATGTCTTGCATGCCCACCACCGCGGTGGTTTTGGACAATTCAAGAGTGGCTTCAAGGAGCAACTTTTCTTGAAACGGATCGCCCACTTGCACCGACGGCAAATCGTCGGCACTTTCTTCCGTGATGTCTTTGGAGGCAAAAGACGCGCCTTGGATGCCATCCTTGCCCGTTGCCGAGCCCACGATGTAAACCGGATTGCCAGGACCAGAGGCCGTGGCAGAAATGATTTTGTCCGATTCTAAAATCCCCACCGACATCGCGTTCACGAGGGGGTTCACTTGATAACTCTTGTCGAAGTACAACTCTCCTCCCACGATGGGCACACCGAAGCTGTTTCCGTAGTCCCCAATGCCCTTGACCACCCCTTCGAGCAGCCACTTGGTGCGTGGGTTGCTCAGGTCGCCAAAGCGCAGGCTGTTCAACTGGGCAATGGGGCGCGCACCCATGGTGAAGATGTCGCGGTTGATGCCGCCGACCCCGGTCGCCGCACCTTGGTAAGGTTCGATGGCTGAGGGGTGGTTGTGGCTCTCGATTTTGAACGCACACCCCAGGCCGTCCCCAATGTCCACAATGCCTGCGTTCTCTTCGCCTGCTTTCACGAGCATTTGTGGACCTTCCTTGGGGAGAGTCTTCAACCACTTGATGGAGTTCTTGTACGAGCAGTGCTCGCTCCACATCACCGAATACACGCACATCTCTGTGAAGTTGGGCGTGCGGCCGAGGATGGTGTTGATTAAGTCGAACTCTTCAGGGCGCAAGCCCATCTCTTGGGCTTGGTCGAGGGTTGCCGGTGCAATGGATGCCTTCATGGGTCGGATTGAATCGAGCCCAAAAATACACCTCTCCATTGGCCTGCCATCGCCCATCCCTATGCTTTTCAGGCATCTTTTCCACGTCTTGTCCCCGTATTTTGCAGCATGCGTGTGGTCGTGCAACGGGCAAGCCAAGCCCAAGTGAAGGTGAACGGAGTTCCGCACGGGGACATCCAGCGCGGGTTGGTGGTGCTCGTCGGCATTGAGGACGCAGACACCGAGGCAGACGCCGATTGGCTCGCCGCCAAGCTCGTTCGCCTCCGGATCTTCAGCGACGACGAGGGGAAGATGAATGCGAATGTCCAGGACGTGGCGGGCGGCATGATGGTCGTCAGCCAATTCACCCTGCACGCCAAGACCAAAAAAGGCACACGGCCGTCGTTCATCCGGGCGGCCCACCCCGACCACGCCATCCCCCTCTACGAGCATTTTGTCGCGGCGTGCTCCCGCGAACTCGGCCAGGATGTGGCGACCGGTGTGTTTGGCGCCGACATGCAAGTTGAATTGACCAACGATGGCCCCGTGACCATTTGGATGGACACCCAAAACAAAGAATGATGGACCCCTTGGAATTCGCTGCCCCGCAAGACAACGACCTCACACTTCGCGAGGCCCAAAACCAAGTTCACCTATGGATCAAAACCGTTGGGGTGCGCTACTTCAATGAACTCACCAATCTCGCCATCCTCACTGAAGAGGTGGGCGAGCTCGCCCGCATTTTGGCCAGGCGTTACGGCGAACAAAGCGAAAAGCCGAGCGACGCTGGCCGAGACTTGGGCGACGAAATGGCGGACGTCCTTTGGGTGCTCATGGCCTTGGCCAACCAAACCGGAGTCGACCTGACTGCGGCGTTGGAGGGCAACGTGGCCAAAAAGACACGCCGCGACCAAGACCGCCACAAGAACAACCCCAAGCTCCAACCATGATGCCCCTTCACCTCACCTTTCGATGTGCGATCGCCCTTCTCCTTTTGGTGTCAGGGCTCGACGCCAAAGCCCAATCCTGGGGAGCCTCCTCCACCCAAGAGCGCGAAGCCGTCCGAGCCGACCGCGACGCCATGATGGCGTTGTCTTGGACAAGCGGGTTGGACCTGCACAACATAGGCCCCGGGGTCATGGGTGGTCGGGTGGTGGATTTGGCTGTGGTGGGCGACACCACATACGTGGCCTACGCCACCGGCGGACTCTGGAAGACCGTCAATCACGGAACGACCTTCGAGCCGTTGCTTGAAGCGACCACCATGCTTGGCGCGGTGGACGCGCATCCTTCCGGCCGGATCTTGGTCGGCTCCGGCGAGGTGAATTCCTCGCGCAGCTCTTACGCTGGAGACGGCGTGTACCTCAGCAACGATGGAGGACGCACCTGGACACACGTTGGGCTCGCGGAAACCCACCACATCGGACGCGTGCGCATCGACCCGAACCGCCCCGACCGCATGTGGGTGGCGGCCTTGGGCGAATTGTACTCGAAGAACCAAGGAGGCGGTGTCTACCGCACTGAGGACGGCGGCACCTCTTGGACACGCGTGTTGACGGTGCAAGGGGACTCGAAATCGGTCGTCGGCGCCGTGGACCTTGTGGTCGACCAACGCAACCCTGACCACCTCTACGCCGCAACATGGGACCGCACCCGTCGCGCCCACGAATTCACAGAAGCCGGCCTAGGCTCTGGAATATGGGAGTCTCAAGACGGCGGCGACACGTGGACCCGCATTTCCCAGCTGGGGGGATTTCCTGAAGGCTCCGACGCCGGACGTATCGGCCTGGCCCACCATGCGCAATCCAACACGCTTTACGCCCTGGTCGACAACCAAGCCTCCAGGCCGCAAGACGATTTCAAAACCCAAGATGACGGATTGACTCCGTCATCCTTCTTGGACATGGAAGTTGAGGCCTTCCTGAATCTGGACAACGACTCCCTGCAGACCTACCTTGACAAGAACGGATTTCAAACTGCAGACAGCGCAGCTTCCATCAAGGCCCGTGTCCAACATGGCGAACTCACCCCTCGGGACCTGCATGAATACCTCTACGACGGCAACGCAGCGTTGTTTGACACGGAAATCGTCGGCCCTGAACTGTACGAATTTCAAGAGGGGGCGTGGCGGCGGACCCATGAAGGTTGGCTGGACGACGTGTGGTACACTTACGGATACTACTTCGGCACCATCAGCGTAGACCCCACCGACGTCGAAACCGTGTACATCGCAGGCGTGCCTCTTTTGAAGTCGACTGACGGAGGCCAAACATTTGAGCACATTGGCGCCCCCAACGTCCACGTCGATCACCACAAGGTTTGGATTGACCCCAACAACCCGAGGCATGTGCTCAATGGCAACGACGGCGGAATGAACGTCTCATGGGATGGCGGTCAATCCTGGATCAAATGCAACAGCCCGAGTGTGGGCCAATTTTACGCCGTGGAGGTCGACGATGCCGAGCCGTACAACGTCTACGGTGGGCTGCAGGACAACGGCACTTGGAAGGGCCCACACACCCATGAAGAAAACCGCGCGTGGCATCAAACTGGCCAGCACCCCTACCGCGGCTTGGGTGGCGGCGATGGTATGCAGATCGAAGTGGATCGCCGAAATGCGGACATGGTGTTCACGGGCTACCAGTTTGGCTGGTACCGTCGGTCCAATCTGGCCACCGGCGAATCCGCCAGCCTTCACCCCAACCACGACCTGGGTGAAACCCCGCTTCGGTGGAATTGGCAAACACCCATCCTGCTGAGCAGGCACCAACAAGACATCTTGTACATGGGATCCAACAAGCTTCACCGCTCCATGGACCAAGGGGACACATGGGAAACGCTCAGCGGAGACTTGACCCGTGGCGGACTTCCTGGGAACGTGCCGTTCGGGACCTTGACCACCCTGGCCGAACACCCCAACCGGTTCGGTCAATTGGCGGCGGGCAGCGACGACGGCCTCGTGCACGTGTCCATGGACGGGGGCCACTCCTGGACCCAACTGGCCATGCCCATGTCCACATCGCTGGGCAAAGGCGACGACCTCAAGCACGCCTGGGTCACCGAAGTGATGTGGTCACACCATGACGCCGACCTCCTTGTGGTGGCGTTGAACGGATACCGGCACGACGCGATGGACGCCTGGGTGTTCGGGACGCACAACGGCGGAAAAACGTGGGATCGTTGGAGCAACGACTTGCCTTCGGAGCCTGTCAATGCCCTCGTCGAATTGCAAGACCATCCTGGGTGGTGGGTCGTGGGCACCGACGGTGGGGCCTACCTCACAACCAACAGCGGCGAATCGTTCAGTGCACTGCACCGTGACTTGCCCCGCGTGCCCGTGCACGACTTGGTCGTCCAAGAACGCGAAAACGACTTGATTGTCGGCACCCACGGAAGAGGCATCTACCGAATGGACCTGTCAAGCCTGGACGCTGTGACGTCCACCACCTTGGACACCCGGCCCTTGGAATTCGTGAGCGCGAAGGTGGAGGTCGCGCGACGGGAAGATTGGAACGAGCGCGGGTGGGCGTGGTCCGAACCGGAAGAACCCAAGGCCATGTGCTGGGTTTGGTCTCCAGTGGACGGTACCGCTCAAGTGGAAGTCAGGACCATGCCATCTTCCAAGGAAGAACAGGGTGGGGCCAGCGGCCTCAGTGCCGACCAAATCCTCGACCAACTCCAAACCCAAGAGGGCCGGGTGTACGAACGGAGCGAACTGAAGTTGGTGAGGGGCATGCAACAAGTGTCCATCTCACTGCTGGACGGTGAAGAACACATTCCTGCGAACACGTACAAGGTGACGCTGAAGGTGGACGACCTCGAGGCACGCATTCGCCTTGAATGCAACACCGAGCTCGTCGTGGGCGAGGACGGTGTCAAGCCTTGAACCGCACGCTGTCTGGCACGTCGCACACAGGAATGGGTTCCATCTTGTGCTTGTTTGCACGGTGGAACCGTCTGTAAGTGGCCAGCACTTCTTGCTGCCGCCAAGGTAAATTTGCTTCCTCTTCTTGCGAAGGACCCCTGGATTCCCACACCATGGCCCATTCCAATTCAGGGTACGTGGCGCCCAACTGATCCTCGTCGGTGCGGTCGTCCCCCCAAAGGCCATCCGTGGGTGCGGCCTGCTGGATCTCTTGGATGACTCCAAGGTGCGCCGCCAAGACGAAGACCTCGGTTTTATTCAAGTCGGCGATGGGCGAAAGGTCCACCCCACCGTCACCGTATTTGGTGTAGAAACCCACCCCAAAGTCCTCCACTTTGTTGCCCGTGCCGGCCACCAGGGACTTCGCTCTCTGGGCCAAGGCGTAGAGCGTGGTCATCCGCAAGCGCGCACGCGAATTGGCCATGGCCAACCCACGGCTTTCGTCTGGGCCGTCGGGCAACACTTTTGAGAATGTGTCGTACACCTCAGTCAAGGAGACCGTCGACCTCCGCACCCGGGCATGCTCGGCGCACAACACTTCGATGTGCTTCGATGCGCGGGACACCTGCTCGGGCGCCTGGCGGATGGGCATTTCTACGCACACGGTCGGCGCACCCGTCAAGGCGCACAAGGTGGATGTGACTGCCGAGTCAATCCCCCCCGACACCCCCACAACCCAACCTTCCATGCCGGAACCTTCGAGGTAAGATTGAAGCCACGCCACGATGTGCTCGGTGACAGCTTCAGGATTCATGGCTTGAGTCATGTTTGCAAAGGTTCAAAAGACAACGCCCACACTCAACGCCAGGTAGCTGTCGTGGCCATCTAAGGCCGTGGTGAGCGGCTCGCCGGCCGCAGATAGCCTTGGCTCCCCTGTGCCATCCACCTTGACAACGTCGAGCCCTTTGTGGGTGTTGAACAGGCTGTTGTTGTAGGTCAACCCCACCATCAAAGAGGTGGGGCCTGAGATTTTCCGCTCCAAACCCACCCCCACAATCAAGGAAGCGCGAAACAACGTGGTGAAGTCCCCGTTAATCAAATCCTCAATGACCGGCTCATCGGATTGCCATAAATCTTCCTCCTTCATGTAACCCTCCTGCCTGCTCTCAACAGCCTCCCGACGGGTGTTCAGCCCCAAGCCCGCGCCGAACCGTCCGAAGTAGGTGGTGTACCCAATCTCCTTGGTCCTGAATTTGAACGTCAGGGGCAACTCCACGTATTGGTTGTTGAAGTTGCGGGTGACCCGACTCAAGGTCGAATCCGTGGTGGGCTCCCAGTACTCGATTTGGCTCCCCGTCCGGAAGACATGCACACCCGTTCCGAATGCGTAAGTATCTGAAAACATGATGTCTGCCATGAACTGATAGCCAAAATGGGCGCGCCCTCCGTTGGTCGCATGTTCAAAGTCGCGGGAGTTCATCCAAGACACGTTGGGATCCATGGCCAAGCCCATTCTGAACCCATGGCCTTGTCCCCATGCTGAAGTCAACACCCCAACCCAAAAGAGGGCCCACAGGCCAAATTCTTTGCACATCTTTGTCTGCGTCATCGTTCCCACGGTTTGTCCAAATCTACCACCCTCCTTCAGCCACCCATGGTTTCCAAACGCATTTTGTTCCACCTGATTGTGTGTGTTTTGGCAGCGGCGGTGTGGGCTTCGTGCGCCTCGGAACACAGGCGCATCCCCATCGACGACGTGCGCTTGCCTGGAGACCATCAAGTCATCCATTGGATGGAAGTGCTTCATGACCTGCCAGGGGGCCAAAACCGTGCCAAGGCCCTGGCACACATGACAGAGGCGCACCCTGAGTTTTGGCCCTTGTGGTGCGAGGACATCCTTCAACTCGGTGACGCGCAAGACTCCACCACGGTGGACGTGCTGCGCCAGTTTCTGATCGAGATGCACCCGATGCTCGACGCCATCGACTCCACCTCCGGTCGACCTGAAGTGCTGAGGCGGGAAACCGACGCGCTGTTGGATGGGCTGAAAAGGCACCAGGTCCTGTTCCCGGATGCACCGGTCCCCGACATCATCATGATGCCATCTGGCTTCAACTTCGCCGTGTTCCCCACTCCATCGTGTCTGGGCCTTGGGCTGGACTGGTACATGGGGCCAGAGCATCCGCTGTTGCAAGAATTGCCCCCGAGCCAATTCCCCCAGTATCGCCTGAATCGAATGAAGCCAGAATGGATGGCCTCGGACGCCATGAAAGGCTGGTTGCTTGTGACCCAACAACACCGCATCCCACCTGGAGCGAGGACGGCAGACCTCATGCTTTTTTGGGGCCAAATCCTGCATTTGACCTCGCTGTGCATGCCCGACGCCACCCCTGCACAACTCATGAATTGGACGCCGGAACAATGGGCCTGGGCCGAGGCGAACGAACGGGCGATTTGGGCACAAGTGCAGCCCCAGGAACGCATGTTCAACAACAGGCCCCGCGACGTCATGCGCTGGTTCCAAGAAGGCCCATTCACCCGGGTTGGCGACATCCCCCAAGACAGCCCCGACCGGCTTGGGGCATACTTGGGATGGAAAATGGTGCAGGCCCAAACAGCTGAGCGTGGCGACCTTCCCGCACATGGCTGGTTCGAGGCACGAGATCCGCAGCCGTTCTTGCGCACCTACCGGCCCTGAGCTTACTTTCGCAACATGGCCACTTCCTGCATCACCATTGACGTCACAACCGACGAAAACAAAGTTCCCGTCGCGATGGAATGGACCGCCGATGACGGCGGCATTTCACAACAAATGGCCTCGGCCATGGTGCTGTCGATGTGGAACCCCAAGGAGCACGCCGCCATGCGCATGGACCTTTGGACCAAAGACATGAGTGTGGAGGAAATGAGGTCGTTTGTCGTCCAAACCATGATGACCTTGGCGGACACCTACGAGCGCGCCACGTCCGACAAAGACCACGCCACTGCGGTACGCGGCTTCACCCAAGAATTCGCCAAGCGCATTGGCGTGCTGGAAGGCTGATTTGAATCAAGGCTGGTGAAGCCCGTTGGTTTGGGCCACAAAGCGCAGCACCTCTTCTCGCCCTTCAGACGAATTGCTGCTGGTCACAAACACCGGAGGCATCTTGTGCCATTGCTTCAACATGACCTCTTCGTACGCCGGCAGGAACGCCGCGCGCTCCGCTTTGTTCAGCTTGTCCACCTTGGTGAACACCAACACAAAAGGCAGC
>MDSV01153540.1_pt1 | contig 15365 bp, 2 predicted proteins | sample 810851 | NCBI WGS metagenome assembly MDSV01 (sample SAMN05326640, study PRJNA326480) | marine metagenome | isolation source: seawater | place: Atlantic Ocean: North East | collected 2012
GGTGTGATCGATGGGTACGTCTCGGGCGCGACCGTGTTCTGGGACATCAACTCAAACTTCGTCATGGACGCCAACGAGGCGGCCTATTCCACGACCACGGGCGCGGACGGGAGTTACAGCCTAAACATCACCTCGGCCACGGGTCAGATCGTGGTCATGGACGACGGTGTGGACATATCCACCGGTGGATCGGTCGGGATGATGGCCATGTCGGTGGAAAACGCAACCGACGTCAGCGCGGCTCAGATCACGCCCCTGACAATGCTCGCGGCCCAGGGCATCGACGATACTGCGATTCTGGACATGCTTGGCGTCTCTGATGACGTTTCAATTCACACATTGGACCCGGTAGAGCTACTCGAAGCCGGGGGCGACGACGCCTCGACCGGTGGAACACTTCTGCTCAAGGCCCAACAAATATTTGCGGTAACCAATGCGGTCGCGGCGTTGGCCGAGGAGTCTGGCATGACCCAAGACGCCGCGGTCAGTGCGACACTCGAGGCGTTCGGTAACCTGACCACCGACCAGCTCGACAGCCTCGTCGGTGAGATGAGTACCACAGAGGACGAGGCCGCAGCGAACAGCGCGATCCAGGCGATTCTTGCTGAGGTCGCTCCGGACTATAGCGACAGCGCGTCGGACCTCTCGTCCGCGATCGTGCTGACCAACCAGGTCCTCGGTGAAGAGCTCGCTGATCCGACACAGGCACTCGGTGAGAGCGCCCGCGCGGCAGCGCTGATCACCCAGAACGACCTAGTCACAGAGTTTCAGGCCGTGGGGCAGATGGACCCCGCGACAGCGGCCGCGGATATCGCGGACAGGCTGTCAGCCAGCTTCTCAAGCGTGGCCGACATTAAGGCTAATTTCCGGGACGTTTACCAAGAGCAGATCGCGGCCCAGGCGGAGGCAGGCGGGGGGATCATCACCTCGGTCGATGATATTTCGGTGCTGGCTGGCACCGGTAAGTTGATCTCTGTTGAGGATATCATCGGCAACGATAGGAACACCGGTGAGGGTGACCTCAGGCTGATCTCGATTGGTCCCGCGAAGATGACCTTTACCGAGGTCCAGAACGTCATGACCGCGAGGATGTCTGAGCTCGAGTCGGGGGATAGCGCTCACAGTTATGAGGTCGCGGTTAATACCTCCGGGTTCTCGGTAGGGGACTACATAAAATTAGATATTGGCCCGATTAAGGTCCAGACCCAGATCACCGCGGACGATACTCAGCTGTCAGTTGCGACTCGACTGGTCAACAAGTTTGGGACCATGTTCCCGGGCGACCAGAAGCCGCCTTTCTCAATCGAGTTGGCTGAAGATGGGTCCGCGGGTTTGGTTGTCCAGCAGGACAGCCAGGCCGAGCTGACCAAGGTCAAGCTGATGCGGGGCGTCGACGAGAGCGGCGCCGACTTTACCGCTAGGATTGTCGACATCGCGGGCGAGCAGTTCGTGCAGATCGACTCCAGCGCCGCTGAGTCTGGTCGGCTAAACTACGTTGTCGCGAACGACGACGGGATCGGTCACGGTATGGTCAGGCTCAGTATCGAGCCCGAGTTCAGAGAGGTAGCGGAGCCGGTTGGTCGCACCGCGACGGTAACCGAGGACGGATTGCTCTCGCTCGCGGGACAGTTTGAGCTGACCGGTAACTACACGGCTGGGGTCCAGGAGAAGCTACTGTTCCAGCTCGACAGCACGATGCCAGACGGGTTCCGGTTGTACGATGGCGAGACCTACACGGCGTTGACAAAGAATGCTGCGGGAACATATTCAAGGATACAGATCGATGCCGACGATCCGCCCAGCCTGGCGATGCCCGAGAACTACCACGGGGACATCAGCTACAGCTTTGGGCTCGGATCGAGGGCCGACACCGCTGACGGCAAGGTCTTCACTGCGAAGTCTGCCACCGATTCAATCACCACGTCAGTGACCGCGGCGGCTGAGGCGCCCGCAGATCAGGCCACGCTTGGTATCTTTGTCGGCGATGATACAGAAATCTCGGCGGACCTCAGTGGCGCGATTATCCCGGTCGTCTCCGGCGAACCGAATGCCAACCAGACCACCCGGATCCTGCTGACAGGGGGCGACCCCAACGAGACACACAGCGTCACCTTCTCGAACATCCCGGACGGGATGACGGTCACGGTCGGCGGAAACATAGCCACAGTTTCGTTCGGTACCCTGACCATCGAGGATGTACCGATCGGGACCGAGGTACCTATCCAGTTTACCGCCGGCGAGGAGCTCCTCGGTTCACAGTTTGGTCTCACCGACCCCACTGATCAGATCCGTGCGGTCGTGACCGGTGAGGAGCGGAGTCCGGATGGTGAGACTTTAATCGCCAGCGGTCAGGGCACAGAGGTCGAGTTTCAGTTTGATATCGGGGCCTCGTTTGGCCTCAACGTGTCCGCCCGGGCGCTTACTGTCTCTGATGAGGACGTGGCGGCGCTGTTGGGTAGCCTCGATGCCTCGGTAGGGGACGGTGCGAAGCTGCTGACCACGATCACCCTGGACAGTCAGGACGTGACCCTGGGACGTATGACCACGATCGACGACCCGTCGACCTTTGCGGCCATTGATCCGGTAGCGGGTTATGTGGTCACCGTCGACGGTGTTGAACACACGGTCGCAGTGACCCGTGTCTCGAACGACGATGGCACCCTGACCTTTACCCTTAAGGCTGACAGCGAAGAGATCGCCGCGGCCTACCTCGAGGGGATCGCAGTGTTACCGACAACGGAACACTTCAAGGGGACCGTGACTGCCAATGTGGTATTCGACGCGACCCGCGAGATCACCAGCGACGGCATCACCTCGGTGATCCCGCTCGCGTCCGCAGAGAAGGGGCCACTGACGGTTCGCTTTGATCCAGTACCCGACGGCGTCATTGCTTACGATGCACCTGATGCTGGTCTGACTGCGGCCGAGGACCACAGCATCTCGCTCGCGTCACTGTTCTTGAATTCTAATACCCCCATCGCGAGCTATCCAGATGTTGGCGAGACCCTCTACTACGAGGTCTCGAGCATACCGTCCACGGCTCGCCTAGTAGATGGCTCGGGTCTGACGGGACTGAACGGAGACGCACTCCAGTTAGCGATCGCCGACGCGCCGCTGATCGGCCGTGTGGTCGGTGACACGATCCAGTTGACAGTTACGCAGGCACAGAACGCGCATCTTGTGGTGTCGGCCGATGCACACCTCGACCCGTCAACGATCAGCCTGGCGGCGTTCACACGCGAGCCTAGTACCGGCGACGAGTCGGCTAAGGTCAGCGACTCCGTGGGTGTCGAGATCACCGCGGTCGCGGACGCACCCTTTCTTTCTTATGATGCTGATCTACAGACACGTGGGCTGGTCAACGCTCAGAACAGTGGGGGCGGGTCCTACCTGTCAGATCTGGGGCTATCAGATAAGGCCCAGGTGTCGATCCCTGCGACCGTGTCGCTCGAGGATCTCGACGGCTCCGAGTCGCTCTGGGTGTGGGTCACTCCGCACGCTTACGAGGCTGATGGGACAACCATATCCTCGACGCCCACGTCGGCGAGCGAGTTTTCTTTCGGTACCGGCTCCTTGGCTGGTACCCGGTACAGTTCCGACGGTGACGCATTCGTCGTTAAGGGATCGGACCTGGACGAGGTCTCAGTGTCCCGTGACGCAAGCTACTTACAAATTAATGGCTTCGACGGGGTGTTCCGGCTCGAGGCGGTTTCGCTAGAGGGGGCCCCGGCGACGGCGGCCGACGCTATCTCTGCCCGGTCGAGTGGCGTTAATGGGACCGACTACGCGGTCCAGTCGGCGGACCTGAAGGTCCAGTTCCTGCAGCCAGCGACGATCCCAACGCTTGACGTGACTGCCGGGTCAGGTGACGCGGCTACCGGCAAGCTGGACTTCACGATGGACATAGGTCCGTCCGGAACCACCGATGTGATAACCATCCTCGCGACAGATGTCCCTGAGGGCGCATATTTCTTGTCTTACGACTCAGGCACGTCGGCGTATACCCCGGTCGGTGCGAAGGCCGAGGTGCCGGGGGTCTGGGTACTGCCCTCCAATGTCTTTATGGATTCTGGGGCCGCCCAGACCGTGTACCTGCAGCTCCCGGGGGCGTATACGACCGATACTTCGGTCAAATTCACCGCCTACGCGGTGGACGAGCTGGGCCTGACCTCGGCCCAGTCGGTGGATCCCGACACGGCCGCCGCTTCGCGGCTCAGCATCACCCTAGATACCAACGCCACGGTGACCGACCCGGTCATGGTCGACGTGTCTGGTGACGGGCTCCAGTTCTCTTCTTTAGTGGCCGACGGCGAGCGGGCGGATCAGTTCTTTGACCTGACCGGCGACGGTACCGACGAGCGTCTCCGGGCCTGGCTCGCGCCGGATACGGACGATGCGTTCCTTGTTACGTGGGACGGTGCCGGGGATCCGGTTCTGTTGACTGAGTACCTCGACGCGGACCGTAACCCGACGACCAATGCGGTCGAGGACTTGGTGGCGATGGCCGGGACCGACGGGTATGTCAATAACTCAGACTTCAGTAACCCGCTTTATCTTTGGTTCGATCAGGATACCGACGGTGAGGCTGACGCGGGTGAGATGCAGGCCCTGAACTTCACCGGCCAGGGGATTGATGTCTCCCAGTTCGACGACGTGATCGTGACTGACGCAGCGACCGGGTCGATCATCGCCGCGAGCTCAGTGTCTGGGGTGATCGAGGCGACCTACGGTACCAATAATTTATCTCTGGCGGACGCGGTGGTCCGTGACGTGTTCCTGCCGGTTGACGCACCGTCAGTCGGGGCCAGTGTCTCCAATATGGGGCAGGGATCAGTCCTGTCTGGTGCGGCTTACTATGAGGACAACCCGGACGGCTTTGAGCTGGCGGCGAGCCTCGAGAACCCAGAGGCTGGACAATCATGGAAGGAACTGTTTGGGCTTGGGGCCGACGAGAACTACCCCGACGGCACGACCTTCCTGCTGACGGTCCGGGCCAAGACTTCGGGGACAACTTTCAACCTGTCTGACGGTGCCCGCCTCGAGGGCGAGCCGACAGATACCTGGCTGGTCGCGTCTTGGGATGGTGGCCTGCCCTCGGAGACCGGTTTCTCCCTCAAGATGTTCGTCCAGGACGACCTGTCCGGTGATATCCCGCTAGAGTTCCGTGCCACAAAGGTGTTCACCTCGGGTGGCGTTGTCCAGCAGGATACTGTGGTCCGCGACGTGACCCTGGATATCGCTGCCCGTGCTGAGCTTCCGAGCGTGGCGGTCCCAGAGAATATTATCGACGGCGGCTCAGAATCTGACGCCGGATCGCTCAGTGTGAACCTGACCGGGATAGTGGCCTCGTCGCCTGACCCTGGCGAGGCAGTCGAGGTGGTCATCAGAACTACCAAGGCGATCGCTGAGCTGGTTGACTTCGAACTCAAAGGGACCACGGTCCAAGCGATCGCTGACCCCAACGCTGAGGTCCCTGTGGACGGCGCGGCAGACACGCGTGACTACCTCTACACACTCGCTGGACCGGTCGCTGACGGGGACCTGATCGCGAAGGTCGACCAGTACGCGGCGGGTACGTTCTCATTCACGATGGATGTGACGACCACTGACGGAGAGGATACCTCGACGCTTAGCGGTCTCCCGTTCCAGTTCAAGGTCGCCCCAGTCGCGCAGCAGGCCGACATCTCGGTGTCTGCAACCTCCTCATCGGAGGCAGATGGCAGTCTCGCGTTCTCGGTCGATGTGGCCTCGGTTGACACCGACGGTTCTGAGTTTGTTTCACAGATTTCACTATCGTTCGCTCTTACCGGAACGATCCATACGGGCACCGAGAACGACGTCGCTCTTGTGATCGGTGGCGAGAGCTACGCGGTCACGAGTGTCTCGGCCGGTACCTACTCGGTGACCGTGCCCGGAGATCTCGCGGGCTCCGGTACGCTGTCTGGCCAACTGTCCTTACCGAGCTATTTCGATGGATCGGTCTCGGTCAGTGCGTCCGCGGTAACGGTCGAGAGTAGCCTCCTCACAGAGACAGCGACCAGCGAAACGGTGACCGATGTGGCTGTGGTTGCCCCCGTGTCTGACGGACTTGCGGTTGATGGTTTGACGCTGTCCGGTACCACGCTCTTGGGCAGTCAGTCGGTCACGCTTGACCAGCTTATTGAGGTCCAGACCCTGGACCCTGACGAGACTGTGAGTATTCAGATCTCTGGTGTACCTAACGACGCGGTACCGAAGTACCTGGGTAGCGCGATAGCTGACGAATCCTACGATTCCAGCACCGGGGTGTGGACCCTCTCGGGCCTGACCACCACGACCACCGATGATGTTACCACCGTCCAGGGACTCGACGACTACTCCCTCCAGATTGCGGACCTGCAAACCGACTTTGCCCTGAATGTAGACGTAACCACAGCCGACGGTTCTGCCGATTCGTCTACTCCCGCATCGGGTATAATATATATCGATGCCCGTCCATTATTCTCGCCCGAGTTTGTTGATACAACTGGCGAGACGCTCGGCGCTGCGACCCTTAACGTTAACGAGGATGGTTCCGGTATCTTGTCCGGTGTCAACGTGCTGGTCGGTAACCAACTGAATCCCACCGGGACCGAGGTCAGGCTGTCGCTGGACACCAATCAGGTCCCGGTAACACTGACCGCGTCCGTACTCGGCTCTGGGACAAATCTTGTCCCGACCACCAGTGCCGGTATCGCCGTGTTTACCCTGACCGCGGCAGAGATCGCCAGAGGCGTTGAGTTTAGTGTCGATGCTGATGATATCAATAGCGAGGACTTGACCGGCTCGTTCGGTCAGGCGATCACGTTGCAGGCGACGACTGACTACGGTGACGCGGGCACGAAGACTAGCGACGCCTTTGTGGCCGGTGTTAATGTGATCCCGATAGTAGACGGTCTTGCCTTTAGTTACAGCAATGCCTCACCACTCGCCATGACTGAAGATGGCAACGGTGCCTCACTCGACTCGTTGTTCAGCTTCCCCGACACCAGCGAAGTGATCGACTCATTGGTCGTAGGCCAGTCTGCGTCACTGAACATCAGACTCGCCGACGGGAGCCTGGTCCCTCTCGCGGACGGACCGTTTGAGATTACGGATTTACAGAACGTTTCCCTCGTACCGGTAGCGAACGCGAACGGCGCAAGCCGCGTGCAGCTCACAGCTAACGTCAGGGACACCGGTGAGAATGGTGCGGAGGGCTCATCGGTGAGCTCTCAGACGACTGAGATCACGGTCGATATCGCAAGCCTCAACGACGACCCAGTCGCGGTCGACGATTCGCTTACCCTTAATGAGGATGCGGCCCAGACACTGTTCGATGTTCTCGCGAACGATACAGACGTCGATGGCGACATCCTGGCAGTACAGGAAGGGTCGGTTCGTATCACAGAGACGGTCCCCGGTGATGGCTCGCCGACAGGTACCGGCACGGTGGAGATAGATTCAGAGACAGGCCGGATTGCCTACAAACCGGCGACAGATTTCTTTGGCACCGAGACCATCACCTACACCGTGTCCGACGGCGTTGAGACAGATACGGGAACTTTGACGGTCACGGTACTGTCCGTGGATGAGCCCCCGAAGATTACGACAAGGACCGGTGACTCGTTCGACGAGGACACCGGACCACATACTATTGATGTACTGAGCGATAACGTGACCGAGCCCGATGGCGACCCGGTGTCACTGGTATCAGTGTCGACCGACGGTCAAGGAACCGTGTCGGTCGTTGGCAATCAGATAAGCTACCAACCCGCACGAGATTTTGATGGGTCAGAGACGTTAACCTTTACCGTTACTGATGGGAGCACGCTGGTCAGCTCGAGCTTCGATGTCGCTGTCAATCCTGTATTCGATACTCTGACGCTGGCAGAGATACCTGATCCCGAGGATCCAGATTTGTCTGCTGGACTTCTCGCGATCTACGCCGACATCGACCGGACCGCGCTGATATCTGAGGCGGTCGTTAACGATGGTCGTGTTGACTTGGGCGCGGACCTCACCCTTTACGTTTCCGTGGGTGGTTTCAGTACCTCAGACCCCTCGGAGACAGCGTCCCTCGCGATCGGGGGGCAGGGTGTCGTGGCTGGCTCGAGACTCGTTATTGCGGATGGCGATCACGCCGGCACGTATTCCCCTACCGAGATCGCGACCGGGACATACGAGTTCGTGATTTCGGGTGTCGGGGGAGCGGTCAGTGCGTTCGACGCTGAGATCCTGATCCCGAAACAGAACTCGGGTTACGGGAGCAAGGCTCTCACTGTCACGACACGGGTCAACGACGGCTTCACCACAAACGAGGCGATAACCGAGACCGAGGCGTTCTCTATATTTAGCACGATACCACCGGCCCCGTTCGTGCAGCTCAGCGAAGACGTGGACCTGACTGATTTGAGTTCCGGCGTGATTGGGCTGGATGATCTGGTGCGAGTCGCGCAGGGTAATGACAGCCACGTACTCGAAATTTTTGGACTACCCGCTGGGGTGGAGGTTCGTATTGGTGGCCAACTCCAGACAGAGGTACCGTTCCGGTCGAGCTACGAGACGCAGGCAGAGATGGGCTACCGTGTCAGTTACAGTGACTGGAACGCCACCACGATTGTGCTGCCAGAGGCTGTAACCGCAGGCGGTGAGCTACTGAGCTTGAGTGCCCGGGTCGGGACCTCCGATGGCACTATTAACGGTGTGGCCGATGGAGAGACCCGATTTGTATACTCCCGACTAGTCGAAACACAGATTAATCTTGGCGGCACAGGTACGCTGGACGCTGATTTTCTCATTAATGCCAACGGCTCGGCCCTGAACTCCGGAGACGGAGACGATACCGTCACAGTGACAAGCCTTGGATCTGGAGCGCTCGAGGGCGGTAACGGGCGTGATGCCCTGAACCTGGGACAGCTCTCGGTGGCCGATGCGGCGGTGGTGGACCTGAACCTCGGCGCGATGACAGTGATCGCGTCTGGCTACGCTGATCAGTCCCAGGTCCACAGAGATATTGATGGTTTTGAGACAGTGATCGGTACCGAGGGCGACGACGTAATAGTTGGCTCTGGCGTCGACGATGAACCTCTCACATTACGGGGTGGCGATGGCTCCGACCGTATCTATGGCGGCGCTGGAGACGACTTAATCGACGGTGGCGCTGGCGATGACCAGCTGGTGGGCGGCGCGGGCTCTGACCGGTTCGTCGTGGGCCCCGGGACGGGTTCCGATACGCTCACCGATTTTGATTTTGCTGCCGACTCCATTGTGATCAGCGGCTTCGGTCTGTCGTCGCTCGACAGTGGCGCGTTGCCTCCCGAGGTAGCGCTGGAGCGGTCCGCTGGTGACGGGACAGACTGGATGCTCCGGGTGACCAAGACAGACTCAGGTACGGGACAGATACTAACCGCATCGGTGACGCTGGCCGGCACGGCCACTATGGCGGAGACCGACCTGCTGGGACAACTGACCAGCCCGGATGCCCACGCTTGGGTCACCTTCTCGGAGACCCTCGATCTCACTGGTTCTGACCCGGAGGCCTCGGACCCAGACTACGGTGTGGATCTCGGCGCGATCGTCGGTGACACCACCGGATACGCGGACAGTTTCTTCGGGGCACTGGACTACGGCGATACTCACGACTCTATTTCCGACGCCTTGGGAGTAATCGCAGACGCGAAGTATGAGAGCGCATTGATTGCGAGGTTCGCGGGTGAATCCTCCGGCATCGAGCAATCGATGGACCTCTCCGCATACGCTGGCCTGTCGGGCTCGGTCGGGGACGATGTACTGATCGGCCTGGATCAGGACTCTGTGCTTTACGGTGGCGACGGCGGTTCTGATCGGATCATTGGAGGACTTGGTGACGATATCTTGGTCGCAACGATGGACCGCTCGGGGGTTGATGGTGAGTCTGACGATCTGACTGGCGGCGCTGGGGCTGATGTATTTGCATTTGTGAAGGCAGATACGGTAGAGGCCGGTCTGCAGAATGTCCATGATGTTCTGGTTAATGATTTTAATCGTGACGAGGGCGATCGTATGTTGCTCGTTGGATACGATGACCCGAATGATGTTGTGATACATGACGTCGACGCTGTCACCAACACCCAGCGAGTTTCTCTTGAGGATGGACTGACGGTAATGTTTGATTTATCGTTCGCCCGTGAGTTTGATACTAATTTTGCGTTAAGATTGGCGGACTTCGATAAGTTTGAGGGCTAACCTTGGCGCTTACCAGCCGTAAACGATTGCTAGTGGCCCTGACCGGCCTCTTGCTCTTACCTGACCATAACGAGGCGAGGGTCTTGTCGGAGACTCGCGTTGGTTATGATGATGATAGCTCTGAATCTGTGGCCCCCCCCGCTCCGCTTACCAGTAGTCCCCCGATCAACCAGCAACCGGTTATTCGTCCGCCAGTCGCGAAGCAGCCGGAGCAGAATCAGTCATTCTCGGTAAAAATCCCAGTACTCGAGTCGCAGCCCGAGATAGTTCCTGAGCCAGAGGTGGTACCTGAGCCGGAGGTGGTTCCTGAGCCGGAGGTAGTTCCTGAGCCCAAAGGGTCGGTTAGAGAGGACTTGGAGTCAGGGCTCCTGCAAGAGCTGGAGCAGGAGAAGAAGCAAATAATAGAGCCCACGGACGTCCCACTCACCAATGATGACAGTTCTGAGTTACCCGAGACATCGATCATGAGAATTATAGGCCTCGGACGAGATGACGAGGCGATCGAGTCCGCCGAGATGCAGGTAGCCGATGGTAACGACCCTGCTGCCGACACGATGAACCCAGCGGTCTCGAATGAGATCGATCTGATCGGCCGAGAGATGTCTCGGATCATGCAGGAACTCAGCGACGGTGAGAAGGATCCCACGAAGCGGCTCCCAATAGAGCCCGTTATAACCGCAGCGAAAGAGGCGGTTCAGAATTCACCCTCGGTGTTGCAGATAGGCTCGTCATTGGATTTGTACAGCGCCCAAAAAGACGAGATCACCGCCGGTAAGCGTCCACAGGTGAGCGCCTCGGTGGGGGGAGGTAATCGCAAGTTTGAGACAGAATCCTCCGGCAGTGTGGTGTCAAACTCGGGCGCGTATCAGTCTCGTTCTGTGTCCGCCAGTCAACTGCTTTTTGACTTCGGATCGGTAGACAACCGGATCGACGCAACTGATTTCCGCGGTAAGGCTGCAGACGCTGAGCTCCGTGCCATCAAAGGGCAGATATTTCTTGACGCGATCAGTGCGTTCTACGAGGTACAGAGATCCTTGCTCCAACTCCGCCTCGCGCGCGAGAACGTCAACTCACGACGGGCATTCGTTGAGTTCGTCCGAGACCGGGCTGACCTCGGCGCCAGTAGCGCGGCCGACGTGGTCCGCGCCGAGTCGCGGGTCGCGGAGGCAATGGATTTGATGTCATCGGCGGCGCAGTCGCTGGCACGCTCGCAGGCCGTGTACCGGCAGTACTATGGTAAAGAAGCACAACCGTATGCCCTTCCGAGGGAGATATCTGTCGAGGAGCTCGATTTCCTCGACCTGGAGTCCTACCTCGAGTCTCACCCGGACGCAGTCAGGACACGGTTACTTGTCGACGCGGCCCAGAACGATTACGAGGCGGTAGTCGGGCAACAACGGGGCGCACTGAACTTCCAGGCATCGATGTCACAGACGAAGAACCCCGGCTCCAGTAACTTCCTCGATGACCGAACCCTGACGCTTAATTTTGAGAGTAAGCTTTATGCGGGTGGCTCAAAGGCCGCACTGCTCCGGCAGTCTGAAGCGCAACTGGCCCAAGCCAAGTTTGAACGTGACCGAGTCTATCTTGATATTCAACGTAACCTGCGCGACGCGTTCGCTGAGTACGAGGGAAAACTTGCCGGGGTATCGGCACGTATCCTAGTTACAGAGGGTGCCGAAAACTCCTACGAGATATCCAAAGAAATGTATGCGTTTAGCAGGATCAGCCTGTTTGAGTTGCTGAAGACCCAGGAAGAGCTGTTTAGCGCCGGACAGCGCTTGATCGATAGCATTGTCGACCGAGCGCTATCCAAATACCGACTGCTCCACGCGGCTCAGCAGCTTCCGGAGGTAATCTTTGAAGGTTGAACCCGAGATGATGATAGAGGGGCTCCAGCCCGGACCGCCAGAGGCGCCAGAAGAGCCCCCGAAGATTGCGATGTTTGATTACCCGATGGCGGAGCTGGGCGCTCTGGTGTCGGGAGCACTTGGGCAGTCAATCACACCGGCCGAATTCCGTGCCCTGGAGCCTATTGACCAGGTCTACTGGACGCCCGAGGAGTTCGGGGCAGTGATGTCGGACCACGGCTTCGTGGTTCAGGAGGGGCAGGTATTTGAGGTATTGCATCCGGGCCAAATCAAGTCCCTGAGGGAGGTTGTCCTGGTAGCGCTCTCCAAAGAAAAAGCCTGGGTCATGTCTTTTGACGAATCCGCGGGTGCGTGGAAAGGGGTCGGTACAGGTGATGCTGGTAAGTTCCCGTCCGACCTCAACGCTGAGTTTGCTGAGTCAGAACGGTGGACAATCTTCAAGTACAGCCGACGCACGGCCGAGCATCTCGCGGTCGTACCTGGGATCGAGGCTCACTGGTTCTGGTCGACGATTTGGACTAATCGAGATCTCTATCTCCAGTCGGGCCTGGCCGCGCTTTTAACAAATATTTTTGCGCTTGGCGTATCTATGTTCTCGATGATTGTCTACAACCGTGTTATCCCATCAAACGCTATGGATTCGCTACTCGTTTTGGTATCCGGGATGCTCTTGTTGATGATCGTCGACTACGTCGTGAGGACTGTCCGTAATAGTTTCCTGAGTGTGGCCGGCGTCGACTCAGACTTGTCGCTCGCGGACAAGCTCTTCGCCCAGGTACTCGACCTGCAGTATAAGTCTAGGAACGGGACGGTCGGGGCGTTGGCGAACACCCTGAAGGAGTTCGAGCATATCAGGGAGTTTTTCGCGTCCGCGACACTGGTTTCGCTGATTGATGTGCCGTTCGCATTCATTTTCCTAACTGCGATATACCTCGTGGGTGGCTATATGGTGATACCGGTGGTGGTCGGTATCCTAGTCATGCTGACGGTGACCATGTACATTCAGCCGCGTATGAAGGCCCTCGCGAAGCATTCGTTTGAGGACGGACAGACAAAGCACTCGGTCATGGTCGAGTCCCTGACGGGGCTCGAGACGCTGAAGCTCCTTGGAGCGGGTGGCTTCATGCGGCGCAGACTACGTGAGGTCCTCGAGCGCCAGGCAGATATCTCGGAGCAGACCAAGGACGGTACCCACCTCTCTACTAATGTGGCCCAGACCATGCAGCAGATGGTCCAGATGTCGGTCGTCGCAACCGGTGCGATACTTGTGGCGGGCGGTGAGTTCGGATTTGGGGCAATTATCGCGGCGACTATTCTCTCAGGTAAGGCCATCGCACCGTTCGCGCAAATGTCACAGTTACTGGTCCGGCTGAATCAGATAGGCGTGAGCTACGAGGCCCTCAAGGAGCTCATGTCGCAACCCATAGAGCACCCACAACAGCGATCGTTCCTGCCCCGGAACCAGTTCAAGGGCTCGGTCGAGTTTAAGGACGTTACTTTTACCTATCCGGGTCAACAGGAACCGGTCCTGCAGAATGTCTCTTTCAGGGTCGAGCCGGGAGAGCGGGTCGCAATCCTTGGACACGTCGGATCGGGAAAGACGACCATCGGCCGGCTGATCGCCGGGCTCTACGAGGCCGACTCCGGTATGGTTCTCGTTGATGGTGTGGACATCCGCCAGATTGCTCCTTCTGACTTACGTGAAAACCTCGGTATTTCGACGCAAGATGTGTGGCTCATGTCTACCAGTATCGAGGAAAATATCTCGTTAGGGGCGGTCGATTCCACGGCAGAGCAAGTGCTCTGGGCGGGCGATTTAGCGGGCGTCAGTGAGTTTGCGAACAGACACCCCGACGGCTATAAACTGAAGCTCCGAGAGCGGGGTGAGTCACTCTCTGGGGGACAGAGGCAGGCGATATCTTTGGCAAGGGCGCTGGTCAGGAAGCCCCCAGTATTGATCTTGGATGAGCCTACCAGCTCCATGGACGCGCGCTCCGAACAAACCTTCGTCGCGAGGTTCCAGAAGGCGAAGTTCGAGTCTACACTGATTCTCATAACTCACCGGACGTCCCTGCTCAGCTTCGTGGACCGGGTGGTGATCATGGAATACGGCAAGATCGCGGGCATGGGAACCACAGAGCAGTTTCAGCGGGCCCAGACTGATCGTAAGGCCGCCGCGGAGATTGTAAAGAATGCGGTATCTGCTCAGGCCGGCAAGTCCCCTGCTTCCTCTGCTTCAAAATCTGACGCAAATATGGCTGCGCCTGAGGGTAACGCATGAGGTCCATGATTCTGACGAAGGCGCTTGTTTTTTTCTCCTTTGTGCGAGCGCTTTTTGCATCGACAGGCCGGCGGGGGGCTTCGACCAAGCGACGTTTCCTTGGTGTTGTTTTCTTTGCGCTACTCGGCTTCTCGACCTGGGCCGGATTGTCTGAGTTCGACCAGGTGATCAGTGGCGAGGCGAAGGTTGTCCCGTCGCAGCAGTTGCAGACGATTCAGCATTTCGAGGGCGGGATCGTGAAAGAGATACACGTCCGATCGGGGATGGACGTCATCCTCGGACAGGCCCTGATTTCGCTGGACCCCCTAGAGTCTGGCGCCGAGTATCAGGCAAAGCGATCCGAGTTTATACAGGCCCTGATCAGAGTAAGGAGACTATCCGCCGAGCACCGGGGAGTAGAGCCGGTTTTTGATGATGAGTTAAAGGGCGTCGCGTCCAGCCAGATTGATAACGAGCTACTCCTGGCCAAGGCCCGTAAGGCCAGGCTCGGCGCGTCACTTGCATCGTTCGATTCGCAGACCCGGCAAAAGCAGAGCGAACTCGAGGGGGCCGCGAAGACACTGGCCCTGGTTAAGGAAGAGAGGAAGGTTATCCTCACTCTTGTGAAGAAAGGCCTCGAGCCAGGACTGGAGGCGGTCCGAGCGGAGAAGACCTACGCCGAGACAGTGGCTAGGGTGAACGAAATACGGGCCGCGATAGATGAGGTCAATGATCGTCGCTCGGTTACGATACAGGAGTACAGCGCGGAGATCCTCGATGAGTTGGCGCAGGCCTCCCTAGAGCTCTCGAAGCTCGAACAGGCAGTGAATGTCGCGGCCGACAAGTCAGACCGTAGCGTGATTCGGAGCCCAGTCGCGGGTACCGTAAACAGAGTGCATACGACCACGGTTGGCGGTGTTATCCGGCCGAGTGACCCGATCGTTGAGATCGTGCCCAAGGACTCAGAGCTCTTGTTCGAGGCGAAGATTAACCCCGCGGATATTGGTTAC
>MDSV01028514.1_pt1 | contig 15364 bp, 15 predicted proteins | sample 810851 | NCBI WGS metagenome assembly MDSV01 (sample SAMN05326640, study PRJNA326480) | marine metagenome | isolation source: seawater | place: Atlantic Ocean: North East | collected 2012
ATATTATTTTATTGAATTAACTCGTATAAAAAAACCAATTGGCTTTATGTTATTATTCTGGCCATGTTTATGGGGATTAACACTTAGTTATAACTTTTCCCAAGATATTCAAAATTTTATAAAATATCTTTTACTATTTTTTTTTGGTGCAGTTTTAATGAGATCTGCAGGTTGTATTGTAAATGATATTTTTGATAAAGATTTAGATTCCAGGGTTGAAAGAACTAAAAACCGTCCAATAGCATCTCAATTAGTCTCTGTAAGACTCGCTCTTTTTTATGCTGCAGCCTTATGTTTGTTGGCGTTAATTATTTTAATTCAATTCAATTTATTTACGATTATTTTAGCTTTGGGTTCAATGCCATTAGCATTTGCTTATCCTCTAATGAAAAGATTTACTTACTGGCCTCAGCTTTTTTTGGGTATTACTTTTAATTATGGTTTAATTTTGGGATGGACATCTATTAATCAGCAAATTGACCTTATTGTAATAATTTTTTACATTGGAGCCATATTTTGGACATTAGGATACGACACAATTTATGGATATCAAGATATTAAAGATGATGAAATAATAGGAGTAAAATCAACATCAATAAAGTTTAAAGAAAGTCCGAAAAAGTTTATTTTTTTATGTTACTCAATTTTTATTCTTGCTCTAATTTTTTTAGGGATTAGCAAAAATTTTGGTAAAATTTATTATGGTGGAATTTTATTAATTATGATTCAATTATTTTTTATTCAGATTAAAAGTCTTAATGTTAAAGATGGTGAGAATTGTTTAAAAGTTTTTAAATCGAATAATTTTTTAGGCTTGATTGTTTTTTTTAACTTGTTGATTGCAAAGATTATAGTATGAGTAATTTAGATATAATTAAGAGACTCTATAAAGACTATACTAAAAACTATTTAGGTAAAATATTTTTATCTCTACTTTTTTCACTTATTGTTGCAAGCTCAACATCCTCTATTGCTTATTTACTTGATCCAGCGATTAAGAAAATCTTTGTTGAGAAAGATCAAAGTTTAATTTTAATAATTCCTGGCCTTATAGTTTTAGCATTTTGTGCGAAGGGGTTCTCATTATATGCCGCGAGAGTTATAATGATCGGTGTTGGTGAGGATTTAAAGAAAGAAATTCAAGATGATATGGTCAAATCATTAATTAAAGCTGATACAAGTTTTATTGATAGTAAACATAGTGGAAAATTTCTCGCTCATATTACAAACGATACTAGTTATATTACAAATTTAGTTTCTAATACTATACTAAACTTATTTAAAGATACTTTAACACTTATAGGTTTATTAGGTGTCATGTTTTATCAAAATTGGAAGTTATCATTAATTGCAATAATAATGCTACCTCTGGCTACTGCAGCTGCAAAAAGTTTAGGTAAAAGAATTGGCAAAGTAACTACTGAGGCTGCTTTTAAGGCAGGTGAGGTTTCTACATACTTAATGGAAATATTTAAAAATCATAAACTTATAAAAATATTTCAGCGAGAAAATTATGAGGTGACAAGATCTAGTAAATTTTTATATGACTTTAAAGAAAAGTCTAAAAAAATTGCTGTAGTTTTTACAAGAGCAACTGCGATTATGGAGCCATTAACAGGAGTCATGATAGCTTTTTTAATTTATTATTCTGGAAAATTAATTATTAGCGGGGAGTTAAGCATAAATAATTTTTTTTCATTTTTAGCTGCTATGATGCTTGCTTATCAACCGGTCAGGTCATTAGCTACTTTAAACATAGGGATTAACCAAGGTCTAGCTGCTGCAAAAAGAATAATACCAATCATAGATATTGAAAATAAAATAAAGGAATCAGAGACCCCTAAAAAATTAGACATCAAAAATTGTGAAATAGTTTTTAAGAATTGTAATTTTAAATACGATGAAAATCAGAATCTAATATTAAATAATATAAATATCAAAATTAATGGTGGTAAAATGTCTGCTCTTGTTGGGCACAGTGGTGCAGGAAAATCTTCATTGCTAAATTTAATACCTCGATTTTATGACTGCATATCTGGAGATATAACTATTGATGGACAATCAATTTATTCAATTAAATTAGATGATTTAAGAAAAAATATTTCAATTGTTACACAAAATATAACACTTTTTGATGATACAATAAAAAATAATATTCTTTACGCAAATCCAAGTGCAAGTGAAGAAGAAGTTCGTACTGCAGCTGAGGAGTCTTTTGCATCTTCATTTATTGAAAATTTACCTGACAAATATAATTCCTTAATTGGTGAAAATGGTCTTAGACTTTCTGGAGGTGAGAAACAAAGATTATCAATTGCTAGAGCGATGTTAAAAAAGGCTCCTATAATACTTTTAGATGAGGCAACGTCCTCTTTGGATGCTGAAACTGAAAATAAAATTCAAAAAGCAATGAGTTTGCTTACTAAAGATAAAACAACAATTGTAATCGCTCATAGATTGTCAACAATACTAAATTCTAATAAAATTTTTGTAATAGATAAAGGCCAAGTTCAAGCAGAGGGTACTCATGAACAACTCTTAAATGAGTCAAGTATTTATAAAAATTTTTATGAAAAACAAATTAAAAAAAATTAATGTCACTAATTGTTTATAGATTTTTAATAAACTTTATATTTTTTGTTTCACCATTCATTATAATTTTAAGACTATTAAAAAAAAAAGAAAATTTTTTCAGATTCAAAGAAAAATTTTTATTCTTTTCTCAAAGAAAATATAAAAAAAAACTTTTATGGTTTCACGGTGCAAGTGTAGGAGAGCTATTAAGTATAATTCCATTAATCGAAAAATTAGAAAAAAATAAAAAAATCGATCAAATACTTGTCACGACCTCAACTGTGAGTTCATCAAAAGTCTTTAATAATTTTAATTTTAAGAAAACTGTACACCAATTTTTTCCAATAGATACAAATTTTATTTCAAAAAAATTTTTAGATTATTGGGAACCATCATTGGCAATATTTATAGACTCTGAAATTTGGCCAAATATGATTCTAAATTTAAAAAAAAAAAAAATCCCAATAATGTTACTTAACGCAAGAATTACAAAAAAAACATTCAATAGATGGAAATTGTTTAAGAACTTCTCGAAAGAAATATTTAAATGTTTTTATAAAGTTTTTCCTTGTAATAAAGAAACAGAAAATTATCTAAGATTTTTAGGTTCAAAAAAAATTACCCCAATTACTAATTTAAAGTTTAGTCAAAAAATAAGAAAAAAAACTATACCATTAGTAACTAAAAAATTTTTCTCAAAAAAAATTTTTTGGTGTGCAGCTTCTACACACAGTGGAGAAGAAGAAATCTGTTTTAAAATTCATAACAATTTAAAAAAAAAATATAAAAAAATTATTACTATAATAATCCCAAGACATATTGACCGTAAAAGTGATTTAATAGAATTAATAAATAGTTATAATTTGAAATTTCATTGTCATAGTTGGTCAAAAAAAATTCCTCAAGATTTAGATGTTTATTTAGTAGATACTTACGGAGATACAGAAATTTTTTTCAGTCTAAGCAAAGTTGTTTTTATAGGTGGTTCGATTGTTAAACACGGTGGACAAAATCCATTGGAGGCTACCAGATATGGATGTAAAATTATTCATGGACCCCACGTTGAAAATTTTAGAGATATTTATAGTTTACTAAATAAATGTAAAATATCAAAAAAAATTATATCTAATGTAAGCTTAGAAAATAATATTGAAAAATTTTTGATTAGGCCAAAAAATTCTAAACAAATGATTAGAAAAATAAATAAAATTGGTTTTAAAGTGCTTAGAAATACATTTGTGGAAATTAATAAAATTTTTTAGTTATGAAACTTACCAAGCCAAAATTCTGGGATTATAAAAAACCTAATTTTTTATCCTTTCTACTGCTTCCATTTAGTCTTCCTCTAATAATAAATAATTTTTTATTGAAAAAAAAAAGTAAGGATAATTTCAGCGGAATATTTAAGATTTGTTTTGGTAATATATACTTAGGCGGGACCGGTAAAACACCAATATCGATAAAAACCAATAATTTATTAAATAATAATAAATATAAATCTGTTTTAATTAAAAAACTATATAAAGACCAAATTGATGAGCAAAAAATGATTAGAAATTATACCAATTTGATATGTAAAAATAATAGATTAGAGGCAATACAAGAGGCTTTAAAACAAAATTTTAAATTTGCAGTTTTTGATGACGGGTTACAAGATAAATCAATTATCTACGATCTAAAAATAGTATGTTTTAACATAGAGCAATGGATAGGAAATGGGCAGTTAATACCTGCAGGACCCATGAGGGAAAAAATTAGTTCATTAAAAAAATATGATGCCATCATTTTAAATGGAAAATCATCCAATAAGAATGAAATAATATCAAACATTAAAAATATTAAAAAAAACATTAATATTTTTGAGACTGAATACAAAATTAAAAATATCAGTAGTTTTAATTTAAATAATAATTATGTTATTTTTTCAGGAATTGGAAATCCTAGTAACTTTGTAAATCTTTTAAAAAATAATAATTTTAAAGTTATTAAAAATTTTAATTTTCCAGATCATTATAATTATAAAAAAATCGAGATAGAAAAAATAATTAAATTTGCATTTAAAAATAATAGTCAAGTAATAACTACAGAAAAAGACTATTATAGACTTAATAAAATATACGCTGAGCAGATTAATTTTATACAATTAGAATTGGAGATTAAAAATCAAAATAATTTTTTAAATTTTATTAAAAATGAGAAAATTTAATTATTTTTTACAATATTTAATTATAAAAATACTTTTTGTTATTTTTAAAATATTAGGATATAAAAAAAGCTCAAATTTAGGTGAATATATTGGAAGAAACATAGGACCTATTTTTAAATCAAAAAAAATAACAAAAAAAAACATAAATTATCTACCATCATCTTTTGATGATCATAAAAAACAATTAATAATTAAAAAAATGTGGGGAAACTACGGTAGAATTTTATCAGAGTATGTTTTTATAAAAAATTTTAGAAATAATTCTTTAGAAAAGAATATTAAAATAAATGGCTCCGAGTATTTAGAAAAAATTAAGGCTAATAATAAGCCAGTTGTGTTTATATCTGGTCATTTTAATAATTTTGAGTTAATGGCAATGCAAATAGAAAAGTCAGGAATAAAGCTTGGTACAGTTTATAGACCTTTGAATAATTTTTTTTTAAACAGAACCATGGAAGAGATAAGAATTAATTATATATGTAAAAACCAAATCAAAAAAGGTCTCTCTGGTATAAGAGAAATTCTTACTTTTTTTAAAACTAATACCTCAATTGCTTTGATGATAGATCAAAGAGTAACCGAAGGAATAAAGAGTAATTTATTTAATAATCTTGCTTATACAACAACAATACCTGCACAATTAGTTAAAAAATTTAATTGTCCCATTGTTCCTGTTTATATAGAGAGAATTGATAACATTAATTTTGAGATAACTATAAATAAACCAATTATATTTGATCAAAAAAAAGATATACCATCAATTACTCAAGAATTAAATTATTGGTTAGAAAAAATGATTTTAAAAAATCCAGAGCAGTGGATATGGACACATAATCGATGGAAGTTATAATTCATCAATTTTTTTTTCTTTTCTCTTTGCAACTTCGATAAAAGAATAATAAGCTTCCTGTAAATCAACATTCCAATACGTTAATTTATCTAATTCAATTTTTTTACCTGAAACAGCACAAATTACATAGTCTCCAGGTTCAATAATTTCAAAGTTATTGGGTAAATATTTTATTTTAGCTAATTTATTTTTCATTATTAATATATAAAAGATATATATGAATATAGGTATTATTGGAAGTGGAGGTAGAGAACATGCTCTTTGCTTAAAATTAAGTAATTCAGATATTATAAAAAAAATATTTTGCTTTCCAGGTAACGCAGGTACTATGGAAATGGGTGAAAATATTAATATTGATATAAATAATTTTGAAGCAATAAAAAAAGAATGTGAAAAAAATAAAATAGAATTATTAATTGTTGGTCCTGAAAAACCACTTGTAAATGGAATAGTTGATTTTTTTAAACAAACTAAAATTAAAGTTTTTGGACCTAGTAAAGTAGCCTCCCAACTTGAAGGTTCAAAGTCATTTACAAAAAAATTGTGTGATAAATATAAAATACCTACTTCTAAATTTAAAATTTTTAAAAATAAAATAGATTCTATTAATTATTTAGATCAGTCAAATTACCCTATAGTGATAAAAGCAGATGGTCTCGCTGCAGGTAAAGGTGTATATATTTGTAAATCTAAAAAAGAAGCTTTCATAGCTGTAGATGAAATTTTTAATGGGAAATTTGGTGAAGCAAATATTATTTTAATAGAAGAATTTCTAATTGGTGAAGAAATGAGCTATTTTATAATTTGTGATGGTCAAAACTATAGTTTTTTTCAAAGTGCGCAAGACCATAAAAGAGTTGGTGAGGGTGATACGGGTAATAATACAGGTGGAATGGGCGCTTACTCACCTTCAAGACTTAATACAAAGGAATTAGAAAAAAAGATAAAATCAAAAATAATTGAACCAACTTTAAAAGGTTTAAAAGATCTAGGAACAGAATATGTTGGTTTTTTATATGTAGGATTAATGATTGTAAAAGATGAACCATTTTTAATTGAATATAATGTAAGGATGGGAGATCCAGAGTGTCAAACCATTTTGCCTCTATTAAAATCAGACTTGGGCAAAATAATTATTTCATGTTGCAATAAAAAACTTAAATCTGAAAAAATAGAATGGTTGAATAAAAAAAGTATATGCTTTGTTTTATGTTCAAATGGCTATCCGAATAATTATAAAAAAAATATTAAAATCAACAATTTTAAAAGTTTAAAAATTAACAAAGGAGAATATATATTTCATGCAGGCACTGTATTTAATAAAAATGATTATTTTGCAGTTGGTGGCAGAGTTTTAAATATAGTTGTTACATCTAATGATTTCAAAAAATGTAAAGAAAGTGCTTTAAAAATTTTAAATGATTTGAATTGGAAACAGGGGTTTTATAGAAGAGATATAGGTTATAAAGTTCAATAAAATGAGAGTAATATCTGGAAAATTTAAGGGCTTTAAATTAATTCAACCAACAGATAAATTTACAAGGCCACTCAAAGATATTACAAAAGAATCTATTTTTAATGTTTTGATCCACTCAAATCTTGTAAATATAAAAATAAATAACTCAAGAGTTTTAGATATTTTTTCAGGTTCAGGTTCATTTGGCTTAGAATGTATATCCAGAGGTTCAATAAAGGTTGTATTTTGTGAAAATTATAGTCTTGCAACTGAAGTTCTTAAAAAAAATATCAAATCTTTAAAATGCGAAAATTTCGTTGAAATAATAAATAGAAATTTTTTCGATATATTTAAAAATAGAAATTTTTTTAAATTTAAGTTCAATTTAGTTTTTTTAGACCCCCCATTTAAAGAAAAAAGGATTAATGATTTATTAATAAATATTAATAAATTAAATATTCTTGAAAAAGATGGTTTGATCGTTTTACACAGAAATAAAAAAGACAATTTATTAACTGAAAATTTTTTTAATGTAATTTTAGAAAAAGTTTATGGGCAGTCTAAAATTTATTTTATTAAATTACGATCATCTTAGTAATTTATTTGTCTCAGTTTTTATCAACTCGACGGATGGTTGATCAAATGGATCTACTTTAAGAACCTCGGCAAGTAATATCGTTTCTAACATGAAAAAAGTAAAGGTCTCTCCAAGAGATGTCTCCGAACGATATTTTAAATCGAAAGATCTGAAAGGTATATTTTTTTTTTTAAATACAATTTGTGTTGCTTTTTTTTGTGCTAATTTTATTTTTTGTAGACTTTTATTTGAAGATTTATCAAAAACATCAAAAAAAGTATAAAAACAATTTTTTGGTCCATCCAAATATAGCTGCATTAAACTATGATTGTCTCTGGGCAAATTAGATATTACCGGCAAAATACCTTTTGTTTTTTTGCCTAGACTTTCAGCAACTAATTGTTGATACCACTTAAATAAATCTTCTGAATCCTCATCAAAATTTAGTATTATTGAGTTCAATTTTTTTTTATTAATTAAACTAAAAATTGAACTGACATTTCTTATTAATAAATTTTTAAAATTTTTATTTTTTATTAAATGATCTATACTTTTAAATTTTTTTTCATTTAACCCCATTAATATTGATGGCAACATACCTACTTCAGACAATACTGAATATCTTCCACCTATATAATTTCTATGTTCAATTACTTCATTTTTAAGTTTGTTAGCTATACTTTTAATTTTATTATTTGAATTTTCACAAATAAATAAATTATTTTTTTTATTTTTAAGGTTGTTAAAATTAGAAATCGTTTCCAAAGTATTTCCTGACTTGGAAATTATAATATTTAATGTTTTAATTTTACTATTAATTTTTTTATTAAGGTTAATATTGTCTATAAAAATAAACTTTTTTTTATTTTATTCTTTAAAAAATTATAGATAGCTTTGGCTCCTAAAGAAGACCCCCCCATTCCTATAATATTAAAATTATTAAACTTTTTATATTTTTGAATTTTTTTTTTTTCAAAACTATAAGTATAATATTTTGAAAAACTTTTGATAAGTTTGTGATTAGAGTAATAATTAAATTTACTTATTAGTTGTTTTTCTATTAATTTTTTTTTTCCTTCTGTTCGAAAGTTTAAAAATTTAATATTTTTAGTGAGCATTAATTTTTGTTAATTTCTTTTATGATAAGTTCCTCAGCAGATTTGTTAGTTGACTCGATTTTTTCATTGTTAGATACAGATTTTATTAAGTTTTCAATCTCTTTTTCAGTATTTTCATTTTTATCCAAGTCTTTGTCCATTTTTGGAGCTGGAAGCTCATCGAAATCAGGTGGCATTTCAAGAGGATTTTTCTTTTCTACTAAAAACTCATCACTATTATTTTTTTTTTTACCTGTGAGCCCGTCTTTTATACTTTGGCAAGAGTATAAAATAATAAAAAAACTTAAGTATAAAATTATTTTAATTTTCATTTTTTAATGCATCCTTACCTTCATTTTTATGAATAAAAAATTCAACAAAAATAAGGCATATTACGCCAATTGTTATAAATATATCAGCTACATTAAAAACAAACCAATGAAAATTGTTATAATTAAGATCAATAAAATCTGGAACTGCTGAATAAATTATTCTATCATAAAGATTCCCTAGCGACCCACCTAGTATTAGACAGAGTAAGTAGCTTCTAGAATCATTGTAGTTATATATAAAAAATAATATTAACAAATTAATTATAATTATTAAAAAAGTAATGAAATTATAAATAATACTGTCCTGAAAAGATAGCAAACCAAAACCAATTCCACTATTCCAAATTAGTATAATATTTAAAAAATCTCCTAATGAAATATCTACTATTCCAAATTTTTCATAAATATTAATTATATATATTTTTGAAAATCTATCTAAAAAAAAAATAACAATTATCATTGTTAGGTAGAATATATTTTTTTTTAAATTAAAATATTTCATGAATTAATATTACAATGAGTTCTTAAACATTTTTGCTTAGATATTTTCCAACATATTTTGCATTTCTCACCCTCTGCTTTTGTTGTTTCAACGGTAATCTTATCTTTCAAATTTTCATCAAGTACTATTTCAGCCATAGAGGTAATACATATCTCTGAGAAATTATACTTTTTTGCAATAATGAAGTTTTTTTTATCTAGAAATATTTTTACTGATGCTTCTAAACTTGACCCAATTAATTTTTCTTCTCTTTTTTTCTCGATACTAAAGTTCACAGCATCTCTAATCTTTAAAATAATATTCCAATTTGTATTAAGTTTATCATTTATCCATTCATCTTTTATTTTTGGAAATTTTTTTAGGTGAATACTATTTAAAGTTTCTTTATCTAGTAATTTGAAGATCTCTTCGGTTGTGAAAGATAAAATAGGTGCAAACCATTTTAATAAACAATCCAAAATTATATTTAAAACTAAAATACAGTCTTTTCTTTTTTGTGATCTCCTATCATCACAGTAAAGTGTATCTTTTCTTATGTCAAAATAAAATGAAGATAAATCAACAGTGCAGAAACTTAAAAGCTCTTTATAAAGTACATGAAAATTATATGATTTGAAGTTTTTAGAAATTCTTTGATTTAATAAACAAGCTTTATGTAGCATATATTGCTCTAACTCAGGTAGATTTTCAAGATTGATTTCATTAAAATCTATTTCTGTAAAATTATCATTTAAATTACCAAGTAAATATCTAAAAGTATTTCTTATTTTTCTATACGCTTCTGCATGTTGTTCAAGAATAGAGTAATCTATTCTAAGGTCTTCAGCATAATCAGATGATGCAACCCAAATTCTGAGAATATCTGCACCATATTTTTTTAATATATCATCTGGAGATATTACGTTACCAGTAGATTTAGACATTTTAAGACCTTTGCCATCTACTACAAAACCATGAGATAAAATTTTTTCAAATGGAGCTGAGCCTCTTGTAGCACACGACTCTAATAGTGATGAATGAAACCAACCTCTATGTTGATCAGATCCCTCGAGATACATTGATGCTGGCCATTTAAGATCAGTTCTTTTTTCAAGCACAAATGAGTGCGTTGAACCACTATCAAACCATACTTCAACAATATCACTTAATTTTTCAAAATCTTTTGAATTATATTTTTTTCCTAAAAATTTTTGAGCGTTGTCAGAGAACCAACAATCCGAGCCTTCTTTTTCATATATTCTTGCTATATTTTCAAACACTTCATCATCTACTAAAACATCTCCACTTTTCTTTGAAATAAATATTGGCAAAGGCACTCCCCAAACTCTTTGTCTAGAAACGCACCAATCAGGTCTTGTTTCAATCATAGATCTCAATCTCTCTTTTCCTTTGCTAGGAAAAAATTCTGTATCATCTATTGCTTTTAAAGCTTTATCCCTTAAGCCATGACTCTCCATTGATATAAACCATTGTGGAGTTGCTCTGTGAACTAGCGGTGCTTTTGACCTCCACGAATGAGGATAAGAATGGTTTAGCTTTCCGTTTGATAAAAGTTTTTTTTGATTTCTTAGTTCATCAATTATAATTGAGTTTGCTTTAAATATATGCGTACCTTCAAAAATTGGAATATTTTTTGTATATTTTCCATCATCATCGACGGTCTCTATTGCCTTAATACCATTATTTAAACACAAGTTAAAATCGTCTGGCCCATGACTTGGTGCGCAATGAACAATCCCCGAGCCTTGCTCGGTTGTTACAAACCTAGCCTCTAACATGGGTACATCGTATTTATATCCAATGTTATTGAATGGATGTAAGCAGATTGTCCCTTCAAAACTTTTGCCTAAAAATTCCTTTAATTGCTTATATTTTTTAATTTCACATTCATTTATTAATGAGTCTAATAAGTCTTTAGCTAAAATTATCTTTTTACCTTTGAAGTCTCCATCGTCTTCAATCTCAATTATTAAATATTTTAATGATTGGTTATAAGCTAATGCTTTATTTGCAGGTATAGTCCAAGGAGTAGTTGTCCATATGATTATTTCACAATTCAAAAGATCTTTATCATTAGATTTTTTCACAGGAAATGAAGTATAGATTGTATCGGAAGAATGATCTTTATATTCTACTTCCGCATCAGCAAGTGCTGTTTTTTCAACAGTAGACCAAAGAACTGGCTTATATCCTCTGTATAAACTACCTTCTTTTAAAAATTTTCCTAATTCCCTTACAATTTGAGCCTCCGCATTATAACTCATTGTAGAATAATAATTTTCCCAATCTCCAATTACACCAAGCCTTTTAAATTGAACCTTATGAATTTCTATCCATTTATTCGCGAAGTCTCTGCACTCCTTTCTAAACTCAGTTATTGGAACATCATTTTTATTTTTTTTATTTTTTTTGTACTGTTCTTCAATTTTCCATTCAATTGGCAAACCATGACAATCCCAACCTGGCACATAGATTGAATCTTTACCGTCCATTTGATGAAATTTGATAATTATATCTTTAAGTATTTTATTTAGAGCTGTACCCATATGTATATTTCCATTTGCGTATGGAGGTCCATCATGTAAAACAAACTTTTCTTTTCCTTTGCTTTCTTCTCTCAGTTTTTCATATAATTTAATTTTAGACCAATATTCTAAAAGAGAAGGTTCCTTCAAAGGTAAATTCGCCTTCATTGAAAATGAGGTTTTTGGAAGATTTATATATTCTTTACTCATATCCTAATTGTTTTTTGCAGCTTTTAAATCTAATTTAATTTGTTTTCTAAGTTGTTTTATTCCTGCAAATTTTTTTTCACCTCTTATAAATTTTATGAACTCTACTGATAATTTCTTATTATAAAGATTTCCACTAAAATTAAATATATTTACTTCTAAAAGAATTTTTTTCTGATTAAACGTAGGTCTATAACCTAAATTAGCTATGCCTTTTAATATTTTTTTGCTATTTTTAATATGAACCCTCACAGAATAAACCCCTGGTTTTGCGATTATATAATTATTTATTTCGATATTGCATGTTGGGAAACCAATTTTTTTTCCCATTTGTCTCCCTTTGCTTACTGTCCCTTCTATAGACCAATTTCTATTTAAATATTTGTTGGCTAATTTAAGATTGCCATTTTGTAATAATTTTCTGATTAAAGTAGATGATATTATCTTATTTTTTTTTTTAAGTGGTGGCGGTTCTACAATTTTATATTTAAATATTTTTTCAAATGATTTAAGTAATTTAACATCTCCTTCTCTATTATTGCCAAATCGAAAATTACTACTAACAAAAATATATTTTGCCTTTAATTTTTTATAAAGAATTTTATTTATAAAGTTTTTATAATTCATTTGAGAAAATTTTTTATTAAATCTCTTATTGACTACAAAATCTACATTTAGCTTATTAAACAGACTGAGTTTCTGATTGAGATTTGATATTCTATAATTTTTTATTTTTTTGAAAAAAAACATTTTTGGTATTGGATCAAAAGTAACAACACCGATTTTTATTTTTTTCTTTTTTTGAAATTGGCTTGCTTTTTTAAATAATTTTTGATGACCAAGATGTAATCCGTCAAAATTTCCAATCAATATAATTGAGTTTTGATCTGAATTATTAATATTAAAATTATTATAATATTTTATTTTATTTACCATTTTAGTTTAGTCTGAACATAATCCACTTTTACTTTATAATTATTAAAAAAGGATTTTAAATTATCATTTATTTCATTTTTATGAATTCCATCCGAAATTAATAAAGAGCTAAAGTTCTGATTATTAGCACCTCTAATATCTGTATTTAAATTATCGCCAATGCATAATATTCTTTTGTTTTTTATATCTGCAGATAAATTATAAACAAGAGGATATGGTTTTCCAAAATAATCAACTTTTCCACCATTCTCCTCGAAAATTTTAGCTACCATTCCAGCGCAGTATTCTCTACTATTACCTCTATCGACAACTAAATCTGGGTTAGTACAAATCATTTTTTTTTTATTATCTTTAAGTAGACTTTTATAGTAATCCAAGTTTTTATCATATTCATCGAATAGACCTGTGCATAGCAAAAAATCACAATCTCTGATCTTGTCTACTTTATTTTTTTTAAATAACTTAAATAAATCAGAATCTCGCTCTGGTCCTATATGAAAAAATTTTAAATCTTTATAGTCTAAATTTAAATATTTTAGAGCTGCTTCGCCTGATGTAAAAACTCTTTCGCATTTTGAATTATCTAGACCTAATTTTTTTAAAAATTTTATTACAGTACTATTTGGTCTTGGGGCATTGGTTAATAGTATGTAATCTTTATTTGAATTTTCAATTTCATTCAGAGTATCAATTGAATTTTTATAAAGATGTATCCCATCATGTAAAACTCCCCAAATATCAATGAAGAAAAGATCATAGTCACTGATTATTGATTTTAGTCCTTTTTCATCTAAATTTATGGTCATAAATCACATATAGCTTAAAAATTGCTATATTTCTTTGGTTTTTTTAAATTATATATTTTTTTGAATATCTTGAAAAATTACTCTCTTATCTTTATATGACATCAATATTTAAAGGAGTTATATATGAAATTTAAACCATTGCACGATAGAGTGCTCATAGAAGTTTTAGATAGCAGTGAAAAAACTGCTGGTGGAATAATAATACCTGATAGCGCTCAAGAAAAACCTCAAGAGGGAAAAGTTGTTGCAGTTGGAGGGGGTGCTAAGACTGAGGATGGAAAAATAATGCCTATGGATGTTAAAGTTGGAGATAAGGTTTTATTTGGAAAATGGTCAGGAACAGAAGTTAAGATAGATGGAAAAGAATATAGCATAATGAAAGAATCTGACATTATGGGTATTTCTAATTCAAAATAATAATTAAGGAGATTTAAAATGGCAAAAATAGTTAAATTTGATTCAGAAGCTAGAGCATCAATGTTAAAAGGAGTAGATATTTTAGCAAATACTGTAAAAGTAACATTAGGTCCAAAAGGAAGAAATGTAGTAATAGATAAATCTTATGGAGCTCCAAGAACAACTAAAGATGGCGTTTCTGTTGCAAAAGAAATTGATCTTGAGGATAAATTTGAAAACATGGGAGCGCAAATGGTTAAAGAAGTTGCCAGCAAGACTAATGATGAAGCTGGAGACGGTACGACTACTGCAACAATTCTTGCCCAAGCTATTGTAAAAGAAGGTTGTAAATATGTGACTGCTGGAATGAACCCAATGGATGTAAAAAGAGGTATTGAAGCAGCTGTTGAACATGTTAAAGAAAAATTAATTTCTTCTGCAAAAAAAGTTAAGGACAGTGATGAAATTGCTCAAGTAGGTACAATTTCCGCAAATGGTGACAAAGAAATTGGAAATATGATTTCTAAAGCAATGCAAAAAGTTGGAAATGAAGGAGTAATAACAGTAGAAGAAGCAAAAGGAATTGAAACAGAGCTCGACGTAGTTGAGGGAATGCAATTTGATAGGGGTTATCTATCTCCATACTTTATTACTAATGGTGATAAAATGACAACTGAAATTGAAAATCCTTTAATTCTTTTACATGAAAAAAAATTAACGAACCTACAACCAATGGTTCCATTACTTGAAGCAGTCGTTCAAGCGGGAAGACCTTTAATGATTATATCTGAAGATGTCGAGGGTGAAGCTTTAGCAACTTTAGTAGTAAATAAATTAAGAGGAGGACTTAAAGTAGTGGCAGTTAAAGCACCTGGTTTTGGTGATAGAAGAAAAGCAATG
>MDSV01003548.1_pt1 | contig 15363 bp, 16 predicted proteins | sample 810851 | NCBI WGS metagenome assembly MDSV01 (sample SAMN05326640, study PRJNA326480) | marine metagenome | isolation source: seawater | place: Atlantic Ocean: North East | collected 2012
GACCGAGACCACCAATCATCATTCGACCGGATAGTGAGGAATCGCCCTCCATTAGCATCTGCTCCTCGTCTTGTAGTGCGACTACTCTACTGCAAGTGAAGTCATAAGCCGCTTGCATGGTGCTCATTTGTGAATCAGTGTACATAGTAGGGTCAAACATAGCGTTCTCCAACCCGCGCTTTACTAGGTTTAGATTAGCGATGGTTGCGTGACTCGTTGTCTTCCAACCGAGCATTCCCTTCTCTATCACGAGATTGCCGTCAATTCTCTGAATGTCATCCATCATTAGTGTGAACTGCTCGGCGTCCATCTTCGGAACGCCGTTAACGATTTCAGGTTGTTTCGCTGGTTGTGCTGCTACATTCCTAGTTAGGAAGTAAAGGCCTCCGAGAGCAACGCCCCCGTAGATGTATTTCTTCGTGTTTTTCTTCATTTAATCCACTCTCCCAATGATTGATAGAACGAACACAGCACCGAACAATCCAGCGAGAAATGCACTGGTTCGGTTACTCAATTGCTCACTTCCTGTACATGTACAGGAGTCCAGCAACACCGATGACTGCAAGTAGAGTCATGTTGTTGGTCACGAACGACTGTGCTTGCTCCTTCATTCCGAAAAGTCCGGGTGTGTTGTAGTGGCTAGGATATGTGTTCATTACATTCCCAATACCATAAACTCCCGGACTTGGTAGTACTCCTACTCCATCATTCCCATAGATGTGTAGTTTACCGTCACCCATCTCATTAGATGAATGACCTCCGAGTCCGAAGAATCCCGGACTTGTTGGGGTTGGCGTTCTTCCACCGTAGCCTCTATGGGTGTTGTTCCCAAATATAGATGCTCTAGTGTTCATCAGGTCTTCTGTCTTAGGTAATCTACCTATTCTTCTTTGTAATCCAGTATTCATCGCAGGCATTTTAATCACTTGTAATATCGGTTGAAGAGCGTCACGGCCATTACGCCGACTATGGCTCCGCTTATTAGGACTCCCCATGTTTCACCGGTTGTCCAACTGATGGCTCCTAAACCCGCTCCCTCATGGTTGACGAGTTTAAGTGCCGAGTCGTTTTTTGGTATTGCTCCTATCGACGCGTTGCCGATACCACTCCTACTTATTTGACTGAATGCGCCCATTACTTCTTCCTCCTGACTCCACTCAGTGATTTACCGAAGGGGTGTTTACTAATGAGTGCTCCGATACCGTCTAACCCTCTAATAGAGCGTTTTACAACGGGACCATCGAAGTGCTTCGCTTCCGCCATCAGCGGATATACTTTAGAGACTGGGACGCTTTGGCCCAACTCGAACTCGGGATAGATTAACTCAACAGGTATCCAGTTGTCGCCGAACTCTCGGCTAGGTGAGAAAGTCTTCGTAACGAGCATGACGTGATTGAATACGCCGTCACCACTACTATCTACTATTAGAGCACCTACTGGATATCCTAACGCTCCTAGTAGAGAACCTCCTAGAATAACGAAGTCATCGCAATCTCCAGCAGATACTCCATTATCTATATCTCTAATTAATCTCCTAGCGGTATGGAAGTACTCTATACCGATTGGTTCTTTTCGGTAAACCATGTGAGTCTGTACCCACTTGGTTATTGCTCGTACCTCGCCAATTTCGTCGTGACCCATGACACCGGCGGCGTTGACTATCTCAATCGCTTTCTGCCGAACTATTTGGTCACGCATACCGTCTTCGATGAGGTCAACGAGTATCCTCACAATCTTCTGAAATCTAACCTCTAACGGTAGATTTGGATTCAACTTGATGTGGAATACCTGACCGTCTTGCACAGTAGTCCGAAGGCGGTGGTGGATTTAACGCCTTTCACAACACTTAACTCAATGCGAGTATCCCGTGTGCTTGTGAAAAGGTCGTTCACTATTACAATACCCGGAGAACCAATCGCTCAAGGCAGACCGCGTTTTTCGACGCACGGTAAGTATGTGAAGGCCTATGACCCTAAGAAAAGCCGTGAGGGTAAAGACGCTATCAAGTACTTCGTTGCTTCGAAAATGGATGAGGATTTGTTGGAACCATTGGAGGGCGCATTACACATGCGTGTTCAATTTGGAATCATGTTGCCCAAGAGTCAAGAGAGAAAGAGAACACCTGTGCCTAGGAAGTGGAGAACCAAGAAACCCGATTTGGATAACTTGGTTAAGTTGGTGAAGGATGCTTGTTCAAGCATCGTATACTTGGATGACAATCAAATCGTCAAACTAACAGCCGAGAAGATTCAATGCGCTCAAGGTGAGAAGCCATTCACTAGAATACAATTCGTTCAATTAGATGATTTGTGAATCGTCCTCGTATCGGTATGTGCCGGACCTGATACTTGTCTTACCTAATGGCTTTATCTTCTTGGAAGAAAGTAGGAAATGATGGAATTGTCTCACTGTTGGCCTAAGCGTAGGCCTAAGGTGCTCACAGAGATAATCCCATATCTCGTCTTTGGTCGCGACTTTCTTTTGTTGTAAGTAGGAAAGCGTAATCATCTGCCAGCGCTTCTTAACGGAAGGCAATTACCTTCTCCTCCTACGTGGTGGTCTCAAATCCAAAGAAGGAGTTCTTCTAGGTGGTGCGAGGTTGATTGGACTGCTTTGCTCTTCATCGAAGAAGTCTGAATCGTCGTCCTCGATGATTGGCGTTTCACTAACTGTCCTCTCTAAGTTTGGTAAGACCACATTAGATACCGATGGCTTCGATGGTGAAGACTCCTTAGCGTTGCGAATGAAGGACATTACCTCTTCGGCAGAGTCTAGTAGCATGTTCCAATCTATCCTCTTTGCTTGCTCTAAGTGAGAAGTGATATCTACTTCCTTGAGGTTATCGAGTAATTGGTTTATGTCTAGCCTGTTCTCCTTAATCTTCTCGATTACGTCCGATACGCTATCCACGTCTACCTTTCCTAAGTCCAGCCCAACCTGCTCGAACATCGTCTTGGCGTCATTGAGGTCTGTTGTGAATGAGGTAACCATCTCATTAGCGTCGTCGAGAGTTTCCTCTAGGTTGTCCATTTCGTTGATTATTGCATCTAAATGCTCTAGAGCATCCGTAGAGTGTCCGTCCAGCCTTATTGTCAGCCAAGCAATTACCGAATTGATAGAACCATTCATCACCGCTAGTGCTATAATGGCGCTAGTGGTGTTGTTCAAATCGGTGAACTGGTATAGATACACTAGCATAGCAGAAGATGGTGCAAAGAACAGTGCTAGGTAAACCCACACTGGGATTTGTAGTTTCGGAGATTCAGCGACCCCTAGGGAATCGTTTCCGAAAATAACTTCTTCGTCGTCGTCAAACATTACCATTAATTCACCTCATCAGGCTTGCTGTAATTGAGGGAATCCGTTGGTCTTGGAGTCTAGACTTACGGCCTCAAGTAGTGGGCGGCATACCGCTTGGGTTCCGGGTTGTAGTAAGTACTCGTAGTCCTGTCTAACTGCTCCTGTGTTCTTGAACGGTTCGATATTAGCCATTAGTTCGTCATAGGAGTTGGTAGCGAATATCTTGTAGAACTCGGGGTTCTTTCTTAATTCGCCAACCACTGCTGAAACCAATAGTGGGGATGGTCGTTGGCCTTCTGCGGTTCTAGAGCGTAAGTCCATTAGACCCATTCCCAAGTCTCTCAGGTTTCTGATTAGTAGTAGTTTCTCGTTCATCGCTTGTAGTTTGATGTTCGGTAATGCTTCCGGCATCTCGACGATTGTGGTTTGGACTGCTACTTCGACTTGGGATTGTAATGCTTGTACTACCTTCGGGTCATTCACCGCTGGTCCCATAGCCTCCGTGAATGCTGAGAACAGTATCTTCTTGTATTCGTCTTCGCTGAATTGAACAATCTCTTGTGTCGGAGGTTGCTCCGCTGGTTGCTCAACTGGTTGCTCAACTGGTACTTGTTGTGGGTCTTCGCCACCTTCGCTAAAGAAGACTCCCGACGGAACTTCTTGCGCTGCTTGTGGGGCTTCTTGAACTAATTGACCTTGAATAGGGTTTGGTGCGACTTGTTGTGCATAAGGATTGTATTCGGGGGTATCGTAGCCTGCTGGTACGGTCGCCGGTCTCATACCGCCGATAGCAGTTCCTAGTCCGGCTACTGTCGCCTTGAGAGTGTCGCTACCCAGTACTTCCTTGACGGTATCTCTCCAAGACTCATCCTTGTCTCCGCCAAACAGACTGTCTGCAAACCTCTCCTTCATGAGTCCTTTGAACTCAGAATCGAAGAACCCGTCGTCTCCTGACTTCTTTGTCATGTCTCTCATGAAAGACATCTGCTGGTTCATGAACTGCTGGTCTCTAGCGACTGATTCTCTTCTCAATTCGCTTTCCCTTTGTTGGTCGAGCCTTCTTTGGTCCATTTGTATTTGCATTTGGAATTGTTGCTGTTGCATAGCCATTTGCTGTTGAGCCGTTAGGAACTGCATCATGGCCCACATACCCGAAGCGTCACTGCTCGAACTCTCGGGTGGTGGTTGTAATGAGAGCGGTGGTGGTGTTGGTTGGATAGGTGTGATTCCTAACGCAGTTGGCTGTGTTGGTGTGTAAGAGGAACCTTGGGTGCTCTGTGTGGAAGAAGGAGTTCTTTCTGAGCCGCTGTTAAGTAAATCACCCGGACTCAATCCTCTAGCATTACACCAAGCGGCATAGTATCTCTTCACTTCTCTTACAGGCGCTCCGACCCTTTCTGCTATCTCGCTGAACATTGGGTTCGATGTCCCGCCTTCGAAAACAGGTGTTCCTGCTTCTTCGTCATACCAGTCGGGATTGGAAAATACCTTCTTCATCAGTAGTTTTCTCTCTTTAGGTGTCAGCATTCTCCATTGTGGGTCTTCTGACCTAGTTTCTTCTTCGTAAGTGTTGTCGTAGTTGTCTTCTTCCATCATGTTTAGTCCTCCAGTGGGTTACCATATTCATCACAATCGACTTCTTCTCCTGTCTCGGGGTCAATGTAATAGTGTTCCCCTGTGTCGGGGTCTTGGAATATTTCGAACTCGTCAGGCATGTTGTCCATCGTGTTCTTGAATCCTCTCTTCATTTTGAGGATAGTAGCGGCGCCTTTCGCACCAACCATACCGGCTAGTTCTCCGAGGCTCTCCATCATTATGTCTTCAGCGGTTCTAGGCTTCCCTGAATGTTGTAGTGGGATATCGTTCTCTATTAGTACCGCTATTAGTTTCGTCAATGACCTTCTAAAGTCATCCACTAGTTCGGGTGCTAGATATGGGTTCGCTGTTAGTTGTGCGAATTGAATATCTACCTGCCCGTGGATTTCTTTGATTTCTCTCCTTAGTTCGTTAGACACGAAACCGTCTATTTCGACGTGACCGTGGTCTATCTTCTCTTGGGACTTCTTGTATGCTTCCTCTACTGGGTCTGTCATTGTCTCAATCCTCCTTCTTGTTGTATGGGTTGAACTCGGGGTCATCACGGTGGTCACCATCCGAATCTTCGTCTTCATACATGTCTGATAGAGACTCTATGTGGTCAGTGATAATCGCTGCTATCACGTTCTCCTTAACGGCCTCTACTAGGGCGTTCTCAGACCACACCATCTTCAATACCTTATCACTAGGGTAGAAAGTTAGTCTCTTTTGGATTAGGTCGTTGCCATCATTGTCGGTCCCTAGTTTGAACGAATCCTCGACATAGATTCCATCCTCGGTTTCTATGGTTAGTACGTCCTGAATTACGATGTGTTCGCCGTTAACTAGTAGTTCAACTTGGTTTACCTTCTGCTGCATGACCCATGTCCCTTATTCTCATCGCCTTAAGTAATGTGGTCCGGCAAGGAGGTGGAAAAGCGAGAAAGTTATGGCGACGAGAATGTCAGGGTACTTCGTGAGCAGTAGACCGGAGAAGGCAAGTAAGGACGCCCATTACAGAAAACCTGACCGTACCAAGTATCAGCGTAAAACGAGAGACTACGACCCTAGGGATGATGGTCATGAGGTAGTTGAGACCAAATATGGAAAGATAAATCCGTGGGACCCTGACACATGGCCTTCCACTTACCGGAAGAGTTTGGAGAGGGAGATGCAAATTAGGGATATTCTCGTGGGTTCTAAATCCGAGAACTCACCTAGAGCGCAATTCTTGAGAAGAATCTCTTTAGAGGACCATGAGAACAAATTACGCAAGAGAGTATACCTTGACCCGCATATTCTTTACCTAATTTCCGATATACATCGTTTAGAGAAGGCTGGTTGTTTCAAGTGGATGCCCGATTCTGTCATGCACTATTACGCTAGTCAGAGTCCTACTGCTAGTATGCCGTTCAACAGGTATCAGAAAGAAGACCCGAATGCGGGTGTGTGGACTCCTAAGGAATTGATTAGAATGTCTCTCTATATTATGAAACTATATCTAATGGGTATAGACCCCTATACAGGTAGGATGATGAATAAGTATCTAACAGTAGGGTTACACGCTATTAGCACTAATAGAATGACCGAAGCGGTAGAAAGCACTGCTACCTTCTTAGAGACGGTAGAAAGTGATAACGACTTCGACTTCGACAATCTAGAGTTCTAACTCTAGTGGAGTGTGTGCTAGTGGGTCTACTTCGCACATGCCACCTGCGCAAGCGATTTCTCCTTGTAGGTCGGTTAGGTCCTCAGTCTCTACTACATTGGTTAGGTCTACTTCCACTAGTTTCGATAGAAGTCTTGTATATTCCGCTTCGGAACAATCTGAATGAGGCGGTAGTAGTTCTTCGTAACCACCTAAGTCGTAATTCAAAACAGATATCCCATTGTAGACATTCCTATTGTCCCACAACCATGCGCCGACTGTATTCCATTCGTTATCTCTAATTGATACGGTAGCAGACACGTTGTGCGTGTTCACACCATCTATGTGACCCGGTCTTACCCAATCGGTACTGAATCTCCTTACCCTTTCTAGGAAATCTAGAGCGGTTTCTGTCCTAACGATTGCCCCCTCAGGTGCTTTCACTGGTGTTGTTATCAATGCTAGTCCCTTCTCTATCTCGGATTGTTGAGTACATTCCTGAACTACTTCGGGGTGCATTACCTTGAGGTATTGGTAGAGTGAATCGTCTTTGTTTATCCTTTGTCTCCTAATGTAGTAGTCATTGTGCCATGCGTGGATACCACTAGAAGTTCCTAGAACCAAACTACTAGTTCCCGCTGGTTTAACACAAGTAGTTCTAGCGGCTGGGTTGATTCCTAACAAATCGGCCCACTTCTTATTCAATGACTTCACCAATTCAGTGTACGAGTTCAAGTCGTGTTCTAGTATCTCGCCTGACGCTACGCCTGTCATGCTTACTCCTAGTAATGCGTCTTTCTCGGTGGTAGTTTTCCAAATAGGTCGCAAGTAGTCGAAGTCTGTGTACGATGCTTGCATGGTTCCTAGGAAGGTTGCTAGTTCCACTCTTCGTTGCATCGGCCACTCGTCGGTTGATTCGCTGGCGTTGATTTCTGTTAGATTGCAGAATTGGAATGGTCTCAACGCAATCTCGCAGCAGGGATTGGTCCCCCAAGTAACATCATTGGTGAAGTAGAATCCCGGTTCACCGTATCGTTGTGCTTCCGTCTTCGACCAAATCTCCTCGAACTCTTTCTTGGTTGTAGTTGCTCTATCGAATACTACTGAATTATTCGCGGTTGCTCTATCAGGGTGGGTTTCATACCAATCATCGGACTTGCACTGAATCATCTCGTCGTCATCTTTGTCGAATAGACTAATCATAGCGGACCTTCTAATCCCGCCCGAAAGTACCGCACTCGCTAAGTGACACATTATGTCGTGCGCGTTAAGTGGAGTCATCCTCTCTCCTACATCTACATTATTCTCTAGTAGATTAGTTATCTTGTCTATACACTCTATTAGAGGTTCAGGTCCGGGTGCTTTACCGCCGGATGTAATCAACGGTGCTCCTTTCGGTCTAATCTCCGAATAGTCGAATGATATCTTCTCTCCTTCCATTATCGATTTCACACAGTCTCTCACAGCATCGGCCCAGCCTTCTTTGCTATCGTCGATGATGATGACTTTCGCTTCGTTTCCTTTGCTGGGTAACTTGGCGGGTAATTTCGATACGTTTGCCTTCTGCACTGAGAACCCAACACCTGTCCCTCCTAGTAATAGGAACATCGCTTCTGAGAATGATGTGAATGAGTCTACTGGTAGGAATGCACAGTTGTACATTCTACTATGGGACTTCTCTATTGCTACCCCACCGAATTGCATAGACCGCATTGATGGTAGAATTGCTTTATCTTCGACTGCTTGGAAAGCGTCGTCCATTGTAATTCTGAAATCTTCGTTAGTATTGTAAAGATGTTGGAACTTACGGACGTGCATATCCTTGTTCCTGTGGACTATTTCAGTCCAATTTTCACGCCTCTCCAACTCAGGCACGTATCTAGCATATTTCCCAAAAACCGTTATGTCACTGACTATCCCTTTATCCAAATCCATTCTATCACTCTCACCATTCGGGTGTATGCCCGAGCGGGTAAGTTGACCGAATGAAATTAAGCCCATAAAACTTGGGGGGCGGAAACCGTTTACGCCCACTTAGGACATGATTGAAATCTCGGTTAGGCAGATGTCAGGGAGACGCTCTTTATCAAAATTATCACGATTTAATCGGAAATATTCCTCTATGTAATCTGTGGCTTTCTTCCTACTGGTAAACGCGGCCATGACACCTAAGTCATGATTCCTTATTGTCGGCTCACCGACTCTCTTGACAGAGCGGTCGTAATCTCCCGACTTCACCATCTCTTCACTAACTCCTTGGGTGATTATTTCCTGTAACTCGCCGTCTTCGTCCTCTTCTTCTTTGACCACATCGTAAGTCACCTTCCGGTTCAACTTAGGACAATCTGATTTACTACACCATACAGATGTCTTAGAAGCATCGTAAACTACCCATATAGATTTGAAATCGGTAGGTAGTGAAGGCGACGTCGATGATAACATCGACATTTGTGCTTTCAAGGACGCTATCTCTTCCGCTAGGTCCATGTTCATTATCAGTCCCTCAAGTGGAACTCTCTAGCGGTTGTTGGGAGCATAATCTCGATGCCGGGTAGTGGGTGCCTGTCTAGGAACTTCTTTGTTGCTTTCTTTTCGGATACTAGCCTATCGAACTGTTCTTCGGTGTGTACCAATTGTCTAGATACATACATTGCGTTCAAGTAGTTCTTACTCCACCATGCGCGAGAGCATGAGAATGAGAATTGTCTAGTAGCGTTGACTAGTAGGCACTTCGAAGTTGGACCCATCCATATCTCCCAAGCATCAGTATCTTCTACTTCGTACTTCGATGGGATGGTCTTACTAGCGAGTTCCTTCATAATCGACATTGATTCAGTGATTTGTTCTTCTTTCATTGAAGGACCGAATCTAATCAGTTTGTTGGATATCTTAGTGAATTGACCTAGGTAATCCGGCTCTACTGCTTCTTCAACTTCCTCTTTAGTTTCCACAGGAGTTTCCTCAACTTCCTCATCCTGAGTCTCTTGCTCTCCTTCTTGCTCAATCTCTCCCTCTCCTTCTTCTGCGGACTCGATACCATCTTCTTCTACTTCCTCTACGTCGAATGTTCCATCTTGCATACTTTGGTAGATGGATAGTAGGACCTCGTGGTCTTCCTCTTTGTATGCCGTCCATAGTGCGGATTTGTGCTTTCTAGGCATCCCCTTTACTAGGGGTGAGAAAGTGTCCCAAGTAAGGTCTTCCCCGATGTTGTCGTTCAGTAAGTCGTCCAATGTGTAGGTGCTCATAGTTCGTCACTGACAATCTCTTCGATATATGCGTTACCCTGCTCCTCGTATGTGGTTAGTGATTTGTTGAACGCTTCTCTAGAGACGTTTGGTAGTGCGTAGAAGTCTTTCTTGTAGACCTTCACCCCTGATGCCTTTGCAGTTAGGAATAGCCATGCTGCTGCCCTGACAGTTTCAGATATCACGCTATTCGCTGGTCTTAACCTCTCGTATGACTCTATGGCTTGGGTAGCGACTGCGGATGGTACATCTACTATCTTAGATATGAAATCTATTTCCCTAGATACCCCACTCTCTATATCAGGTCTATCTAATACCTCTAGATGTCTAGTTAGTCTGTATAGATTCTGAGACTTGAGGCCCAACGCCTTGATACATGTTTGGTTCGGCATACCTTCCTTACGCATGTGAGATAGAACTGCTACGGTTTTCAGTAATACTGACCTAGTCTTGACGAATAGAGGTTCTTCTGATTTTTCTAGAGACTCTAACCTAGACATCGCGGTGTCTATGTTGTTCTCGTTCGATGCGAAGATTGCGAAATCCAAATCGTATTGTGACATCACCCTCAATGACTTTCTGAACGATTCCTTCCTATCGTTGATTCTCTTTTGTTCGGTCGTGGTCTCTTGAATCCTATCTCCCTCGGCGATGTATGTGAACTCCACATCGGATTCTGATTCCACACTTTCTTCGTCATCATCAAAGAAGGAATCACTTCGTTCCATGGGAAAACCTAGTGAGATGTAGCATAGGGGACACACCCTCTCCCCTGTCGTACTATTGATAATCGGGTCTTTCGACTTGTTCTCCATGGGGCAGGGTGACTGTGGTGGGTCATCTACGCATTCGAATCTAGGACTCGATGTATCTAGAAATTGTTCTAACTCCGATATAGACATCACCCCCGACTAGTAATTGTGGTAACTCGGTGCTACCTGAGATACTGGATAGGGCCTCCATCATGTCGCTGTTCGCACCATCTACTTCGATGAATGTGTGAGACACTCCGGCGTCTTGTAGAATGGAGAGCGCCCTCTTAGATGAGTTAGAGTTACTAGAACCGAACAACTTGGGTTTCACGCCTACCGCATGGGGGGTTAGAAGTTAATGCTTATGACGATGTTAATATCAGCCATGCTCATGGAAGAGGTGGAATATCCTTGGGGTTCGCTGGGTAAAGTAGGGCCTTCTAGAGAAGATATTAGTGTGGTAACCGATAACGTGAACGCTAAGTTAGAGGAAGTTAAGGGTGAATTGTTAGATGAGATTTCTGCATTGAGAGACGAGATAAAGAGATTACAAGGTGATATCATTAGACTTGGTAGGTCTGAGAGTGGTTCTTTTGATGATAGGAGTGTCACCTCGTTCCTAAACTTGGATGAATTGAATATCTCGGAAGAGCCTAGGCCTGAGGTCACTCCGTTGTCTGAGAACCCCGACGTGCGCGTAGTAACCGATGGTTTCGTTGCGCCGCCGCCCGAACCGAAGTCGGTCAAGAAAAAGACGAAGAGGAAGACGAAGAAGAAACCGAAGAAGGAGGTTCTACCTAACCCGTACAAAGATTTGCCTGACGATAGTATCGCTTTCGAAGTGTACACTAATATCTTACATCACTTAGGTGAGCGAGGTCCTGTGATGAATAACAACCTGAAGAGGGTGGGTATAGTACCTGAAGGGGCTATCATAACCAAGGGAGCAAAAGCAGAGTTGAAGGAACTAGTTGCTAATGATAGTGAATTACGATTCTATCAGGTGGATAAGATTAGGGGGTTCTACTATCGAGAGGACGGTAGGGACCCTCAGAGGATTTACGACGAGGATATCGCTAAGTCGTGACACTCCTGACAGAAGTCGTGGGTTTCCCCACTGAATGTCTCCAAACGGATGTGTTCTATTTCTAATACGGGCAGTTCGCAGATGATACAGGTTATCATATTCGGTAATGTGGAACCCCACCATCTTAACCTACTCGGTCTGATAAATAGGTCATAGGTTCCAAGAAAACTGTCTCACGAGAAAACTTCTACTCTTTTCTTTCTTTCTTATTTTATATTTTTCTATCAACAACAACAACAACAACCCTAAACAGGAAGGAAACTAAGTTCTAATTCACCTATTCCGGAAATGCTCAGAAGATATCTCGCGAGAAAGAGTCTAGCCGTATTTACCATCTTAGATTATTAACCCGTTTTCCGAAAACGCTTGACTGCTCACCATCTCTCAAGAGAAAACCGACTTTTCCGTTGAGAGTCCTCACGAGAAAAGTAGACAACATCCTACCGCCGATATGAGAGCAGTATAGCGTTTTTCTGATTCACTCAGTCCTAGCAGTATTTAATGAAACACCTGTTTTCTCGTGAGATTCCGTTTCAGGGTGAGTGTAGGGCGCTGCCGAAACCTCGTAACCTAACACCCTGCAAATCTCCTTGTATCGGTTCCTTATCGTGACCTCAGTCGTATTACTGGCTATGGAGATGTCTCGCTGTGTTCTATGGAACCCTTCCAATGAAGCGGCTATGTAGATACAGGCGGCAGCGATACCACACGGGGACTTACCGTCTATTATGTCCTTACTATCAGCCTCCGATATTATTTCCTTGGTCCTAGACTTGACAGTTGCGGGTAACCCCAACTCACTACAAAACCTATCGATGTACACCAATGGTGTAGGAGCAGGAGTTCTAATTCTCAAGTCTCGCTTTATTCCACGATAGACTCTACCTATTTCCTTATTAGATATCTTACTAGCCTTCGCAATATCCTCAACGGTCCTACCGGTTTGGAACAATTGGTTCGAAATGTAAAGACACGCACAGGCGCATACGGCTATACTTCTACCCCTGATTACCCCCTCTTCCTGCGCCTTCTTGTAGATGTTACCGGCTCTTTCAGCACATGGCTTTGACAACCCTAACTTAGAGGCGACGGATTCTATTACTTGGTAACCCTGTTGTAATGCACGTTCCCTAGAATTAGTTTGTCGACTTCGTTGTTGCCACTTCCTCATACGATAATACTGAGCCCTAGCCTTACTGGAAATGGGCGCTCCCGAGTAGTCACTATTACGCCAGTCTAGGTCGGTGGACAACCCCTTGTCATGACGTAGAGCGTTGACCGGCATTCCAACTCTAGACCTGTCTTTACTTTCGCTAGAATGATTAACCCATTCGGGTCCGGGGTCTATCATGGTGTCTTCCAATATCAGACCACAATCTGAACAATGCCTCTCTCCCTTACTCTCATCCAAGATTAAGTTTCTAGAGCCACATTCCAAACACTTCACTACGCTGGTATCCATTAAGAACGGTCGCGCTGTGGCTTACCCACTATTTAACTACTTACAACAAGTATCCAATAGCCAAGTATTATAGACTGAGCGGAATCTCGTGAGATTCTCGGGGGAAATATCGTGAGCACTAGTTATGAAGAAATCGTTAGACTAATACCAACATTGAATGAAGAAGAACTGAAAAGCCTTAGGAAGAAGATAGGGGCCAAACGTAAAACGCGCTCGGACTACGCACCAATCGTCGAGTCTGTCAAGAATAGACTAGAGGAATGCGGAGTGATAAGCGCAAGAGAAGCACACGAGTTGGGTTACACCGACTCCCTACTACCAAGTTCTACCTTCAGGCGGTGTATAATAGATAAGATAGACTTAGACATAGACATAGAGAAGACCTCTAGGGACATAGGTGGTATCGAGAACCTATACTATGTGAAAGGCATGAGAGAAGGGGTCAAGGCGATATCGTCAGTCTCAGACGTCGCTTCCGACATAGTCTCGAAGATAGATAAGTCCTCCAAATCTCATGATTTATCCACTTACATAGATACTAGACTGTATCCACTATTGAAGGATAGGAAGAATCTCAAGTCACTTAGAGTGGAACTAGTATCACTAATGGGTAGGAATGGTTACGAATGCGTTAGCAGTAGACTAGACTTCAGGAGGTATGCCTGATGGTAATGATGGACGCAGAAGAAGTCGAAGAGATAAGCGAAGACGCTCGCGCTATGATGCGAATCGATGAGAACGAGAGAAACATACGCCGTTCAGTCGTAGCATACCTAATGCACCATTCGGGACAGGTATTCACATCAGACCCTTCCTTGGATTCAGACTACCTAGCAAGTCTAGTAGACGGTATGGCTCTAGAGGCATTAGAAAGGATGCAATCCTTGAACACCAACACGAACACCTCTACCCTATCAGCAATCGGCTCCTTGAAAAGCCAATCAGACGCTAGTATCAATCCGAACATACCCATCTTCAATATCGATGCTAGTGCTCTAGCATCTGAGGCAATACTACCACTCACACAACCTGACGGTTACACGGTCACACCACCCGAAGGCGTGACAGCAGTGGGTATAGCCTTCGCAGACTACAATGCCTTCCGAATATCATACAATGACATGGCTACGCACGTAATCACTACTCCAAAGAGCGTCATATTTTGGATTCAAAGGTTCGAGAAGGAGTTCATCTACATAGCCGACCCCATGATTGAGCAAAGGGAAGTGTACCATAGAATAAGGCCGGAGTGGAGAATCGGCAATCTACCCGAGCACTCTTACAGGGACTTCCAAGCATTGGAATACGGGTTGGACGTTGGTAGACTAATCAAAGCAACAGGGCAGGTTACCGAAGTAGGGGAAATCAAGATGGTGATGACCCACATAGCGTTCAGATGTACATCTAAGAACGAGTTCGACGCAGAATGCGGTAACATCATACTACACGAACAGGATGAGGAAAGCGGTATCATTTCTACCCCTCAAAGTTGCCCTGTTTGTAGCGGTAGTAAGTTCATCAAACTCTCTAGTAAGGAATCTAGAAGTGAACCTATGCAAAGGCTGACCATCCAAGAAGAAGAGATAGGCGGTGAGGCTAGAAGTAAGATGGTAGAATTGAGAAGCACGCTATGCAATACAGACCTAGCCGGTAGAACGATAGAGATTACAGGTATGCTAAACCTAGAACCTATTACTAAGAATAGCCTAATAGGTAGTAGTTATCTACTCGCTACTGATTATAGGGTATTAGATGACTCTACTACTGAAGTTCATGTTTCATCTGACGATGTAGAGGAGATTCAAGGTTTCATAGATGGATTCGACCTAGAAGACAGGATGGACGTTCTGATAGATTCTTGGGCTGGCCATATCTATGCGGCAGACGACATAAAGAAAGCAATCGTCCTACAACACTGCCGTTCCCCAGCGGAAGAGAGGTTCGGTCACCGCTCAGGTATACATATCCTGATTATGGGAGACCCCGGAACTGCGAAGTCCAAATTGTTAGGACTATCCACTCAGTTAACACCCGGTAGTAGATACGTCTCAGCCGAAGCAGCCTCACAAGCAGGTCTAACAGGCGGTTGCTCTCAGGTAGAAGACCTTTATTCTAGTAAGAAAAGATGGGCTGTACTACCCGGTGACCTAGCGTTGACTAGTGCAGAAGCCGTATGCTCGGTCGATGAGTTCAACCTCTACAAGGGCGACTTCGGTGATTTCAACAACGCTATGGAAAGCGGTGAAGTTACCATCTCCAAGATAGTCAAGGCCAAGATTCCTACTAGATGC
>MDSV01057463.1_pt1 | contig 15363 bp, 12 predicted proteins | sample 810851 | NCBI WGS metagenome assembly MDSV01 (sample SAMN05326640, study PRJNA326480) | marine metagenome | isolation source: seawater | place: Atlantic Ocean: North East | collected 2012
CTCCAAGTGAGCTTCCAAATCGGCGAGGTAAGCCGTGCCCATCTGAGGCGCGGTGTCTCGGCCATCGGTGAAGGCATGGATGACACAATCGGGCACCCCTGCGGCCTCTGCGGCGTCCACCAACGCGTGCAAGTGGGCCTGTTGGCTGTGCACCCCACCACGTGAAACCAATCCCATGAAATGCAGCCGCTTGCCCGGTTCTGAAGCGACACGTAGCGCCTCTTGCAGCACGGGCTCCTCCGCCATCAAACCGTCTGCCACTGCCCGGTCAATGCGCAGCAAATCTTGGTACACCACACGGCCCGCGCCAATGTTCATGTGCCCCACTTCGCTGTTGCCCATTTGGCCGTCAGGCAGGCCCACGTGTTCCCCGTCCGTGCGGAGCGTGGCGTGAGGGGTGTGGGCATTCAGGCTGTCCACGTAGGGCGTCTGCGCCACTTCAATCGCGTTGTTGCCGTCGGCGTTGCCGAGGCCCCAACCATCCAGGATGATCAATGCCGTTTTCACGCCGTGAAGGTAGGGGCTGACTCAACGTCCCTGAGGCCAAACCACCCGCACCGCGAAACCCACAGGATCGAGGTCGCGCATGTCCATTTGGGCGCCATGTAGGAGTGCCGTTTGGGCGACGAGGTGGAGTCCCAGACCCGTGCCCGAACCTTCCTCTTTGAGCCGCACAAAAGGGGCTTTGGCGGATTCGCGATCCGCCTTGGGAATGCCCTCCCCTTCGTCACACACCTCCAGCACCGCGTCTGTCCCCTTCACTTCTGCCCGCACCTCGACAGTCCCCCGGCTGTATTTCAGTGCGTTTTCTATGAGGTTGGATGCCGAGAGTACCCAAAGTGCCTGGTCGCCGCGCAACTCTTGAGGACCCTCGATGCGATGCACTTGGATTCGGTCGCGTTGAACACCCGACACGCGCCCCACGGCCTCGTCAAGCATGTCGCCCCAATCGAAGGTGGACGCTTGCAGGTCAGGTTGGCGTTGCAGCCGCGTGGCGACCAACATTTCCTCTACGCGATAACCCAAATCTTGTACGCCGTTCTGCATGTTTTCCAGCACTGCAGCGCGGTCCTCCTCCGACAACTTCAGTCGCCTCAATGAGTCCACGCCGAGCTGCACGCTGGCGAGGGGGGTCTTCAACTCATGGGTGACCCCCAACAGCAAATTTCGTTCGCGGGCAAGACGCATTCGTTCTTGCCTGAAGTTGCGCTCCAAGCGCATCAAGCCAAGGATCAAAAGGGTCGCAAAAACAGACCCCTCCCCGAGGACCATCCAACGTTCGCGGGCGCCTCCTGAACTTGCCAGGAGGTAGGCCCACCAACTGAATTGCAGAAGCACATACGCGCCAAGGACGCGTACGAGCCAAATGCCACGAACCCCTGGGTTTACCGCTGCCCGGAGCGGTCTCTCGAACGTTCTTCCAGCCATGGGGTCAAAGGCAAAATGTAATCCATAGGACGGGCCATTACATAGTGGCGTTCGTCCCCACTGCGGCCACGCAACACCATGGTGGAGCGCACCACCCAACCATGAGATGCCAACACGTTCAACGCCTGTGAAGTGCTTTCGAAACGGTGGGTCTTGAGCTTCTTGGTTGCAGACAAGAACTGAGGATCACGGGTTGCCCGCATCACCACGTCATCGATGTTGAAGCGAACCACCTCCGTGTTGGACTGATTGAATGCCACCAACGTGCCATAGAATTCGCCGGAATTGATGTGGGTGCGGTGCGCGCCCCCCTTCCCGTCATTCCTGCTGCCCATCCGTGCGTCTTGAGCTGTCATGGTGGCCGCCATGGTGAGCAGGCCAAGTGTCATCATCCAAGTTTTCATGTCCGTGTGTTTTATGGACCTCCAAGGTAGCAAGAAGAACGCGTTTGGGCGCAAAACGAGGAACACGAGGGAACAAAGTGGTTTGCGGGCGTCACGCCAACCGCACATGCTGCCTCCGCATGTGTGGTGCCTTGAAGAGAAACCCTCTTCCACGCCAAGAGCAACTCACCCGCCATTCAGGCCGTGACTTCAACTCCCGCCAAGCGCGATGCATGCCCTGACTCCAGGCGATGTCGTCGATCACGAGCACCTCACACACATGAGGCGCCAAGGCATCCGCCAAATGCAGCGTGGCCTCTTCCTCGTGAAAACCGTCCAAGTACACGACGTCCCAGACCTCCTCTTTCCCCACTCCACCGACCAATTCCATGAAGTCGCCGCATTGGGCGTGAATGCCACTGGAACACCCCAGCGTATCCCACCCTTTTTGGGCCCATGCCAAGGTCTGAGGACATCCTTCCCACGTGTCCACCTCCCAACCTGTGGCCGCCACGTGGGCGGACATGACCCCGAGCGAAGTGCCCAACTCCAAAAACCGCCCCTTGGGTGCAACACATCGGAGCCAACGACAAAGGGCACGTGCATCCTCCTCCGACGTCAACGCACGCGACGCCATGTTTTGGACAGACACGGTCACTTGCTTCTTCCCGCTCTTGCGCTCACCCGCCCCCAAATCGCGACGAACAACGAGGTCGCTCGTGCGGTTCAGTTGCGTCCGCCACGCCGCGATGGCATCGATGGCATCCTTCTCCAACGGGGTGGAATCGGGCCAATGCTTGGGGTTGGATTGAAGGGCCCTTCCCCAGGTGAACAGGGTGGGCGAATGCAAGTTTCGCCAAGAGGTCCCCCACCATGATGCCAACAGACGGGTGTCTCGAAGGCGCAACCACCTGTCCTTCAAAGACGGTGTGCGAGACGCTGGGGATGCATGAACGTCGGCCATGGGGCAACAAACATACTTCGCTATCTTCGCGGTCCCCGGGCGGTTAGCTCAGTTGGTTCAGAGCACCTCGTTTACACCGAGGGGGTCGGGGGTTCGAGTCCCTCACCGCCCACTCAAATTACCCCACACCGGCCCCTGCATTGCAGGGGCTTTTTGATGCCCAAACATGTGCCAAGCTTGCTTGCGTGCATGGAGAGACATCAAAAAAAACAGCGCGGCCCAAAGGGCGGGGATGGATTTTTGGAACCGTTTTAGACAGGCCAATCCGCAATCCGCTGCGGCGCATCCCGAAGGACATCCCCCACCACAAACAAGCTGCCACCCACCCAAATCACGTCGTTTTCCCCTGCGGCGTCCAACGCATGGGCCAGCGCCTCGACCGGTGCACTCACCACGGCTCCTGACAATGCAGGGCGCAGCGTGGCGACTTTGGACCCCTCCATGGCGCGAGGTATGTCCGCCGCGCACCACACGTAGGACGCGTTTTCAGGCAACAACGACATGACTCCATGGTGATCCTTGTCCGTCACAGCACCCCAAATCACCCACAGTCTCCCATTTCGCGTCTGGACCTTGGCTTCCAAAGCGCGCACCATGGCCACAACCCCATCGATGTTGTGTGCCCCATCCAAAATGACAAGCGGCTGCCCCGGAATGGCCACCTCCTGCCACCGGCCGCGTTGGCCCGTGATCGCCGCGTAGTCTGACAGTCCAGATTGAATGGCCTCCTCAGAAATGGCCCAGTCGTTGGCCTGAAGGACCTTCAAGGTGGCCATCGCGGTGCTCAGGTTTTGACGCGTCACAAACGACGATTCCGCGTGGAGGTGGGCCGATGCCTCGCCTTCCATGTCCCGTGCAAAGTGCATCTCGGAAGACGACCGCAAGGCGGCCGCAAGCAGTTCAGATTGCGCCTCGGGCCGCATGGGACCGAGCACCACAGGCACCCCGTCTTTGAAAATGCCGCCTTTTTCCTTCGCAATGCTGCGAACGTCTGGACCCAGGAATTGCTGATGGTCGAGGCCGATGTTCGTGACCACGGCAACCTCAGGCGCAGGAATGACGTTGGTCGAATCCAACCGCCCACCCATTCCCGTTTCCAGCACCACCACATCGCATTGCGATTGGGAGAAGTGAACGAGCGCCATCCCAAACGTCAACTCAAAAAACGACGGCGTGCCCCAAGCCCCCTCAGACGCTTGCCACCGCCCCACAAAGTCCACCACGGCCTGCTCTGGAATGCACTCTCCGTTGACACGAATCCGTTCGCGAAAGTCCACGAGGTGAGGCGAAGTGAACAGACCCACACGATGACCCGCTTGCTGCAGCGCGGCCGCCACCATGTGACAGACCGTGCCTTTGCCATTGGTCCCGGCCACATGCACAAACTTCAATGCGTTCTCAGGGTTCCCCAATGCCGCGCAAACCAGGCGCGACGCACTCAAATCCGCCTTGTAAGCCGCAGGACCTTGACGTTGAAACATGGGAAGCTGCGTGAACAAGGCGTTCACCGCTTCGACATAGGTCAAGTCATTCAAGGTCGAAGGTGATGGTGATGTAACCCAAACGACGGCTCTGTGTCGCACTGCCTTCAAAGCGGGCCGTCATCGCCGCCCGCTGCGCCAATTTGACGTGGTACGAATCCGTCAGTGTCGTCAGCCTGGATTCATACACCGGGCTCGCACTGATGACCTTGCCGTCGGCCCCCACTTGAATGCGCATGCGGACCGTGCCGGCCTCTTGGGGTTTCTCATCCAGCCTCGGGTCCCCAATCATGCTTCCGCCTCCGACCAAGCCTTCTCCGACATCCCCGGAAACCACGCCACGGCCCTCGATTTTGCCGGTCTCCTCCCCTTCGTTGCCCGTGCCTTGGGTGCTGCCCTGCGACCCCCCGCCGCCGGCGCTGGGATCCCCTGGATTGCGGAACAAGTGCGCCGTGCGGTCTTGGCGAACCGGTTCGGGATCGGGCTCTGGTTCAGGGTCGGGGTCGGGCTTGACGTTCACGGCCATCTCACTGGACTCCTGGGTGACGACCTCTTCCGCGGCCTCTTCCACCACAGGCTCCGGTTCCGAGGCCGCCACGGCTTCTTCCTCTGCCTCCTGAACCACCTCGCTTGGGGTCTCTGACTCCACGTTTCCTGCGGCTTCCTCGGTCGAACCGAGGTCCGCAAACCCGACGGCGACGAATTGCTCGCCTGGCGGAGGGTCTTGGATCGTGAAGGCCGTCAAAAAGAAACACAGCGCGAGCACCCCGACGAACAAGAGGCCGCTCAACACAGCGGCTTGCCGTTGGTTGCGCTTCTCCATAGAGACGCGCGCTTGCTCGAGTTGTTCCTTGTTCGACATGAGGGTCGCAGGGGGTTATTTGGTGCTGGCCGGGTTCGAGCCCAACATGATCTTCCACTGGTTGGCCTTGGCCATGCCGATGAGCTCGACGGTTTGGCCTGTGGGGACACTTTTGTCAACCTGGAGGTACAGGACCTTCTCGGACTGCTTGTCCATTTCCAGCTTCAGCTTGGGCTCCAGATCTGCCCTCGAAATGGGCCGAACCTCTCCGTTGAGGTGATACGAGCCGTCCTCCTGAATGCTCACGGTCAATCGGGAGGTGACCGACGTGGTGCCCTTCGACGTGGGCAAATCGACGTTCACGCCGTTGCTCACCAGCGTCGACAAGATGACGAAAAAGATGAGCAGCAGGAACACGAGGTCCGTCATGGACGACATGTTGCCCGTCACGCTGACTTTGTTGCGTTGGCCGAGGTTCATCCGCGTGCAGGTTCTTCGAGGATGTCAATGAATTCGAGGCTGTTCGCCTCCATCCGGTGCACCACCTTGCTGACTTTGCTCACCAAGTGGTTGTACGCCATAAAGGCCAAAATCCCGACAATCAATCCCACAATCGTCGTCACCATCGCTTGCTTGGTTCCGGACGAGATGTCGCTGACCTGCACCGTGCCTGCGGCCTCCATGTCCAGGAACACGTTCACCATCCCGATGACGGTTCCCAAGAACCCGACCATCGGCGCAGCACCCGCCACCGTGGCGAGGGTGCTGAGGTTTTTCTCAAGACGGTAAATCTCAAGCTTGCCCACGTTTTCGATCGCCACGCTGATGTCCTTAAGCGGCTTGCCAATGCGGCTGATGCCCTTGTCGAGCATGCGACCGAGAGGCGTGTTGCTGTCGGTGCACAAGTTCCGCGCGCTGCTCAAATTGCCCTGCGAGATGTAATCCTTCAGGCGGTTCATGAAGTCGGGGCTGACCTTGTCGGCTTTTTGGATGGCCAAAAAGCGCTCGAAGAACACGTACATCCCAATCAAGCTCATCAACGCCAAGGGGAGCATGATGTACCATCCGCCCTCCATGAGCAGCTGAAGCACATTCACATCCACCTCTGTGATTTCAGGGGCGGCTTCCACCGCGTTGGGGGTGGCTTGAAGCAGGAAAAAAGCGAGGGTCAATTGCATGGATGGAAGGATTCCAGGGTTTGAACGTACAAGTTCCCCTGAATATTGGCCTTTTGCCCACCCTGTGCCCCTCAGTTATTCAACGCTGTGGGTTCACAACGCCCTGACGCTGCGAGGGGTCTCATCACGCAAACATGAGCAGGTACACACCGGCGCCCGCGAAGTACCCCAACACCGCCAAAAGGCTGATTTTTTTGAGGTACCAGACAAAGTCGATGCGCTCCAGGCCCATCACCGCCACCCCAGCTGCGGAGCCGATGATCAAGGCCGATCCGCCGGTCCCTGCGCAGTAGGCGAGGAACTGCCAAAAAATGCCATCCTGCACAAACATGCCCGTCCAGGCATCGGTCACCGCGGCCGCGGGAATGATGTCGTACATGCCCATGCTCGCAGCCACGAGCGGCACGTTGTCGACGATGGCACTCAACAGGCCAATCGCCAAGTCGATGAGGTACACGTCGTTCAGGCTGGTCCGCAGCCAATCGGCGGCAAGCAGCAGGTGCCCCGCCTCTTGCAGGGAAGCCACCGCAAGCAGGATGCCGAGGAAAAACAGCACCGACGCCGTGTCGATTTTGCGCAACACCCCAATGACGGTGAGGTGGGCTTTCTCTTCGATGTTCTTGGAATGGTGAAGGCGCTCGGTGAGCATCCACAGCGCCCCCAAACTGAGCATCATGCCCATGAAGGGAGGCAGGTGGGTCACCGTCTTGAAGACAGGCACAAACAACAGGCCAGCCACCCCGGCGCCAAACACCAAGTTGCGCTCGAACGGCGTGGTCGGATCCCACTCCTCTTCGTCCTGAGGAACGGGGCGGTCGATTTCCCCTTTCAAACGAACACTCAACACGACGAGGGGCACAAGCAAGCAAACCACGCTGGGCAAAATCAAGTTCCCGATGATGGTGGTGGTGGTCAACTGTCCGCCGATCCACAGCATGGTCGTCGTGACGTCCCCAATCGGAGACCAAGCCCCACCGGCATTGGCCGCGATGACCACCATCCCGGCGAAGAGCCAGCGGGTTTGGCGGTCGTCGATGAGCTTGCGCAACAACGACACCATCACAATCGACGTGGTCAGGTTGTCCAGCAGGGCCGAGAAGAAGAAGGTGAGGATGCAGACGATCCAGAGCATTTTGACCTGACTTCTGGTCTGAATGCGGTCCGTGAAGACCCGAAATCCCTCATGCGCATCGACCAATTCCACGATGGTCATGGCCCCCATCAAGAAGAACAAGATGCTGCTGATCTCTTCCATGTGATGGAGCAGCCGGTGTTCAAAGAACTGCGCCAAACCCCCGTGGCCCCCTGCGCCGTGATCGGCCGCAAACAAGTGGTATTCCTCGGCAAGGTGCGCGGGTACGTCGTGCCATCCGAGCACGAACAAGGCCCAACACACGGTGCCTGTCACCAGGGCCGAGGCCGCCTTGTCAATGTGAATGTTGTGCTCCAAGGCGATGAACGCATACCCAAGAATGAAAACGACGAGAATGAAAATGTCCATGGTTGAATGTCTAAAGGCAAGATGGGCCGGTTTGTTCGCTCACACGTGAACAGGGCAACAAGTTGCTCACATCAAAAAGCCCAAAGCGCGCTCAAACGCCTTGGCTGTGAAATGGGTGGCATCCGGATGGGTCTCCTTGACCTTGGCCAGCGCCTCCCGAATCAACTGCGAGGTGTCATCAAAGATGGCTGCGTCAGACATGTCCACGTCTTCGTCGCCCATCAAATAGGCGAACACCCGCGCCATGCCACAGTTGGCGATGAAATCGGGAATGACGGTCATGTGTGCATCGGCGTACTCCGCGATTGGGCCGTAGAAAATTTCTGCATCAGCAAACGGGACGTTGGCGCCAGACGAGATGACCTCCACTCCTGCCGCCACCATGCGCTCCACCTGATTTTGCGTGACAAGTCGACTCGCTGCACAGGGCAAAAACACATCGGCTTTCACGTCCCAAATGGCCGCGTTGACTTCTTCAAACGACTGCAATCCCTCAGCTGTCAATGTGTTGCCTTCCTTGGCCAAAAACAGGCCCTTCACTTCATCGTAGCGCATGCCTTCCGGGCGAATCAGGCCACCTGCACGGTCGATGATGCCGACAATGTTTGCCCCCGCTTGGGCGAGGTACAACGCGGCGGCTGCACCCACGTTGCCCCAGCCTTGCACCACCACTTTTTTGCCCGCCACGCTGCTTCCCGACAACTCGTAGTAGTGTCGCACTGACTCGCTCACACCGTATCCCGTGATCAGGTCGGCCACGCGAATCTTTCGCTGGATGTCCGGGCTGATGGCGGGGTCCTCTACAGGCTGAGACACCCCCTGGCGGAGGTTGCCGATGCGGCGCACCTTTTGGGCTTCGTTGGGCTGAAAGTGCCCTGTGAACACACCTTCTTGCGGGTGCCACACGCCGTTGGCTTCCGTCACCGGAATGACCTCGTGGATCTCGTCGACGTTGAGGTCGCCTCCCGTTCCGTAGTAGTGCTTCAAAAGCGGCGTGACCGCCTTGTACCAACGCTCGAGGACGCCTTTTTTGCGCGGATCTGCCGGATCGAAATCGATGCCGCTTTTGGCGCCCCCAATGTGCGGGCCCGACACGGTGAACTTCACCTCCATGGTCTTCGCCAGACTCTCCACCTCTCGCTGATCAAGCCCCTTTCTCATCCGCGTGCCGCCTCCGGCCGCACCGCCCCTCAAGGAATTGATGACCACCCATCCGCGGGCTTCCGTTTCGCTGTCTTGCCACGCAAACACGATTTCTGGCGCGCGGTTTTCGTAGGCTTTCAGTAGGTCTTTCATGCGGTTCATTTCAATCGCGGACGCGAAGGTATGCGAAACCCTTCCGTGGCGATTGCACCACAACCGGGGTCAATTGCCTCGAGGACCGCTCCCCCACAAGGCACCGCCAGACGTGGCCACCCGAGCACCCGTGACGCTGGGCAGGGCGTTGGGCTGACCCAACCACCGAAGCAATCCGAGCCAGGCGAAGACCAACGCCTCCTTGCCGTGGACCCACGCGTCTTCAGGCACGTGCCAGGTGACGTCTCGATCCAACGTGGCCTGCCTCATCGCGGCCATCAACGTGGGGTTGCAAGCCCCACCGCCTGTGACAAGAATCCGGGACCCGGAGGGGACGTCGCGGGTCACGGCCCAACTTGCGTAAGCCACGGCCGTGGCCAAGACGTCATTCAACGCATGCCCCTGCAAGGCCTGTTCTGCGTGTGGCCAAACTTCCTTCTCAAGCCATTCCCGGCCCAAGCTTTTGGGGGCGGCTTGACTGTGGAAGGAGAGGGATTGCCACGTTTCGAGAAGGTGCGGCAAGACGGAGCCTTCTGCCGCCATGGCCCCATCTCGATCCATGTCCAATCCGACCGTTTGGACCACGCGGTTCAACAGCAAGTTGGCGGGCCCCACATCCCATGCCACGCGGGTGCCGGTGGTGTTGTCCATGCTGAGGTTGGCGAAACCTCCGAGGTTGAGTGCGACGTCCCAGTCACCGAACAACATTTGGTCTGCCAGCGGCACCAAAGGCGCACCCTGCCCGCCCATTGCCACATCCAAGCTCCGCAAGTCGCTCACCACCGGCACGCCCAAGTGCGCGTGCAAGACGGCGCCATGGCCGATTTGACAGGTCCACCCTTCGTCGGGACGGTGAAAGACGGTGTGGCCGTGAGAGCACACGACATGAGGTGGGGGCACCCCGGCGCTTTTCATCCAAGCCTCGATCTCTTTGCCTGTCCACTGCGCCCAGGCTGTGTCGAGGCGCATGAGGTCTTCCGCGCCCAACGTCAAGGCATGCCAGAGCTGGTCGCGCAACGCATCCGGATACGGAAGTGTCGTGAAGGCGTTCATGGTGAAGGACCAAGCCTTGGTTTGGGCGTCTTGAAAGAATTGAACCGAGGCCACGTCCAAGCCATCCACGGACGTGCCACTCATCAGACCGAGGGCATGCCACCCATCGAGAGGGCACCTGCTGTTATCTTCGCCACGCATCGGGACGGAAATTACTGCGCAACAGGAGTGACCAAACGATGCTGACATCTGGACTTTTTCACCTCTACGAAAGGAAGCAGGCAATGAACCTCAACCTCACAGAAGAACAACTTGCGGTACGCGACGCCGCCCGCGATTTCGCCCAAAACGTCCTCAAGCCAGGTGTGATTGAACGCGACAAAGACCAACGCTTTCCCGCCGAGGAAGTCAAGCAACTCGGAGAACTGGGCTTCATGGGCATGATGGTGAATCCCAAGTACGGCGGGTCGGGCATGGACACGGTGAGCTACGTGCTCGCCATGGAGGAAATCAGCAAGGTGGATGCGTCCACGAGTGTGTGCATGAGTGTGAACAACTCCTTGGTGTGCTACGGCCTCCAAGAATTTGGCACAGAGGCGCAGAAAGAGAAGTTTCTTGTCCCGCTTGCCTCAGGCCAAAAAATCGGCGCCTTCTGCCTTTCCGAGCCTGAGGCCGGCTCCGACGCCACCTCGCAACGCACCACTGCGGTCGACATGGGCGACCACTATGTTCTCAACGGCACCAAGAACTGGATCACCAACGGCAACAGCGCCTCAACGTACCTCGTCATCGCCCAAACCAACCCAGAAAAAGGCCACCGCGGCATCAATGCACTGATTGTGGAGCGCGACATGCCTGGCTTCCAAATCGGCGCCAAAGAAGACAAGTTGGGCATCCGGGGTTCAGACACCCACACCTTGATGTTTCAAGACGTCAAAGTACCCAAGGAAAACCGCCTTGGTGAAGATGGATTTGGGTTCAAGTTTGCCATGAAAACTTTGAGCGGGGGTCGCATTGGCATCGCCGCCCAAGCCCTCGGCATCGCCTCTGGCGCCATGGAACTCGCCATCGCCTACTCGAAAGAGCGCAAGGCCTTCGGCAAAGAAATCCACAAGCACCAAGGCATTGCCTTCAAGTTGGCCGACATGGCCACACAAATTGAAGCGGCACGTCTGCTGACCTTGAAATCTGCTGCCCTCAAGGACGCGGGTGAGAACTACGATTTGGCCTCTTCCATGGCGAAACTGTATGCCTCTGAAGTGGCCATGAAGCAAACCGTCGAAGCCGTGCAAGTCCACGGTGGCTACGGCTATGTCAAGGAATACCACGTGGAACGACTGATGCGCGATGCCAAGATCACGCAGATCTACGAAGGCACGTCAGAGGTCCAAAAAATCGTGATCAGCCGATCCGTTCTCGCGGACTGATTCACGCCACGACCGCCTGGGGAGCCGCTCTCAATTCACCCGTTCGTTTCTGGCGTTCCACACGGAGCGCTCGCCGCGCAACCATGTGATGACCTCGTCGCGTCCGTCGTTGTCGACGTCGCGTTGTTCGATGCGGTCTGCACGGGTCAAACCTGACAAGCCCACCTCTTCGCCTTGGCCCAAGGTGAATTCACGCACCCACCCCGTCTCATCGAAGTACAACACAGACGTGCGGTCCAAGTTGGCGCCCTTTCGAAACAAGGGAGCGTGTTGGGGATCCACCCGCACGGGCGTTGTCGCCCGGGTGCTGCCGTTTCGCTTCAACAACTCCACTTGCCCATTTTCGCGTCCCACATAGAGGTAGTCTTTGGACCCAAGCCTCAAGTGACGGATGTGACGAATCGGCGAGGAGACGTCCACCCCGTCTCCGGGGCGGTGTTTCCAGCCGGTGGTTCGCTCCCCTTCCCCTCTGAAATTCTCCAACAAGCCGCTTGCCCCGGACGCCACCAGGTACCTGTACTTTCTCGTGTTCTCGTAATCCACAAGCGCCCATGCCGTCCACTCCCCTTTGGCAGGCCGGATGGGAAAGCCTGAGACTTCGCGTCCTTTCACGTCCACCATGTGCAGCGCAGACGGCTCACAGAACATGGCTTGGTACTTCCCGTTGGCATAGACATCCACCTCCACAGCGCCACCCTCCAACAAGGAAGAGGCCAAGGTCATGGACCACACAGCAGCCCCATTGTCTTGCGCTGCCACAAGGGTCTCCGCCTCCAAACTCAAGGTCATTTCCGACGCGGTACGGTGGTTCCGCACCCTTCCCGCAACGCCGTCTTTCGCTGTCCGGATGTCGACGGCAACCGGATTTGGGGAAGACCTGACTTCGTCATTTCCGTCTTGTCGCTGAGGGACCCAAACCACCACCCCATTTTCCATCGCCGAGCCCTTCCAAAAGGACGAAGGGGTTTGACCCGTGCGCTCGTCCTCGAGGACTTCCCATGTCCAATCGGGCGCTCCGTTCACAATGACATCGTCTCCTTCCCAGCTGATCGACCACCCACGGGCTGTTGCCAAGGATTGAAGGTCTTCGCGCCACTGGGGCTCGACGTGCCATCTGCCTCCGCCTTCCCATCGCGTTCCCCATGCGGACATCCGAATGCCTGCCTCGCACAAGGTCAGGTCAAAGGGGGTGTAGTCGCTCGGGGCCTCTCCAAGGCGGCCTGACCACCAATCACTCGGAACTCCTGCGCCCCGCGGCGCATGCAAGGTCGGACGCACCGTGGAATCGTCTTTGCCGCACCCCATTTTCAAATCCGGCCAAAACAGCACCCCCTCTCCTTGGAGTTGCCAACCAAAATCCGTGCGACACAACACCGTCCCCGCTTCCCCTTCGCGCCAACGCGCTGCCATCTCCCCTGGGCGTTCCGCCCAAAGGGACAGCGATGCTTCTGAACCACTCAACCAACCACCTCGCCAAGCGCGTTGACTCCAGCCCTCTGGCAGACTCGACCACGCGTTTTCAGCGTGCCACAAGCCATGGCCGGCCTCATCAAAAAACGCCCTGATCCATTCGGTGGCAGGCACCTCGGCGTCCTGCGGCAAGCGACGCATCGCCGCCTCTGGGGTCATTTGCATCCACTCCGTCCAATCGTCCGAAGCCCAAAGCATCGGATTCGCCACTTCGCCTCCTTCCACGGGGTTTGTGACATGAAAATAAGTCACCAACCCAGCAAGGAGCAAGGAAAAGACTGGAAAGATCCACGCGCGCATGGGTCGAAGTTCGTGGCTGTCGTCAGGAAATCCGCACCCAATTGCTGCGGGCTTTCAACGCAGTTTCCAACGCTTCACGGAGCGCTGTGTGCTCAGGGCGTCCCAAATCAGGGTCTTCTTCGAGCACGGTTTGGGCGAGGTAACGCGCGCTGGAGAGCAAGGGCCTGTCCCGCACCAAGTCCGCCACTTTCAAATCGGGAACCCCACTTTGTTGCGTGCCCATCACGTCCCCGGGGCCGCGCAATTCCATGTCCACCTCCGCAATCTCGAAACCGTCGTTGGTGCGACACATGGTCTCAAGGCGCCGCCGCGCGTCCTGACCGAGGTCCGACGAAGACATCAAGATGCAATAGCTCTGGCTTGCGCCACGCCCCACACGGCCGCGCAACTGATGCAATTGGGACAACCCAAACCGTTCGGAACTCTCAATGACCATCACACTCGCGTTGGGTACGTTCACCCCCACTTCGATGACCGTGGTGGCCACAAGGATTTGGGCCTGACCCTTGGCGAACCGATTCATCTCCCACGCCTTGTCCTCCGGCTTCATTCGGCCATGGACGATGGCCACCTGATACTGCGGCGACGGGAAGCGACGGACGATGCTTTCGTAGCCGTCCATCAAGTCTTTGTGATCGAGCGTGGCACTCTCCTCAATCAGCGGATACACGAGGTAGATCTGTCTGCCCTCGGCGATTTGGTCTTCCAAAAATTGAAACCCCCCCAGCCGGGCCGCGTCGGTGCGGTGCACCGTTTGGATGGGTTTCCGACCCGGAGGCAATTCGTCCAAAATGCTCGCGTCCAGGTCCCCATACGCGGTCATCGCCAAGGTTCTCGGAATGGGGGTCGCCGTCATCACCAGAATGTGCGGCGCCACCTTGGCCTTCTTCCAAAGCTTCGCCCGTTGCGCAACCCCAAAACGGTGCTGCTCATCGATGACGGCCAACCCCAGCTTGGCAAAGACCACAGTCGGTTCAATCAAGGCATGCGTTCCCACGAGAATGTCAATGCCGCCGGCTTTGAGGTCTTCCAAGATGGTTTTCCGAGCCGTGCCTTTGACCGACCCCGTGAGGAGTTCCACACGAACATCCATCTGACCAAGCATCTCCCGCAACCCCACAAGGTGCTGCTGGGCAAGGATTTCCGTCGGGGCCATGATGGCAGCCTGATAGCCGTTGTCTTTGGCGAGCAGGGCAGTGAGCAGCGCTACCACCGTCTTGCCGCTTCCCACATCTCCTTGCAACAAGCGGTTCATGTGCCAGCCCGTGTTGAGGTCGCCGCGAATCTCGCGGAGGACGCGTTTTTGGGCATCGGTCAACTCGAAAGGGAGCCGATCGTGGTAAAACGTGTTGAAGGCATCCCCGACCTCCCCAAACCGAACCCCGGGCATGTCCTCGGTCACGGTCTTCTTGTGCTGGAGCAAGGTCAACTGCAAGAGAAAGAGCTCTTCAAAGCGAAGGCGGGTTTGCGCCCGTTCCGCTTCTTGAGGCGTGGATGGGGCGTGCACGGTGCGAAGAGCCTCCGACCGTCCCATCAACTTCATTTCTCGCAACACCCGCTCAGGCAGCGTTTCCGTCATGGCCGGTTGCACCGCTGCGGCCACATTGCGAATCAACTTGGCGAGGCCCTGGCTGTGCAGGCCCTGACGGCCGAGTTTCTCCGTGCTGGAGTACACGGGATGCAAGCCATCTCCCTTCCTTGTCTCAAAATGGGACAACAGTTCCACCTCCGGGTGGGCGATGTTCCACTTGCCCTTGTACAAGCTGGGCTTGCCGTAAATGACAACCTGCTTCTGCACCGGCAGATTCCGCAGAATCCATTGGGCGCCGCGGAACCACTGAAGCTCCATCGTCGCTTCGCCGTCGTCAAACACCGCAATGAGTCGGCTGCCTCGGGCGCCTCGCACTTCCTTGGCCTGGGTGATGACGCCCAGCATTTGGACGGCGGTGTGCTCGCCCTGAATGTCCGCAATGCGGTGAAACTGGCTGCGGTCTTCGTATCGAAACGGCAAGTGCAAGAGCAGGTCCATGCACGTCCGAATGGCCAGCTCAGAAACAAGGGCATCGGACCGTTTGGGCCCGACGCCTTTGAGAAATTCTACAGGAGTGGATGGGAGCACCTCGGCCATGGTCACAGCAAG
>MDSV01151666.1_pt1 | contig 15361 bp, 10 predicted proteins | sample 810851 | NCBI WGS metagenome assembly MDSV01 (sample SAMN05326640, study PRJNA326480) | marine metagenome | isolation source: seawater | place: Atlantic Ocean: North East | collected 2012
AGGTGAGTAGTTCAATTGGTAGAGCGCCGGCCTCCAAAGCCGGAAGTTGAGGGTTCGAGTCCTTCCTCACCTGCGTTGAATTGGGATATTTTATATGTTTAATAAAATTGGTAAATATTTTTTTGAAGTAAGAAAAGAGCTTAGCAAGGTTGCTTGGCTTAATAGGCAAGAGCTAAGAGGCTCTACGATCGTTGTATTGTCCTTTTGTATTATCTTAATCTTGTTTCTATTTGTCATTGACTTGTTGCTAGTAAATATTAGAGGGTTGGTTTATTAATTCTATGATTATTTTTGATGAAAAAATTGATTCTGAAGAAAAATTAGATAATGTTGATTTCCAAGATTCTGAAGATTTAAGTACTCAATCTGAAGATTCTTCAAACGCTTCAGAGTCTGAAAACATACCAAGCATTTCAGATCTTGCAAATTGGTATACATTGAGAGTTGTTTCTGGAAAAGAGAAGTTTGTAAAAGAAAATATCATGAATGAGCTTGAATTCTCTCCTGAATTAAATGGTAGAATTAAGGAGATATTTGTACCATTTGAGAAAATTGTTGTAATTAAGAACGATAAAAAAAGAATTAAAGAAAGAATGTTTTTCCCTGGTTACATAATGATTAATGTTGCTATGGATAGCGAAATAAAATATTTTATTGAAAATTCTGCTTCAGTTATGAGCTTTGTTGGTCCAAAAGGTCAGATGCCTGCACCGCTTAGAGAAAAAGAGGTTAAAAGAATTTTTGGAGAAGTTAGAAGAAAAGAGGGTATTATTGACAACGTCGATGTTCCATTTAAAAAGGACGACCATATTAAGGTTATTTCAGGTCCTTTTATAGACTTTAATGGAGTTGTTGAAGAGGTTAATAAGGATAAACAAAAAGTTAGGGTTATTATTTCAATCTTTGGGAGACCGACTCCTGTTGAGCTTGATTTTTTTCAATTAGAAATGGTGAGTTAGAAAAATGGCAAAAAAAGTAATAGGTTTTATAAAACTACAAATTTTAGCTGGACAGGCTAATCCTGCTCCTCCAGTTGGTCCTGCATTGGGTCAGCATGGAGTTAATATAATGGAGTTTTGCAAAGCATTTAATGCGAAAACACAAGACCAGCAAGGTAAACTTATTCCTGCAGAGATAACTGTTTTTGCAGATAGGTCTTTTACATTTATTGTTAAAACCCCTCCTACTTCAAGCTTAATTCTTGAGGCTACCAAGCTTAAGAAGGGTTCATCCGAACCTCATAAGGACAAGGTTGGGGCAATACCTATGGCTAAAATTAAAGAAATTGCAGAAATAAAATTGCCCGAATCTAACGCTGTTGATATAGAATCTGTCATTAAAATGGTTAAAGGGACAGCTCGGAGTATGGGCATTAACGTGGAAAAATAATATATGAAAAGAGTATCTGAAAATTTAAAATTAGTTAATCGTGACAAAGTCTACACACCAGAAGAGGCTGTAGATATTTTAATGTCTTCTAAGGCACCCAAGTTCGATGAAACTATCGATTTGGCTATCAATTTAGGAGTTGATCCTAGGCATGCTGAAGAAGCTGTTAGGGGGACCGTTGCTCTTCCTTCTGGAACTGGTAAGCAAGTTAAAATTCTTGTTATTACAGAAGGTGATGAGGTTAAAAAAGCTCTTGATGCCGGTGCAGATTTTGCTGGCTCTGATGAGTATTTTGAAAAGATTAATTCGGGTTGGACCGATGTTGACATTATTATTGCAACACCGGATATGATGCCAGCGCTAGGTAAGTTAGGTAAGGTTTTAGGGCCTAAAAAGTTGATGCCTAATCCTAAATCTGGCACTGTTACGAAAGATGTTTCTAAGGCTGTTAAAGAAATGAAAGGTGGAAAGATAGAGTTTAGAGTGGATAAGTACGGTATAATTCACTCTGGTATAGGCAAGATGTCATTTACTAAAAATCAAATACACGATAATCTGGACACTTTAATGAAGGCAGTTCTTAAAGCTAGACCTACTTCTTTGAAAGGTGTATATGTTAACAAAATAACCCTTTCTTCGTCAATGGGGCCAGGTATAAAAATTGATAAAAATTCTTTTAGATTAAATTAAATATAGGTATTTAAATGGCAAATCAACATAAAATAGATATTGTAACCCAAACAACTGATAGCTTTAGAAATTCACAGGGTGTTTATTTTACAAAATATACAGGAATGTCTGTTCCTCAAATTACAGCTCTTAGAAAAGCTTTTTCTGGAAACAGCGTTGATTATAAGGTTATTAAAAATACCCTCACTAAAATTGCTGCTAAAGAAGCGGGTTTAGAAGGTAAATTTGATGAGCTACTTGAAAATCAAGTTGCTATAGCTTTTTCTGAAGACCCTGTTGCACCAGCAAAAGTAATTAAGGATTTCTTAAAAGAAAATGAAGACTCTCTAGAAGTTTTGGGAGTTTTCTTTGATGGAGAGCTATACGATGCTGGCAAGTACAAGCAGCTAGCAGATCTTCCATCTAAGGAAGTTTTATTAGGTAAATTTGTTTCATGTTTAAATAGTCCAATGTATGGATTGGCGTCAACATTGAACGGCTCAATGTCAAAATTAGTTTTTGCATTACGAGCTATTCAAAAGTAGAAAGGAGTTAGATAAAATGGCTGATATAAAAAGAGAAGATGTATTGAAATATTTAGAAAATTCTAATATGTTAGAGATTTCTGAATTGATTTCTGAAATTGAAGATAAGTTCGGCGTTTCTGCTGCCGCTCCAGTTGCGGTTGCCGCAGCGGGTGGTGATGCTGGAGCTCAGGCTGCTGAAGAGAAGTCTGAATTTGACGTAGAATTGTCTGGAGCTGGAGATAAAAAAATAAATGTAATCAAAGCTGTTAGGGAGATCACCTCTCTTGGCTTAAAAGAAGCAAAAGATATGGTAGATGGCGCGCCAACTATTGTTAAGGAAAGTGCTTCGAAAGATGAAGCTGAAGAAATTAAGAAAAAGCTTGAAGAAGCAGGTGCTTCAGTAACTCTAAAATAGAGTTTTTGAACATTTTTTTTTTATTATAACTAATATTTTATAGGAGTTTGTAGATGGGTATTCCAGCTATTGATAGGCAGTCTTTTTCTAAAACTAAACAATTAACCTCTCTTCCAGACCTGCTGTCATTGCAAGTTTATTCTTGGGATGATTTTTTGCAAGAAGATATTCTTCCGGAAAAAAGAGAAAACAAAGGATTGGAGGCGGTATTTAGAAATATTTTTCCTGTAGAAGATAATCACAAAAACTACCTCTTAGAATATAAAAGTTATTATTTAGGCCTTCCTAAATATACCCTTAAGGAGTGCTTGGAGCGAAGAATAAGCTTTTCTGTCCCTCTTAAAGTAAAATTTGTTCTTCATATAACCGATGAAAATGATAAGTCTAAATACGTTCAAAGTATTGAGCAAGACGTATTCTTTGGCAATATTCCATATATGACAGAAAGAGGAACCTTTATTATTAATGGTGCAGAAAGAATAATTGTAAGTCAGCTTCAAAGGTCGCCAGGTGTATTTTTTGACCAATCAATTCATCCGAATGGGACAAAAATTCATGCTGCAAGAGTTATTCCTTTTAGAGGGTCGTGGGTTGATTTCTCTACTGATATTTATGATTGTATGTATGCTATTATAGATAGAAGGAGAAAATTTCCAGCAACTCTATTACTTAGAGCTATTGGAATTTCTACAAATAAAGATATTTTTGATGCATTTGATATGACCATAAAAATGTCTACTTCAAGCAAAAAAATTATTGGAAAAGTTATGTGTGAAGACTTAGTAGATAAAGAAACCGGCGAAGTGATTCTGGAAAGCAATTCCCTCATTGACGAAGATTCTCTTGGTGTGCTTAAATCGCACAAAGTTAAAGAGCTGTTTGTTGTTGATCCTACAGATAATCTGCCTTATGAGTTATTAAGTAACACTATGAAGAAGGACCCTACAACTAATTTTGAAGATGCAGTTATGTTGCTATATAAGCATTTAAGAACTGGAGACTCTCCTAATTTAGAAATTGCAGCAAAATTTATTGAAAAAATGTTTTTTTCTACAAAGAAATATGATTTGGGTGCAGTTGGTAGGTATAGGATAAATAAGAAATTTGGATTAAATGCGCCTATTGATGAGCCTATTCTTATCAAGCAGGATTTTATTGAAGTTTTTAAGTATTTGATAAAGATGCGAATTGGCGAACATGGTCCTGACGATATTGACCACTTAGGAAATAGAAGGGTTCGAACTGTTGGAGAGCAGCTTGCTAATCAGTTTAGCATTGCTCTTAGCAGAATGTTTAGAACTATTAGAGAGAGAATGAGTCAAAGAGAAGCTGAGAGTTTGACTCCACAAGATTTGATTAATTCTAGGATAATAACCACTGTTTTAAATACTTTTTTTGGAACTAGCCAACTATCACAATTTATGGATCAAACAAATCCTTTAGCTGAGATAACTCACAAAAGGCGAATCTCATCACTAGGGCCAGGTGGACTTTCTAGGGAAAGAGCTGGTTTTGAGGTTAGAGATGTTCACTATACTCACTATGGAAGACTTTGCCCAATTGAAACGCCTGAAGGTCCAAACATTGGCTTGATCAACTCTTTGGCTTGTCATGCTATTGTCAACAAGTTAGGGTTCATTGAATCTCCATATAGAAAAATTAAATCCACATCATCTGGCTATGCTGTTTCTGACGATGTTGAGTTTTTATCTCCAGATGAAGAGGACAGATCGTTTATTGCTCAGGCTAAAGAAGTTATTGATAAGTCTAGCAAGTTTGATGAGCAACTCATTAGAGTGAGAAACGGAGATGACTTCCCAATTGTTGAATCTGATAAGGTTAATTTTATGGACGTATCTCCGTCTCAGATAGTCAGCGTTTCAGCATCTTTGATTCCATTTTTAGAAAACGACGATGCAAATAGGGCATTGATGGGCTCAAATATGATGAGGCAGTCAGTTCCATTGATGAACCCAGAGCCTCCAATAGTCGCTACAGGCATGGAGTCTGTTGTAGCTAAAGATTCAAGGGCTGCCATTTATTCTGGTTACTCTGGTGCAATTGAATATGTTGATTCTAATAGAATTATTATTAAAACCGATGGCGAGCCAGAAGAGCTAGAGTTAATGGCGGTTGAAAAATATAAAGAGTATAGCATGAATAAATTTTTACGCACCAACCAAAACACATGCATAAATCAAAGGCCTGTTGTTAGTGTTGGTGATAAGGTGAAAAAAGGTGATTTGCTAGCCGATGGACACTCTACATTTAGAGGAGAACTTTCTTTAGGTAAAAACTTGAAAGTAGCATATATGCCATGGCGAGGATATAATTTTGAAGATGCTATAATTATCAATGAGCGCCTTGTTAAGGACGACATCTTGACATCGATTCATATTAAGGAATTTGAAGTTGAAATTCGGGACACCAAAAGAGGGGAAGAGGAATTAACCCCTGAAATTCCAAATGTTAGCGATGAGGCTACTAAAAATTTAGACTCAAGAGGTATTGTTAGGGTTGGAGCAATTGTTAATCCTGGAGATATACTGGTTGGAAAAGTTACTCCAAAAGGGGAAACTGATCCTACTGCTGAAGAAAAATTACTTAGAGCTATTTTTGGAGAAAAAGCGGGTGACGTTAAGGATGCCTCAAAACGTTGTGGTTCAGGTGTTGGTGGGGTAGTTGTAGAGACTCAATTATTTGAGAGAAAAAGTTTGGCCCTTAGATCTGAGGAAAAAAGCATTATTCGAAGTCTTCAGAAAACTGCAAGACAGGAAAGATTTGAATTGATTGAAAAGAGAGATGATTTGCTGAAAAATCAGTTGTCAAATGAAACTTGCGGAGGAATAAGAGATACTTCAACAAATAAGACTTTAATTAAGGCAAAAACGCTACTTAATAAAAAGAGGATTAGCTCTCTTGACTTTGAAGAATTATCTTTAAAGTCCCCATGGGTTGAATCTCCTGTTAAATGGCAAAATATATTGAGGATTTGGAAAAATTATAGAAGAAACCTAAAGCAGATTGAAGAAGATTTAGAGAAAAAAATATTCAAACTGAGAGTGGGTGACGAGCTTCAGCAGGGAGTTATGAAGCTAGCTAAAGTTTACATAGCACAAAAAAGAAAAGTATCTATTGGAGATAAAATGGCTGGTAGGCATGGTAATAAGGGTATAGTTTCTATTATTGTTCCTGAGGAGGATATGCCTTTTATGGAAGATGGCTCTCCTGTCGATATTATTTTGAATCCTTTGGGTGTACCATCAAGAATGAATTTGGGTCAGCTTTACGAAACTATGCTTGGTTTAGCGGGATTTAGTTTAAATAAATTTTACTCTACTCCAGTTTTCGATGGAGCTTCTCATGAAGAGGTTTTATCTGAAATGCGTGACGCGGGATTACCAGATTCTGGAAAGTTTCAACTGTACGATGGTAAGACTGGTGAAAAAATTGACAATCCAGTTGTAGTGGGAATTTCTTACATGTTGAAATTATCTCATTTAATTGATGATAAGATGCACTCGCGCTCTACTGGTCCATACTCTCTGATTACTCAGCAACCGTTGGGTGGTAAGGCGCAATCGGGCGGACAGCGTTTTGGTGAGATGGAGGTTTGGGCTTTAGAGGCCTATGGTGCAGCTCATACATTGCAAGAGATTTTGACCGTAAAATCTGATGATGTTCAAGGTAGAACTGAGCTTTATAATGCTCTTGTAAGAGGTGAAAACCCTCCAGAGCCAAATGTCCCAGAGTCATTCAATGTCCTTGTAAAAGAATTAGAAGGTTTGGGCTTAAATATAATATTGAGTTAAATAAAATTAAACTATAGAGGAATGTTATAAATGTACAAAACAATGAGAAGTTCCAGTGTAAGCAGAAAATCTAATTCATTTTCAAAAATCACTTTAGGGTTACTTTCTCCTGAAGAGATCTTAGATAGATCTAATGGCGAAATACTAAAGCCAGAGACTATAAATTACAGATCTTACAAGCCCGAAAAGGATGGTCTATTTTGTGAGAAAATATTTGGGCCTGTCAAAGACTGGGAGTGTAATTGTGGTAAGTATAAAGGCATAAGATATAGAGGTATTGTCTGCGATAGGTGTGGTGTTGAAGTTACGAGAAAAACAGTAAGAAGAGAGAGAACTGGGCATATTACTCTTGCCGTTCCTGTTGTACACCTGTGGTACCTAAGATCTATTCCAAGTAAAATAAGTAATTTGTTAGGCTATACAACAAAACAGCTTGAGAGTATAACATATTACGAGAAATATGTTGTCTTAAATCCTGGTGGCACTTCTTTAAAGTACGGAGACTTAATCGATGAAGAAGAGTTTTTAGACTTGGATGACCAATTTGGAATTCATGCTGCGAGTGAGCAGGATGTTGATGATGAGAATTATTTTATTGCATCTATGGGTGGAAATGCTATTAAAAAAATGCTATCCAATCTTGATGTTGTAAAAACAATAAAAGATCTTCAAGAGATTGTTGGCAATCCTAAAACCTCAAATCAGAAAAGAGAGGATATGCTAAAGAGATTAAGAATCTTGAGAAAATTTGATACTAGAAAAGAAAAGTTAATATACAATAAGCCTGAGTGGATGATTCTAAGTATATTGCCAGTAATACCACCAGAGCTTAGGCCCTTAGTTCCATTGGATGGAGGTAGATTTGCGGCATCAGATTTAAATGATTTGTATAGGCGTGTAATTATTAGGAATAATAGGCTGAAGCAGTTAATTGAGATTAAGGCTCCAGATGTTATTTTAAGAAATGAAAAGAGGATGCTTCAAGAGGCTGTAGATTCGTTATTAGATAATAGTAGGTATCAATCTGCCGTTAGAAGTGGAACTCGTAGACCTTTAAAGTCATTAAGCGATTCTTTGAAAGGCAAGACTGGTAGGTTTAGGCAGAATTTGTTAGGTAAAAGAGTAGATTATTCAGCTAGGTCAGTTATTGTTGTGGGGCCAGAACTGAATCTTCACGAGTGTGGAATACCTAAGGAAATGGCAATGGAGTTGTTTAAGCCAATCATTTTGTTTGAGTTAATTAAGAGAAACTTCGCAAATACTCCAAAAAGCGCAAAACTCTTAATTGATAAAAAAGATAGCAGCGTCTATAAGGTTTTAGAATATGTTGTTTCAGACCACCCTGTATTGCTAAATAGGGCTCCGACATTGCATAGATTAGGTATTCAGGCTTTTCAGCCAAAATTAATAGATGGAAAAGCGATTAGATTGCATCCATTGGTTTGTTCGGCATTTAATGCTGATTTTGATGGAGACCAAATGGCTGTGCACGTTCCTTTGTCATCTGAGGCAAAAATGGAATCATGGCTTCTAATGTTGTCCAGTCATAACATATTGCATCCAGCTACAGGAAAGCCTATATCTATTCCATCTCAGGATATGATTTTAGGGTGTTATTATTTGACTAGAGATCGTAAAGGTGAAATGGGTGAGGGTAAAGTTATTTCTTCATTTAGTGAGGCTAAATTGGCTTACTCTAATAAAGAAGTTTCTTTGCATGCGATAGTTGAATTTAGGAACGAAGATTTGAAAATTGAAACTACATTAGGTAGGGTGATTTTTAATGATATTCTTCCATCTGGAATGCCTTTTATTAACAAGCAATTGGGTAAGAAGGATTTAATTAAGCTCGTATATGATTGCTATACAAATGTAGGTAATTATGAAACCGTTCTATTTTTAGACCGATTAAAAGACCTAGGTTTTGGTTATGCTTTTCAAAGTGGGTTATCTATATCTATAGATGATATTATGATTCCGGACAACAAAGATGAAATTATAAATAAAGCAGCATTAAGAGTCGACGATGTTCAGGCAAAATTTAACAAAAAGATTTTAACTGAAGGAGAGAGATACAATAAGGTTATTGATATTTGGACTCATGCTACAACAGATGTTGCTAACTCTATGTTTTCAGGATTAAAAAATGATAGAGAGGGCTTTAATGCGCTTTATATGATGGCAGACTCTGGGTCAAGAGGTAGCCAAGATCAGATAAAACAGCTTGCTGGTATGAGAGGATTGATGGCTAAGCCTAAAAAAAGCATGTCAGGCTCTGCTGGAGAAATAATTGAAAACCCTATTGTTTCAAATTTCAAAGAAGGTTTGTCTGTTTTTGAGTATTTCATATCGACACACGGTGCTAGAAAAGGATTGGCAGATACAGCTCTTAAAACAGCTGATGCTGGGTATTTGACTAGAAGGTTGGTTGATGTTGCTCAAGACCTTACTATCACAGAAATGGATTGCGGCACTATTCAAGGCATAGTCCTTAAAGACCTAAAAGAAGGTGAGGAAATTATAGAAGCCTTAGAAGAAAGAATATTGGGCAGATATACTACTGAAGATATTCAGGACCCTATAACAGGAGAGCTTATTGTTAAAGCAAATGAGCTTATGGATGAAAAGATTGCAGAGAAGATTGGAAAGGCGAATATTTACCAAGTTAGGGCTCGATCTGTTCTTACATGTGAGTCAAGTAGCGGTATATGTAAAATGTGTTACGGCTTGAATCTTGCAACTAATAAGTTGCCTGAAAGGGGAGACGCTGTAGGTATTATGGCGGCTCAATCCATTGGTGAGCCTGGAACACAGCTTACTCTTAGGACATTCCATATTGGCGGAACTGCATCCAGAATTATAGAGCAATCTCAGAGAATGGCTAAGAATGATGGTACTGTAAAGTTTAGCGATAGCCTTGAGTTTTTAGCTTCAAAAGATGATGATGGTAATAGTATAAATGTATGTGTCGTTCGAAATAGTCAGATAGATTTATTGGATAGTAAGAAAAACGTAATCTCAAACTGGACTGTACCCTATGGTGCAAAGCTTCATATTAAAAATGGAGCTAAGGTTAGTGCAGGAGACATCTTATTTTCTTGGGATCCATATACGGACGTTATTTTGGCGAGATCTGCAGGTACAGTTAGGTACAAAGATATGATTGATGGCGAAACTTATGTAGAGGAAGCTATTGATGATGGAAGAAAAATGGTTGTAATTACAGAATCTAAAAATAGAAACTTAAGTCCTCATATAGAGATTGAAACTAAAAAAGGAGACTCTGCTATAGGTGGTGTTAGCATACTTCCTTTTAAGGCAACAGTTGTTGTTAAAGATGGCGAGAGTGTCAAAGCTGGACAGTTAATGGTTAAAATTCCTAGAGATATGGGTAAGACGATGGATATAACTGGTGGTCTACCGAGAATTGCAGAGCTTTTTGAGGCTAGAAATCCTTGGAATCCAGCAATAGTTACTGAAATTGATGGCAGAGTTAAATATGGAAAAATTAAAAGAGGCATAAGAGAAGTTCACGTTGTTGGAAGCGATATTGAAAAGGTTTATAAAATTCCTTACGGCAAGCACGTCCTTGTTCATGATAATGATTTTATTATGGCTGGAGACAAGCTTTGTGAAGGCTCTGTTTCTCCTCGAGATATACTTAAAATAAAAGGTGCATCTAAGGTGCAAGAGTACTTGGTCGATGCAATCCAGCAAGTATATAGAATTCAGGGTGTTAGTATTAACGATAAGCATATTGAGGTAATTGTTAGGCAGATGATGCTGAAAGTATTGGTGTCTGACCCTGGTGATTCTCAGTTTTATAAAGGGGATCGAATAAGTAGGAGTGTTCTTATCGATGAAAATAAAGTGTTAACTGAAAAAAGAGTTGTTACTGATCCGGGCGAGTCAGACTATGAATTAAATGATGTTGTTTTTTATAACAACATCAAAGATTTGAACGCTGAATTAAAAGAGTCTGGTAAGAAGACAATTAAAACCAGGAAGTGCAATCCGGCTACATTTACTCCTTTGCTACTTGGGATCACCAGAGCATCTCTTAATACTGAAAGCTTTATATCTGCTGCTTCTTTTCAAGAAACAACCAGAGTCCTTACAGATGCAGCTATAGAAGCAAAAACAGATCACTTGAAAGGATTAAAGGAAAATGTAATCATTGGAAGACTTATTCCTGCTGGAACAGGAAATAGAGACAATGGAGCTATTTTTGTAAAGAGAGACGAAGAACCTTTAGGTGTAGAGTCTGACTCTGAAGATTTGTCTATCAAGCCTAAAGAGGTAGACTCAGAATAAAATAATCGTAATTAATTAATAATAATTCTTTGTAATTATAAAAACAATGTTGTAGTTTAACGGGCTATACTTGTGGAGGCAAAATGCCGACTATAAATCAATTAGTAAGAAAAGGTAGAAAAAAAATATTAAAAAAGAATAAGGTTCCTGCTTTGATGGCTTGCCCACAAAGAAGAGGGGTATGTACTAGAGTTTATACTACTACTCCTAAGAAGCCTAACTCAGCTTTACGTAAAGTTGCTAGAGTTCGACTATCTAACGGCTTTGAAGTTGCAGCGTACATTCCAGGTGAAGGACACAATCTTCAGGAACACTCAATAGTTCTTATTGAAGGTGGGCGAGTTAAGGATTTGCCGGGAGTACGTTATCATACGGTTAGGGGTGTACTTGATACGGCAGGAGTTGACGGTAGGATGACTAGTAGATCAAGATATGGAGCCAAAAAACCTAAATAAATTATGAGAAGAAGAAGACCAGAAAAGAGAAAAATAGTACCTGATCCTGTATATAGCGATCTAGTTGTTGCCAAATTTGTAAATAATCTTATGAAAGATGGCAAAAAGAGTGTTGCAGAAAAAATATTTTACGATTCTCTGAATTTGATTAGCAAGAAAGAAAATACAGACAATCCTCTAGATATTTTTAAGAAAGCATTAAAAAATGCTGCGCCTGTAGTTGAGGTAAAATCTAAACGAATTGGAGGTGCTACTTATCAAGTTCCTATAGATATTCCTGAAAACAGAAGAATGGCCTTAGCTATGAGATGGATTATAAATTTTGCAAGATCTAGAAAAGGCAATAGTATGGTAGATAGGTTGTGCGCTGAGCTAGTCTCTGCCTCAAAAAATGAAGGTTCTACAATTAAGAAGAAGGAAGATACCCACAAAATGGCTGAAGCAAATAAGGCGTTCTCCCACTTTAGGTAATAATTATGAAAAATACTGCTTTAAATAATGTTAGAAATATTGGTATCATGGCTCACATTGACGCTGGTAAAACCACTACCACAGAAAGAATTTTATATTATACAGGAAGATTGCATAAAATGGGTGAGGTTCATGATGGTGGTGCGACTATGGATTGGATGGATCAAGAAAAAGAAAGAGGTATTACTATTACTTCTGCGGCGACAACTGCATTTTGGAATGATAGTAGGATAAATATTATTGATACGCCTGGTCACGTTGATTTTACTATTGAAGTAGAAAGAGCATTAAGAGTATTGGATGGCGCTGTAGCACTGTTCTGCGCTGTAGGCGGTGTTGAGCCGCAATCCGAAACTGTTTGGAGGCAATCTAATAAATATGGTGTTCCAAAAATTGCGTTTGTGAACAAGATGGATAGAACTGGAGCAGATTTCTACAACGTTATAGAGATGATTAAGGAAAGATTAGGAGCTAAGCCTGTTCCTTTGACAATTCCTGTTGGAGCTGGTGATACATTTAAGGGCCTTGTTGATTTAATAAACATGAAGGCAATTATTTACACTTCTGATGATGGTTCAACGTTTGATACTGTCGATATTCCTGAAGACTTAAAAGAAGAGGCGGAAAAATGGAATAATTTTATGATAGAAGAAGTTGCTTCTTGTGATGATGCTCTTATGGAAAAATATTTATCTGATGAGAAAATTTCAGTAGATGAAATTAAAGCTGCTATTAGAAAAGCTACTATTAATGGAACTGATGACGGCTCTTCTATTGTTCCAGCTTTTTGTGGTTCAGCGTTTAAAAATAAAGGCGTTCAGCAAATATTAGATGCAGTTATTGACTTTCTTCCATCTCCATTAGATTTGGGCGATGTTGATGGATTTTCTGAATCTGATGAGCCTATGATAAGAAAGCAGTCTGAGGATGAGCCTCTTTCTGCCTTAGCTTTTAAAATAGCTACTGATCCATATGTTGGAAGATTGACCTTTTTTAGAGTTTATTCAGGCTCAGTATCAACAGGAGATACTATTTACAATCCTAATTCTGGAAAAAAAGAGAGAGTAGGTAGATTGGTTTTAATGCACTCTAATAAAAGGGAGGAGCGTAAGACAGTTGTGGCTGGAGAAATTGCTGCAATGATTGGCTTAAAAAACACTAAAACTGGACACACTTTGTGCGATTCTGGCAATCCAATAATTTTAGAAAAAATTGAAATACCTGAGCCGGTTATAGCTATTTCAGTAGAACCCTCAACTAAGCAAGATCAAGAGAATTTATCCGATGGACTTATCAAGCTTGCAGAAGAAGATCCAACTTTTAGAATTAAGAATGATGAAGATACTGGGCAGATTATCATATCTGGAATGGGTGAGCTTCATTTAGACATAATAGTAGACAGACTAAGAAGAGAATTTAATGTTACAGTTAATACTGGATCACCTCAAGTGGCTTATCAAGAGTGTATTGCGACTAAAGTTGAAAAGCAAGATACTAAATTTGCCAGACAATCTGGTGGTAGGGGTCAGTATGGTCATGTTATAATTAGTTTGGAGCCAAATGAGCCTGGAAAGGGTTTTGAATTTGAAAATAAAATAGTAGGCGGAAATATTCCTAAAGAATATATTCCTGCTGTTGAATCTGGCATACGTGAAGCTACGATGACTGGAGTTCTGGCTGGCTATCCAATACAAGATGTAAAGATTGTTTTAATTGACGGCTCTTACCATGATGTAGATTCAAGTGAAATAGCATTTAAAATTGCTGGCTCAATGGCATTCAAGGAGGCGGTTAAGAAAGCTGGTCCATTTTTAGTTGAGCCTATAATGTCGCTTGAAATTATATCCCCAGAAGATTATGTTGGCTCCGTAAATGGTGATGTTACTTCAAGAAGAGGACAAGTCAAAGGTATGCAATTAAGGAGCGATGGACAAGTGTTAGATTGTGAGGTTCCTCTTAGAGAAATGTTTGGATACGCAACAGATTTAAGATCGATGACTCAAGGCAGAGCATTGTTTACAATGCAGTTTTCTCATTACCAAAAAGTTCCTCAATCTATTGAGAGGGAGATTTTAGAAAAAATTCATGGAAAAGTTGAATCATAAAACAAGGAGTATGATATATGTCTAAAGAAAAATTTGAAAGAACCAAGCCGCATGTGAATGTTGGAACCATTGGTCACGTTGACCACGGTAAAACAACTTTGACAGCGGCAATTACAAAATGCCTTTCATCTAAAGGTCTGGCGGAAAAGACTGATTTTGAAAATATTGATAATGCGCCAGAAGAGAGAGAAAGAGGCATCACAATTAATACAGCTCACGTTGAGTATGAGACAGAAGGTCGTCATTATGCTCATGTGGATTGCCCTGGTCACGCAGATTATATCAAAAATATGATAACTGGTGCTGCTCAAATGGATGGAGCTATTTTAGTGGTAGCTGCAACAGATGGTCCAATGCAGCAAACCAGAGAGCACTTGCTTCTTGCACGCCAGGTGAATGTTCCATCTATTGTTGTTTTCATGAATAAATGTGACCAAGTTGATGACCCTGAGTTGTTAGAGCTTGTTGAGATGGAGCTTAGAGAGCTTCTGACTCAGTACGATTTCCCTGGTGATGATACTCCGATCATTCAAGGTTCTGCTTTAAATGCTCTTAATTCAGATGGTTCGGGTGCAGATGCAGAAAAGATTTATGAGTTAATGAGTCATGTTGATTCATTTATTCCAACGCCTAAAAGAGATGTTGATAAAGACTTTATAATGCCGGTTGAAGATGTGTTTTCAATTACTGGTAGAGGTACGGTGGCAACTGGAAGAATCGAGGCTGGAATTGTAAAAGTTGGTGAAGAAGTTGAGATTATTGGTATGGATGCTGATAAGAAGTCAACATGCACCGGTGTTGAAATGTTTAGAAAAATTCTTGATGAAGGTCAGGCAGGCGATAATGCAGGTCTTCTACTTAGAGGTATTGATAAGGAAGATATTCAGAGAGGACAAGTAATTGCAAAGCCAGGATCTATTAAGCCTCATAAGAAGTTTAAAGCAGAAGTTTATGTTTTAAAGAAAGAGGAAGGTGGTAGACATACTCCGTTTTTCAAAGGATATAGGCCTCAGTTTTATTTTAGAACAACTGATGTAACGGGTAGCTGTGAATTGCCTTCAGGTACAGAGATGGTTATGCCTGGTGACAATGTGACGTTGGATGTAGAGTTAATTACACCAATAGCAATGGATAAAGAGTTGAGATTTGCTATTAGGGAAGGTGGTCACACTGTAGGTGCTGGTGTGGTAACGGAGATTGTTGA
>MDSV01217907.1_pt1 | contig 15360 bp, 9 predicted proteins | sample 810851 | NCBI WGS metagenome assembly MDSV01 (sample SAMN05326640, study PRJNA326480) | marine metagenome | isolation source: seawater | place: Atlantic Ocean: North East | collected 2012
AGGCGGGCGCGCCCGCCGACGCGGTGGATTCGATCGCGCTTCTTCGTTCGCACGTTTCACGGTCGCGCGCTTTTTCGTTTGCGTCCGTCGGGTCCGACAGCGCGCTCGGCGGCGCGGGCGAGCCCAGCCGCAGCGCGGAGACTTTGACGCTCGAGCCCCTCGTCGACGAGATCGGTTTCGACGACGATCGGAGCGCGGCGGCGTCGCCCGAGCCGGCGGTCGTTTCGAGATCGAACCCTGTCACCGTGGGCGCGAGCACGGGCGACGCGTGGCGCTCGGTGACGACGGCGGAGCGGTGCCGCCGCGCGGACGAGCCGTGCGAGTGCGAGCCGGGCGTGCCCCCGAACGCGCTCCCCGTCTCCGAGGGCGAAGACGAGAGCGCGGGGAATCCCCGCGCCGCGAAGCCGGGAGGGGAGACGGCGGACGGCGAAGGGCGCGCCGCGACGCCGCCGCGCGCCAGCAGCGCGTCGGCCGCCACGCCGGGGGACGTCCCGAGAATCATGGTCGCGAGAGATCAGCAGGAATACGTCTCCACCGGGACCTGCGTTTCGAGGCGCGCGGGGAGCGGGGGACGGCGGTGAGTCACTTTTTTTCAAAGGCGCGCGCGAACGAAGAAAAACTCGAAAAATCCCGCCTGTAGCCGTTGTTCCAGTCTGGCAATTTTCAACCACCGCGACTCTTCGAGATGCGACGCGACCGAGACGCGTCCGAGGGCGCGCCAGGGCGCGCGACGCGAGCGTCGAGGTCCGACGATGCCGGATCGAGAAGCGTGCGCGACACGCGATGCGGCCTTCCGAGCGACCACGCCGCCGCGCGCGACGGATCGCGTCGCGACGCGCCGCCGAAGCCGCGCGTCACGACTCCGCGTTTCCCCTCTGCGCGGAAGGCCGCGGTCCCGCGCATTTTCAGGTGGGCGCGTGCGCCGGAGACCGGACACGCGGGCGCGCGCGACGTACCTCTGGCCTCGCGAACGGGCGTGCGTGTTCGCGCGCCCGCGTCTATGAGTGGCGCGGCGCTCTGCGATCGACCGTGAGCCGTCGCGTTCGCGCGTGCGCTTCGTAATGGCGCCGTGCGTGACACGACCCGAAGCGAAGGCGGACGCCTTTTGCGCGGGAATCACGCAGGCGGGGTCGATTTTTACCGCCAATTGTGGGACGCTCGTTTCGTTGCGAAGCGTCGCACAGAGCAATTAGTCGAAAACAAAAGCGTTCAAAAGGCGACGTCGTGCCACGTCTGCACAAAACTGTAGCTACGCTCCCGAAATCTTGATTTTCTTCTCATCGGGGGTCGGGGGAAAAGCCATACGCGAAGAGCGCGACGCCGGGACTGGTATTATCGACCTGACCTCGCGACGAGAGACTCGGTGAAAAATCTTGTCGACCTTCGCCACATTCTCGAGGCGCACTACAGGCACTCGGGCACCCGCGATGGCGGCCGTGTCGGATTTCCTCGATGAGGTGGTCCTCGGCGCGAGCAGCGCGGACGGACCCGTGCAGGCGTGGGACGTGCGCACGGGCATGCAGCTCAAGGCGTACAAGTGCGTCCCCGCGCGCCGTTCTCCGGTGCCGACGGGGCACTCTTTTCCCGACGGTCGACTCGGCGCGAGGGCCCGACGCGGACGCCCGATGGACTCGTTCGATGGACTGACCCGGAACCCTCCACCCACCTCGCACGCGCCCGTCACGCGTCACCAGGACCACCGCGTGCGGACGCGGGGGACTGTGCACGCTAGGAGAGGACTACCTCGGTGCGTCCCGCGCGGACTCCGCGCTCTGCCGCCGCCGCCGCCGCCCGACGCGAGTCTCTCGGGCGGTGACGCCCCGCGCGCGGATCTGGACGAGCCGCGCTCGCTTCACGCGCGCGAGACGTCATATGTAGTCGCTGACCTTCCTACCCGCGCCGCGCTCACCGAACGATACCCCGTCTCCCCTCTCCAGTCGCCGCGCACGTGGCGAAGAACGCGCTGGACGTCTGGGGCCTCGACAAAGAATCCGCGCTCCATCGGTTCTTCGTCGGCGAGCCCGTGTCCATCGTCGCGGCGTCCCCCGACGGGACGCACTTCGCCGCCGGCGCGCTCTCCGGCGCGGTGTACGTCTGGGAGGTCTCCACGGGCGCGCTCGCGAAAACCTGGAACGCGCACTTCAAGGCTGTGAGCGCCGTCTCGTTCGCCGCCGAGGGCTCGATGCTGATCACCGCGGGGGAGGATACCGTGGTGAGCGCGTGGTCGATGGCGAGCGTTCTCGACCCCGCAGCGGCGACCGCGCCGCCCGTTCCGACGCACTCGTGGGCAGAGCACGCGCTCCCCGTGACGTCGCTCGCCGTGGGGGGCGGGCCCGCGGGCGGCGCCGGCGGCGCGGGGCTCGTCGCGTCCGCCTCCGCGGACCGCACGTGCAAAATCTGGACGCTCGGCGGGGGGCACCTGCTGCGGTCGGTGGAGTTCCCCGCCGCGCTCGCCTGCGTCGCGCTGGACGCCTGCGAGAGCACCCTGTACGCGGGCGCGACCGACGGCAGGGTGTTCGAGGTGCCTCTGAACGCCGTGCCCGGCGCCGGCGCCGGCCTCGCGGGCGGATCGGGCGACGACCGGTCCGAAACACGCCGCGTCGCGGACGCGTCCGGCGCCGCGTCAGTGCTGGAGGGCCACGCGCGCGCGGTGACGGCGATTCGATGCTCGGCGGACGGCGAGCGCGTCACGTCCTCTTCCGAGGACGGCACGTGCCGCGTGTGGGACGCGGCGTCCAGGCAGACCACACACGTGCTTCGCCACCCCCAGGGCTCGCCCATCGTCGCGCTCGCGCTCGCGCCGAGGGCGCGCGTCGCCGGCGAGGGCGCCGGAGGCGCCAGCGGGAGAAAGTCGGCGCCGCTGGCGCCGTTCAGCCGGTTCGCCGGCGGCGCCGGCGACGCCTCCGGAGGGACGCTCACCGGGAAACACGGAACGCGGCTGGAACCGTGGGAGGGCGCGCCCGTGGTTTTGCGGGGCGCGAGCGCTCCGTGGTCGTGCGAGGCTCGCGGCGGGGACGACGCGCGGATCGACGCCTCGACGCCGCTGCGGATCGGAGCCGGACGCGCGAAGGTGGGGGAGAAGGTGGCGCGAGCGGAACGCGAGGGCGAGGGCGACGGCGACGACTCCGTCGCGGGTCTGCGCGCGCGGCTCGCCGCCGCGGAGGCAGACGCGGCAGCGGCGAGGGAGGAGACCGCGAGCTGGAAGAAGAGGCACGGTGAGCTCCGCGCGTTCGTCTCGGAGGAGCTGGTGGACAGGGAGACGAAGCGGTGACCCATCCGCGCGCGCGACAATAGGTGTCACTACGTACCTTCGTATTTCTCGACGGTCGAAACTCGTTCTACGCAAACGCGCGCCCGTCGCGCCTCCTCCCCCCGGAACCCGACCGCGTCTCTCTCGAGACCGACCCCGACCCCGACCCAGACCTCGACCGCGACTCGGGCTCGTGCCCGTACGCGCCGACGCGCGTGACCGACGGCGTGACCGTCCGCGGCGGTTCCGCCCGTCGCGTCGGGCGGTACTCCGGCTGGCACGCCCTGGCGGCGAGCTCGACGCGCCGCGCGGCTCGGTAAAACGCGCGCGCGCCGTCGCCGTGCGGGTGCGCCTCGCACCGCTCCAGCGCGTGCACGGCGATGAGCGATACCAGCTCGAGCGGGTCCACGCCGCCCTGTTTCGCATCAGCACCGAGCCGCAACGTGTCGACGCCGTTCTCGGCGGCGCGTTCCAAATTCTCGCGCGCGCGAATCGTCGCTTCTTTGCGCGCCGACGCGACTTGGCGCATCTGCGTCGACCGCGCGCCGCGGAGCAAACCATCGATGCACGCGGCGACCGCGCCGCTCGCCGCCGACGCCTCGGCGACGCGGCGCGCCGTCTCGGTCGCTTCCGCGTTCACATCCGCCGCCGCTTCGGCTCTCAGCTCGTCGCCGAGCTCAGAGCGAAGCTCCGCGCGCATCTCCGCGCGCACCTCCGCGCGCATCTTCGCGCGCGCCTCGTCGCGGAGCTCGGCGCGCACCGCCGAACGCATCGCGGATTCCGTCTCGGCGTTGCGCGCGCGCGCCGCCAGAGGGGAGACGTTCTCGTCGCGCTCGAACGCCCTGGCGCGGCGCGCCTGCGCCGCCGAGGTACACGCCTGCGCCTCCGCGAGCCGCGCGCGCGCGTCCCGCTCGCCCGCGCGCGCGCGCCGTCTCCTCGGTGGACTCGGCCAGCCTGCCGCGCAGCCGGTCGAAGTCCGCCGCCGCGCTGGTGATGTGCTCCTCAACCTTCAGGAGCTGGCTCTCCAGCTTGCGCGCCTTGACCCGCAGCCGGCGCGCCTCCGCCTTGCGTTCGTCGCACCGCCGCGAGAACACGGCCGCTTTCGCGGCGAGCCGCCACCGTGCGCGCGTGCCCGCGGCGGCGGACGCGGCGAGCGCGACAGTCAACAACTCGTTCTCGTCCGACAGTTTGTTCACCTCGTCGTCGCAGTCGGCGGCTTGCTCGCGCATGATCTCCGCCAGTTCCGTCTGCACGCGCCGCGCCTCCGCCTCGATCGCCGCCACCGCCACCGCCTCGCGCCACTTCCCGAGCGCGTGCGCCAGGGTCACGCCCGCGTCGGAGCAGGGGAAGGGGCGCGAGGCGGCGCCGGAGACGTCGGAAGGCGGGAACCGAGGCGCGGGCGCGTCGTCGCCGCCTCCGCCGCGCGCGCCTCGGTCGTCCCCGGAGCGATCGCCGCCGGAGAGATCGCGCGCGCCGCCGCCGGAGCCGCCGACGCCGCTTCCGCTTCCCGCGCCGCGTCCCCCCGCGCCGGACCCTGATTCGCTCGCGACAGGGCGGTCACCCGTAGACGCCCCGTCGGCGTCCGCGGGCTCGTTCTCGTCCGCGACGTCCTCTGCGACGAGGCGCACGAAAGGCGACCCGGCTTCGAACGAAGCGGGAGACTCTTCTTTCATTTCCTCCTCGGCGAGCCGAGGCGCGATCGCCGCCGGCGCCGCGCGCGGCGCGTCCTTCGCGACCGCTTCCTCCTGGTCCTCATCGTCGTCCAGGAACGTCACGGACGCGCTCACGGCGCTCGCCGCGCGAAGCTCGTGCTCCAGCGCGTCCAGCAGCTCGTCGCTCGCCTTTCCCTCCGCGTAGCGCAGGATCACGCGGTCGACAGGCGAAGCGTTCTCCTCGCTCGCCTCGGATTCTTTCCGCGCCGCTCCGTTCGGGGCGTCGTGAACGCGCGCGGCGTGCGTGGCCATGACCCGCGCGCGTTCGGCGCTCCGCTTCTTGCGCGAGGACACGTTCGCGGGCGAGTCCGCGGCCCGCGCGTCCCTGAACGCCGCGGGCGTGGCCGTCGCCGTCTCGGCGTCCGATCCGGCGGCGTCCGCGGGCGGCGACGTCGCCGGGTCCTTTGCCGTTTCGACCGAGAGTCTCCGCGAGGCCGCGGCGGCCTCGAGCGCGCGCTCGACGAGGGTCTCCGCGGGGGACTTGGGAAGCATCGACGCGCGCTCGGTGACCGCCGCGGAGGGGGAGACGGAGGCGTTCAGAGTGACGCTCCAGTCGTCCGATGCGCTCGCGGCGGGTCTCGGCTTCTCGACCGAGATGGACGTCTCGGAACGGTCCGTCGCGAGATTCGCGAGGTCGCCGAGCGCGCGGCGCCCCGACGCGGGCGTCGCCGCGGCCTTCTTCACCGCGCGCGTCGGCGGGGTCAGGCCCGCGTTCTCCAGCATGCTCTTCTCCGCGGAGAAGTCCACGGCGGCGAACGCGGAGAGCGAGTCCGCGAGATCGCGCGCGGGAAACGCGTCTCTTTTAGCGGCATCGCCGTTCGTTCCGGAAGAGGGGGACTTCTTCGCGGCGTGTCCGAGTCGACGCGACGAGTCTGTCGCCGCGCGACGCGACCCGGGAGTCGCGCCCACGCTCGCGACGTGAGTCGCGGCGCTCGACCGCCTGGGCATCGCAGCCTCGCGTCGCGGAGCGCGTTGTGCGGATGGGCGCGCGTCTCGTGTCGTGAGACGACATTTTTCGTCACAACGGCTAGGAGCGTTTTTCTCTCGCAGCGCCACGAAGGATTGGTATCGAAGCCGGTCCCCGTCCGGTCGGTTGGACAGCACTTTGCGTCGCTTTAGGATAAGCGACGTGTTCAGGCGAGCAGGCGAGCTCGAACGGCGCGAGGCGCGTCACACCAACCGACGCTTGCACGCGAACGTCCCTCGGAACCTCATCAGGATGTCCAGCTTCACCGTTTCCACGGGTTTCGCCACCTACACCGGCTTCCGCGCCGCGCCCCAGGTACGCTCCGCGCCCGTCTCCGCCGCCGCGGCCGATTTGCGTCGAGACGCACGCATCTTTTCAGGGTTTGAGGGTTTTGGCTTCCGCGCGCGGGCCGACGCGCCGCGACCGCCACCGCGGACGCTGACCTCTCGTCTCTTTACGCCCCACCGCGCACGCGCACTCCCCCGACAGAAGGCTGTCGCGAAGGCCGCCGCCGTCCCCCGCGTGGGCGGCCGCGCCTCGCTAGTCGTGCAGGCGAACAAGAAGGTCGCCAAGAAGGCGTCCGTGGTCCTGACGCAGTCGGATCCCAACCTGGGCGCCGCGGGCGACCTCGTGGAGGTGTCCCTCGGGTTCTTCCGCAACCACCTCGAGCCCATGGGCAAGGCCAAGAAGGCCACCGCCGAGATCCTCGCGGAGGTGGAGGCGCAGGCGGCCTCCGAGGTGGCGGCGAAGGCTGCCGAGTCTGCCGGCGCCAAGGCGATCGCCACCGCGCTCAAGACCATCGGCAAGTTTGTGGTGAAGAAGACGGTTGGGGAGGATGGCAAGATCTTCGGCTCCGTGACCGCGACGGAGGTGGCGGAAGCGGTGGAGCAGCAGACCGGCAAGGCGCTGGACAAGAAGGCCATCGACGTCCCCGAAATCTCCGAGGTTGGCATCTACGACGTCACCGTCAAGCTCCACTCCGACGTGGTCGGCGAGTTCAAGGTTGACGTGCAGAAGGCGTGAACGCGACAAAAGCGTCGAGAGGAGACTTCTTTAGCGCATTCTTTTAGTGACGACGTATATCATACGTACATCGACCGGTCGTCTCCTTCGCATCCAGCGGCTGGCTGGCGAGACACGCGCGCGCGGTGAACGAGCTTGCGCGTCTCGTCATCGCCCGTTCGCGTCGCCGTCGTGTCATCAGCGTCTCGCCATTCGCGCCGCGTCGGAAACCTCCGGGAAGGGCTCGCGCGCGGCGGACGCCGCGAACACCTCTCGGTCGCGCTCGGCGGCGGCGTCGGCGACGGCGGCGTTCTCGGGAGCCGGTTCCGGCGCGAACGCGTCCGCGTCAATTCCGTCGGTCGCGCCGAGCATCGCCGCGCGCGCGTTGGCCTCCGCGGCGAGGCGGTACTCCTCCGGCAAGAGCTGGAAGTCGGTCCAGGCTTCGCCCTGACGCGTTTTTTCGCCGGCGCGAAGGAGAAGGAGGCGTTTCGGAGCGAGTCGAGAAGGAGACTGTCAGCGCGCGCGGGCGCGCGGGAGGGCTCGACGGCGCGCGCGGACGCACCAGGTTGTACAGGGAGTCGAACAGCGTGGGGAGCGAGTACCACACCGGCGCGAGCCACTGGGTCAGGCGGCGTCCGCCGCCGGCGCCGCGGACGTCCAGCTCGGTATCGCGCGCGCCGTGCTCCGAGACGACGCACAGCACGAGGAACACCGCGCAGCCGAAACACGCGAGGTACACGACGGCCGGCGCGGGCGTCTTGGGCGCGCCGCGGGGGGCGAACGGCCCGACGCCGGCACCGTGCGAGGGCAGCACAGCCTCGGGGGTGCGATGCTTCATCTCGAAGAGGTGCGCGGGGAAGGGGGAGGGAGGAGCGCGCGCGCGGGTCGACTGAGTCGAAAACGCTCACCCTCGTTCTTTTGTCGTTGGCACGACTTCGTTCGGTTCGACCCGCGCACGTCGTCCGGGGATCGGCTCTCCTCGGGTGCCCGGGGCGGCACAAACGCGCGTCGCGGGACATGCGGCGCGCGCGCGTCGCGCTGGCGACCCTCGCGCTGGCGTGCGTCGTGATGGGGGTCTCGACGGCGGACTACGCGGCGGACCTCGACGACGACGCGCGTCTCGGCGAGACGCGCGTCGCCGCGACCCTCGAGACCGAGCTCGCGGCGTTCTTGTTCCGAGACGAGAGCGACGACGCGCGGGAGGCGAGGCACACGATACCCACGCCGCCTCCGAGCGCGCTGGACACAGAGATCGCGACCACCTCCGATGAGCCACTCGACCTCGCGGCTGGTCTCGCGGCGTTCCTCGCGCCCGCTCGCGTCGCGTACCCTCCGCCCCCGCACGACTTGGACCGAGCGTTTCCCTCGGACGGGGAGGAAGAGACGGAGACCCTCCTTGAGGAGGTCCTCCTCGCGTCTTTGACGTCTCCTCCCCCGCCGTCGGATCCGCCGCCGCCGCCTCCACCGCCGCCACCGCCGCACGCGCTCGACGAGAACATCTTGACGTCGCGAACGACGCGCGAACCCACCACCTTCTACCAGGCCCTGCTCGCGGGGCTCAGGTCGCCGCCGCCGCCGCCGCCGTCGCCGTCGCCGCACCCTCCGCCACACCCGGATCCGCCTCCGGATCCGCCCCCGGGTCCGCCTCCTCCTCCGCCCAGGATACCCCCGTCGCCGCCGTGGTGGGAGAGCGAGTGGGGAGCGATTCTTAAGCCGCCGCCACCGCCGGTACCCCCGGGACCGCCGCTCCACCTGCCGTGGCGCACGCCGAGCCCGCCGCCGCCCGCGGCGCCGGCGGAGTCGCCTCCGGGTCCGAGTTCGCCGTTACCCACGGCGACAGAGACGGGTCCTGCGCATACGCCGCCGTTTTCGGCGATGGATCATGGTTCGAACGATCATATCTCTCCGGACTCGCCACACCGGTGGTGGCTGAGCGAGTGGACGCACTTGGAACCTCCCCCGCCGTCGCCGCCGCCGAGCCCGTCACCCCCGCCGTCGCCGCCGTCGCCGCCGTCGCCGCCTCCACGTCCCTCTCCCCCGCCGCGCCCGCCGCCGTCGCCGCCGCCGCGACCCTCGCCGCCGCCCTGGCTCGAGGCGCGCGTGGATCTGCTGGACGACCTCGACGCGGCGGCGCTGGCGCAGGCGAGCGCGTCCATCGCGGCGGCGGTGGGCGCCGCCGGCGCCGCGGCCCCCCAGGACCTCGCCGAAGCCGCGCAAACCGTTCAGCTCGCGCTCGCGTCAGGCGAGGGCGTTCTCGAGTCGCAGAGGTGGTCGAAGAGCACTATGGACGCACGGCCGTTCGCGCACGAGAAGAGCAGCCCGACCCGTCCGCCTCAACCGGACCCTCTGTCCGTGAGCGCGCCGACGGGCGACGCGTCGCCGGCGACCTCCGCCGCGCCGCTCACCGCGCTTCACGAGCACTCCGCCGCGGTGGGCTCGGCGGTGGTCGACGCGTGGGACAGGCGGCCGTTCTTCAACCGCGGAGACGGCGGCAAAGAAACCGGTCCGACGACCGAAAACGAGAAGGACGAATCGAAAGCGAAAGCGAAGACGGCCACCGCGATGGGCGGCGCGGCGGCGGCGGCGGCGCTCGGTGGGCCGTACGCGGCGTCCACTTTGCTGTACTCGCTGTGGCGCGACCCCAGCGTCGCCGCGCTCGCGCTGCAGACCTGGGGACTCGTGGACGGGCTGGTCTTCCCCGCGGGGACGGGGAGGCCGTAGAGAGTACACACACACGCCACGATGCGCCGGGAAGGCGATCGCGTGTGCCGCGCTTTACGTGTGTGGTGCATCACGCGTATAGAGCGGGCGCGGGGAGACGGTAGCCTCTTTTCGCCCCCCGAGCGCGAGCGCGATATTAATTATGAAGGTAATGATATTGACACGGCGCTCGGTCGGCGACGACGACGGCGCGCGTCCGCCGGCGGCGGCGCGGCGGCGCGCGGGGGGCGACTCTGGGACCGCAGAAGGGGACTGACTGGATTTTTTATGGAACGTGTCACCTGCGCCGACGCTCAAATCGAACCCGAACCGACCCCCCCGCGTGCCTGTCACGGTTCGCCGCCGCGCCCGGCGGTCGATCCCGAAATCGACGAAAACGCGTGAGCCGAGACTTTGTGCATCTCGGTCGGAATTCGCGTCGCCGAGACATTTGGCGACGCGCGCGGCCGCGACACGGTAAGGTAGCCACGCTCGGGGTTCGCCGCGGGTCGCGCGTCACTCGCGCGCGTGCTCGTCCCGCGGTAAGCCGTTCGCGCGCGCGCACTGCAGCACCTCGAGGTGGCCGCGCTCCGCCGCGTTCCCGTCGCGCGAACCGGGGGCTCGAGCCGCTACAATCGTAAAAACGTCGATTCGTCGGCGCCTTTCGGTATCGGGATCGGCGCGAGATCAGCCACGAGCGCGGCTGAAGAAGCGAGCCGTTTCGTTCGGCGCACGAGCCGGTTGAACGCCGATCGCCGTTCTTCCCGACGCGCCGAATCCACCGTCTGTGCCGATCCACCGTCTGCTGCGATCGCGTTGGCCAGTAAAACGCCCAACGCGGTCTCCACGTACGCGTCGTCGCGCGGAACGTACCGCATCCGTAGACTCGCGCCCGCGTCGGCGCCGCCGCAGACTGGCGAGTAGGAGACGACCAAGGTCCCCGCCAGGCTGAGCGCCGCGGCTTCGAGCTGCGCCTGCGGCACGTGACCCGGCGCGACGCGGTCTCTCGCGCCGTCGAACGCGTCGTCCACCTTGTACTGCGCCTGGTTGTTGTACGACTTGAGGCCAGAGCTCGACCAGACGAACGGAGACGCGACCTTCACCTCCACCGCCACGGCGACGCGGTTCTCCGGGACCGGCCACGGATTTTTGTCATCGGCGTCATCCGCGGCGCTTTTCGCGCTCGGGGGCTTCGAGCGCGAAAAGCGCCTTTCCCCGCCCTGCGACGGTTTCCGCGGTTTCGATTTCGACTTCCTCGTCGGCTTCGCGAAACCCCCGCTCGAGCCCAACCCCGCCTCGACAGCCTTCGCCAGCGCCGTCTCCGTCGCGTCCTCGGAGCGCCCCAGCGCCGGGAACACCAGGACGCCGTCTGCGGAGGCGGCGAGGTTCAGGTTCGCGCCGCCGAGCGGGACGGAGCCTGTTTCGATGACGTACGAGTTCGGAAACGCGCCCAGCACCGCGAGCAGCGCGGCGGGCTCTTGTTCCTTTCCCAGCGCGCACGCGACGTCTCGAGCGCCTCGCGCAGCCGCGGCCACCGCGTGTTCCCGCGTGACGGCCCAGCCGCCCGCGTCGAGCGACGCGAGTTTTTCCTCATCCGCCCCGTTCGCGACCGCCGCCGCGAGCTCGGCGTTGTACGCCTCGACCGCCGCCAGGCGACGCGTTCGCGCGACGGCGATCGCGTCCGCCGCGTCAGCGGTGACGTGTTTCGAACCCACCGAAACCGCTTCTCTCGCTGCGGCGTCTCGCGCGTCTCGCGACGCGCGGCCGCGCAGCGGCAGACGCAGATGCGCCAACGCGAAATCGTCCGACCAGAAGCCGAGCGCGAGCGCGAACGTCGACGTCGTGACGCGCCCGGCTCGCGCGGCCATCCACTGCTCGGTGTGCTGCCGAATGAACGGAAGCGCGGCGTCGTCGACGACTGGCGTGATGGAAGCGGCGGACAGCACGCGCTCGACCGGCGGGAGCGCGACGTACCGAGAATGTGCGCGAAGAGACGCGCACGGAACCGCGCGCCACCGTGGGTTCGGGACGCGATGCAGTCGCACGCCCCCCGTGTTTCTCCCAAGACCCGGAGCGTCATGCGTGGGAATGTGAGCTGTGGACGATGCGCCGAGCGTCCCGTCGCGCGGCTCCGCCGCCGACATGGCGGCGGAGACGCACGACGGCGTGTGCGGACAGCCAGGCGCCGTTGTTCGTTTTCCTCGTCACTGTCTCCTCGGAGCGTGAGAACTTTTTGGAAACCAATTCTTAGTCAACGGCCGGGCAGACCGAACGGCGCCGGACGGCCCGGACCGGCGGCCGGTGCGAATTCTCGACTTGCCCAAGTCTCGCCGGCACCCCGCGCGGCGCGTGCACCCGGAGACGCGGCGCTCGCGCGCCGCTCCGACACGCTTCGCGCTGTTTCCCGGTGGGCACCCACGCGTCGTGACTTTTAAACGAACATGTCTTCCTCCTCGGAGGAGGTGACGCACTCCGAGTCCGAGGTTTCCGATGCCGGCGAGAGCGGCGACGACGTCGACCTGCGCGAGACGCGCGGCTCGCTCGATGTCGTCGGCCACGCCGCGACCACGACCGCGCGCGCGTCGCCGACCGCGTTCCGCGTGCAAAAAAACGAATCCTTCTCGTCCGAGAAAAAGGACCCACCGAGACAACCGAAGCGGCGCGCGGCGCGCCGGAAGAAACTCGGCAAGCTCGGCGTGTGCCTGGTGAACTGCAAGTACCCGCTGCTGCACGACGTCACGAGCAAGCTCGGGTACAGAGAAGTGGGCGAGGAAGAGGACTGGTGCCTGTACTGGACGGACACCTCCGTTGCGATTGAACGTGTGATGCGCTTGAAGCCGCTTCAGAAGATCAACCACTTCACCGGCATGCTGGAGATTTGCCGCAAGAAGGCGCTCGCGAGGAACCTGCGACGCATCGCCGCGAAACTCCCCGCCTCCTTCGATTTCGCCCCGCAGACGTTCGTGCTGCCGGAGGAGCTCGAGGCGTTCGCGGACGCGGTCAAGAGCAACAGGGCGAGGGCGGCGAGGAAGGGCAAGGATGGCAAAAAAAAAGCGGCGAGACGCGCGACGACGTTCATCCTGAAACCCGACGCCGGGTGCCAAGGCAAGGGCATCACGCTGGTTCAGACCGAGGCGCAGGCGCAGGCGGCGCTTCGCGACCTCGGCGTGATCGGCCCGGAGACGGGCAAGAACACGTCCGGGTTCGCGAACGTCCAGAAAACCGCGAGCGTCGTCGCGCAAAAGTACGTCGCGAACCCGTTTCTGATCGACGGCAGAAAGTTTGACCTGCGCGTGTACGCGCTGGTGACGTGCGCCGACCCGCTGCGCGTCTTCGTGTACGACGACGGGCTCGTGCGCTTCTGCACCACCGGCTACGAGCCGCCGAGCGCGGCGAACCTGGCGGACGCGTGCATGCACCTCACCAACTACGCTGTAAACAAGAACAGCGAGAACTTTGTGCGCGCCGAGGACGTGGACGCGGAGGCGCGTTTTTTTTCCTCATCGGAGACGGATCGGCGGGGCGAACAAGACGCGCCGCGCACGCCCGCCGATCGCGCGCGCGCGCTGCTTCGCGAGGAAGCGGGGTGCCCGGCGGGGCTCGGGGATGAGCCCGTCTCTCGACCCGTCGGCGACGGGGGTTTGGCGAGTAAGTGGTCCGTGCGCGGGGGTCTGAAACCGTGGATGTCGCGCAAGGGGCACGATTTCGAACGCGTCTGGGCCTCGGTGGTGGACGTCTGCGTGAAGACCGTGATCGCGGCGGCGCCGACGCTGCGGCACAACTACCGGAACGCCATGCGGCAGATGGACCAGACGAACGCGACGACGACACCGCGCGCGCCGGACGAGAGCGGGACGAGTGCGGAGCGCGACGGGCCGAACGAAGCGGATCCGTCGCGCGGAAACGCGTGTTTCGAGATTCTCGGCGTCGACGTGATGCTGGACGAGAAGCTCAAGTGCTGGCTGGTCGAGGTGAACCACTCGCCCAGCTTCGCGACGGACTCCGAGCTGGACCGGGACGTCAAAGAGTCGCTCATCACGGACACGCTCCGCCTCGTGCGGCTGGACGCGAAGGCGATAAAAAAGCATAGGGCACGCGAGCGGACGAGCGCGCGCGAGCGGCTGGGGGTCGAGGAGACCGAGGAGGCGGAGGTTCGCGGCGCCGCCAAACGTGCGCCCCGCGCCGACAAAAGGCGCGACGCCGAGCCGGCCCAAAAAACGCGAAGTCCCCCGAACGCGTACCGCCTCGCGTTCCCCGACGAGGCGAACCCCGAGGCGCAGGCCGCGTACGACGACGCGCTTCGCGCGGCGACGGATGCGTTCGAGACGCACGGCGCGCACGCGCGCGCGCGCGACGCGATGCGGCGCGCCGCGGAGACGTCCCGGCGCAAACGCGCCGAGAGCCGAGTGAAGGCTCTGTTCCGCGCGCGCGGCGCGGCGCTCCCCGCGGGCGAGCGGTTCCGCGAGGCGGTGGCGCGCGCGATGCGCCACCACGAGCGCACGGGCGATGACGCCGACTGGGACGCCGTTCACCCGAAGAAGCGGGGCTTCCTGACGTCAGGAAGGAACGGGCGCAGCGCGCCCGGGTCCAGCCGCGGCTCGAGCCGCGCTGCGAGCTGCCGGGGCTCGGCGGAGGGCCGAGCGAGGGGCGCGGCGTCCGGGTCGAGGCGCGGGGGCGCCTCGGGGGGCGAGACCAGCGACTCCGAAGCGACGTCGAGCGGCACAAAGGGGAGCGACGATGCGTTTCAGACGGAGGAGGATGACGGAACGGGGGGGAGCGTTCGCGTGGCGTGGCGGTTTCGAGAAGGCGGTCTCGCCGCGTCCATGGCGCGCGACTCGCTGATGCGCGGCGCGACGCGTCGCGACCCGCCTCAGCCGCGGCCGGCGCCGCGGCACGTCGTGGACCTGCAGGGCGACGCGATCCGGCGCCTGATGGAGAGCCGCGCCGCGGAGGCGCGCGCGTCCCTGGCCACCGCGGAGGCGAAGGCGAAACTCGGCCGACTGGCGCTGGGGGGGACGCGCGACGCGCGCGAAACCGTGCGGCGGTTCGAGTCGTCTCTGGATTTGAGGGACGCCGCCGCGCAGGGCGAGAAAGTGGACGCAGCGAGCGGCTCGCGCGAGATCGGACGCGGGACGCACCTGCGAAACTCTAGCGGCGTCTTCGGGACCTCCTCCTTCGCCGGCGCCGCGCACTCCTTGGAGACGAAGAGGCTTCTCCGGCGGGACCCGCGCGCGGAGAGGGCCGCCCCGGCGCGCGCGCGCCCCGGGGAAGGCGGGGGAAGGCTCAGCCTGGGAATGGGGCTCGTCGGGGAGAAGCTCGCGACCGCGGGGTGATGAGCGGAGAGATCGCGACGAACGCGTGGAAACGATGAAAACAATCTCGCTGTCTCGCTAGACCAACGGGACGAGACGAGATGAGACGAACATTGTCATACACACGTGAACGCACGGTTCCGGTCGACCTGACAGCCGCGCAACCGGGACGGTCGCGGGTGAGGAGCCGAGATGATACAAACATTGTCATACACACGTGAACGATGCGCACGGTTCCGGTCGACCTGACAGCCGCGCAAACGGGTCGGGCGCGGGTGACTCGGCGCTTTGGACACTGAATCCCGTGGAACGCCGCGCAGGGTCCTGACAACGAGGGGGCCGCCCCGGCGCGCGCGCGCCCCGGGGAAGGCGGGGGAAGGCTCAGCCTGGGAATGGGGCTCGTCGGGGAGAAGCTCG
>MDSV01065297.1_pt1 | contig 15359 bp, 24 predicted proteins | sample 810851 | NCBI WGS metagenome assembly MDSV01 (sample SAMN05326640, study PRJNA326480) | marine metagenome | isolation source: seawater | place: Atlantic Ocean: North East | collected 2012
ATTTTTGTTGCATTTTTATGGTCTAAACCTCGTCTATTGTTGATAACCTTATTCAAATTGATTCTATCAGTACCTAGCTTTTCAGCTAGTTCAGTTTGTGTCATATTTTTGTTCTTTAGTAAGTTTTTAATACTATTCTTTTTCCATTCCATTTTGTTTCCTATCCTTTCAAAGTGGTCAAAATTGTACTAATGTTGTAGCCAAATGACAACTATATATTATGTATAAAATTTATAAGTAATTAACTACCAAAATATCCCCTTTTTTATTTAGATAAGTATTTGTAGCCAATTTCAAGCCAATTTGAATATATAAAATATCTATAATTTGTTTACATATAATTAGAGTAATTGACTACTTTTGGTCTTAAGTAGCCAACTTTGTGTTGACGATACACTATGAATCCTCTTAATAGGGGTATGCTTTTAAAAGAATATAAAGAATCAAACAACTTAACTTTACAAGAACTCGCCAATTTATTTGGTGTATCAGGTCAAAACCCAAGACAAACGATTAGAAGATGGGTCGAGGGATTGAGAATACCTAGATTTAATTACATGGAAAATATTGAAAGAGCCACTGATGGCAAGGTCAAATTTGAGGACTTAGTAAATGGATATAAGAAAAGACAGAACTCTTAAAGTAGGTTCAGTTTCAGAACTAAAGATTAAATTTGTTAAACCAGATTTTAAAAATGACCTGCACCTAGATTCCTATGGGTTGTATGAACATAAGACTGAAACAGTATCTATTCAACAAGATATAACTGATGAACAAACCTGCTCAACAACCCTGCATGAAATTTTACATTTTTTAGTAAGACAAGCACATCTTAATCAAGAGGGAAACTGCTTATCCAAAGATACTGATGAGGAAAGAGTGGTTGGGCAAATGGAAACTGGTCTTTATGGTTTCTTTTTAAATAACCCTAAAGAGATTGCTTACATATTCCATGACATTTTAAAACAAAATCCATCAGTTAAAAAGTTAATAGCATCTATTAAATGAGTGAGTTTGCAAAAGACTATCAAATGGGTTCAGAGTTTGAGGAAAGATTGTGTAAACTATTGCAAAAACGGTATCCAAGTGCAACTCGCATTGGTTCTAAGTTTAATGATTATGATATTTTTATAGCTGAAACGAACATTAAGGTTGAATGTAAGTATGATGCTAAGTCTAAATCAACTGGAAATGTTTTTATTGAACTCAAAGACAATGACAACACATCTGGGATATTAAAAAGCAAATCAGATTATTACTACATAGATACTGGGGTTAAACTTTATTGTATTCCCTTAATGAACATTTTTGAGTGTTTAATCATTGAACAGATAAACCCAACTAAACATTCAGTGGATAATGGCAGTTATGATAGAGAAATGACTGGGTGCATAGTTCCCATTGAAAAACTAGAAAAATATTCAATTCAAACTCAACCAACATTAATGAAATTTAACTAATGGGTAATGTATATGACATATTAAGTGGTAATGAAACTTTTGATTATCACCCTTTGCCAAACAAAAAGTATTCAGTAATTTTGTGTGACCCTAATTGGCAGTTCAAAACATTTAGTAAAAAAGGACAAGGCAGGTCTGCTGAAAGACATTATCCAACTAATAGTGTTGACGAGATAAGTAAACTACAAGTAGAGAATATTGCAGACAAGAATTGTGCCTTATGTATGTGGGTGACTGACCCAGTATTACCTATGGCAATTAACTTGGCTCACTTTTGGGGTTTCCAATACAAAACTGTTCTCTTTACATGGGTTAAGATTAATAAAAACAAAGACACCTATTTCAAAGGCATGGGGTATTACTCAAGGTCGAACCCAGAAATGTGCATTTTGTTTACTAAAGGTAAACCACTAGAGAGAGCAAGTAAGAATGTTGAACAACTAATAGTCAGCAGGATTAGGGAACATTCAAGAAAACCAGACGAGGCTAAAGATAGAATACATCAACTATGGGGTGATGTTCCTAAGATAGAACTATTTGCTAGAGAACAATATGACCCAGAACACTGGGATTATTGGGGAAACCAACTTAATAAATTTGATAATGAAGAAATGGAAATAGAGGTGGACTTAGATGAAAGCAACTGATGGTAAACACTTTCCTAGTGAAAAATTTAAGCAGAACTTTGACGAGATATTTAGAAAAGTTGAGCATATTGAGGAATGTAAAAAGGAAAAGAGAGAGTTGGAAAGGAAAAGAAATGACTAATGTTTTAACGAGGTGGAAATTCTACAAGTTTTTATGCAAATTTTTGAAAAAGAAATGACTAATTTTTTAAACATATTCTCTAAATTTATGATAGTTGGACTGCTCATTTGGTTATGTGTTGAACTAGAAACAACTATTAAACAAAATCAAGATGCAAACTGGTGCAGTGAAGAAATATCAACCATGAGAAATCAACTTAGTGACTTGTGGTTCTATAATCAACTAGACAAAGTGGATATCATCAGTGAGTGATTTTGAGGATAAGTGGCTAAAGCCAGATAAAAGGTTCACTAGGGTTTCCCATAGTTATCTTAAATTGCCTATGTCATGCCAAGCCAAAGTCTTATTCCTGCTATTATTACAGTTCTATCAATTCAATAAGAATGGAGTCCACCCAAGTCAGTCTTATCTTGCTAAGAACATGGGTCTTAAAAATCGCAAATCAGTTCAGAACTATGCCAAAGAACTAAGAGAGTTGGGGTTGCTAGAGTGGGAACAAACTAAGAAATCATCTGGCACTGCAAATCAATACTACTTAGATACCACAAATAAGGTGAGGATTAGAAGATTAAGAAACAGTGTAGCCAAGACGCAAAGAAAAAAGAAAGTAGTTGTATCACTTGAATTAGTTAAAAAGGAAATGGCTTAATGGGTTTTGTTAAACCTAATAAAACAAATACCTCAAAACCTAATGATGTTGTAATGACCAAAAAGGAAACTGCAAAGTGGATAATTAATTATTTTAATCCAAGTGGCACTATATTAGAGGCTTGTAAGGGTGATGGCTCATTCTATGATGAGTTTAATGGCGATAAAGACTGGTGTGAGATAACTCAAGGTAGAGATTTTTTTGATTATGATAGGAAAGTTGAATGGATAATAACTAATCCACCTTATAGTATTTTTGATAAATTCTTAATTAAAGCATTTGAAATAGCAGACAACATTGTCTTTTTTTGCCCATTAAACAAAGTTTTTAAGGGTAAAAAGCTAGATATTAAGATTAAAGAGTATGGTGATATTAAAGAAATAGTACACATGGGGGGTGGCAATAAGCATGGATTCCCTTTTGGGTTCTCGATTGGGTGCATACATTATAAAAGAAATTACACTGGGGATATAAAATATGTCAGAGCCTATGATTATTTTTAAAAGGAAATGGCATAGCATGGGTACTAGAATACTCATGGGGTGGGTACTGGAGTACTCACTAATAAGACTCTTTAAATATACTAAAATAAGAGGATTAAATGTTTAAGGGTAAGAATATTGACTTGATTAAGGACTACAAGAATAAGCAGAGTATTAATCCAACCAAAACAAACAAACTAAGGGAATTAAAAAGATTAATAAGCAAGACAACAAAATACTCAAACCCTGCATACTTAAACGCAATAGAAAGAAATAAGAAAAAGAGCAGATACAATCACATGATATTGAAATTACAAGCTACCATAAGCCCATCTGAAAAAGAAAAGATAATAAACGAATATATCTTAGATAAGGACTAATCAGGTTTGGGTGTAAAGATAACAGACATAATAGACCTATTCGAGCAGTTTTGGTTCGTAGATAAGCATTTACCCTCAGTAAAACCTAAACAGTTAGGTATGCAGACAATGAGGTGGGAGTATCGCCATGAGTTCAGTGATATGGTTCATAGTAAGAAATGGAAAGAGAAACCAAAGCAGAGGATTACCCTTTTAAGACACAATTTTGATGATTATAGTACTTGTTTAGACTTAGGCTTAACCCTGCCCTTAGAAGATAGAAAATTGTTGTACCTTAGACCTAATCATAGTTATAGAAAGTTAGGTCATCTTTATGGAGTTTCACATGAAACAATTAGAAATAGATACTTGGGAATAGTTGTTGACTTGGTAAACAAGATTAATAAGGCAGGTTGCGATACAATTAAATCGTACCTTATCTTGACGAATCAAGGAAAATTAGACTAAATGTTGTTATAATTTTGCACTAGGTATATTCAATGCTTAGTTTATTCAAACAAATCAATTAATAAGGAACGAATCATGGAACAATTTAAGTATTGGATTGAAGATAAATTCAATGAATTAAGATGGAAATGGGAAGATTTAGATAAGAAATACAAGATAATTGGTGCAGTTGTTGTAGTAATTATTATTGCATCTATTATCGGTTCTTAATGGCTAAGAAAAGCAAGGCAGTTATTGATGAGGTTATCAAAGGTGTAATGAATGGTAAGACTATTAAGAAAGTCTTATCAGGATTAGATGACCCTATATCTTTTCAATCATGGTCTAATTGGTTAGCTAAAGACCAAGCCTTACTTAATCGCTATCATCAGGCAAAGATTAGTGCATTGGACTATCAGTTAGCTGAAATTAAAGATGAACTAGATAAATGTGTTGCAGATAGCATAGACCCTAAAGCAGTAAGCATGAGTAGGGTAAACTTATTGAAGATTAAATCAGCAAATATACAGTGGGAATTGAGCAAATTAATGCCAAAGAACTATGGAACGAGCCAACAAATACAAGTTTCTAATGCTAAAGATGAGTCATTCAGGATTAGTTGGAAAGACTAAGCACTAATGTTTTCAATCACTTGCCAATCCAAAGACCTGAGTTGCGAATATAAAATTGACCAGAGTCCATGAGTCAAGAAAAACTGGGAAAAATCTATATATAGTATGTATCAGTAAGATATATACAATATATAGTAGTATCAAATAGTTAGACATATTCGTTCACCAAAAAAGAGGTGAACATTCTATGCTAAGTAATTGAAATATATAGACATAAATTATTTAGGCAATATTGTTTACTCATTATTTATCGCAGATTTCTGCCAGATACTATATGTAGTATGTTTTTTGGTCTGACATACTAAATATGGGGGGTTTGTTTTTGAGATGACACCCCAAAAAAAAATATAGTTTGTGGTGATTATCATTGGGTAGTTAACATACACAAAGAGAGGGTTCATACATGGAAATGAAAGACAACTATATATTCAATGTTTTATTAGATGACGACTTGGATATTGTAGTTCTAACAGTAGGGGGGTTTAAATCAATGGCAGATAGAGAGGCATTTGCTGATGATTTGCACTATACCCTAGCAAAGAAAAAAATTGAGCTATATAGCCAAAATACTGGGGGTTTAGATGACTTTTTAAGTATTCTTAACTTTTTACCCAAAAATGTGACTATTCACTAAAATAATTTGTTGTCATTTATTGACAATGTAGCCAATAATGACTATATTTATATTATCAAATAATAATAAAATAAAAAAAGGATAATATAATGAACTTAACTACAAAAGAAACTTACGGAAGCCTAATAAACAGAATACAAGAAAAACATTGTGCGTTTCCTACTGACTTTGACATGAAAGTTGGATTTGGTGGCACTGAATATATGTGGTCAGACTGCTATCCATATTCAGTATGTTCAGTAATAAAAAACTGGAATAACAAAGGATATGAAATTTTAGGTGTTCAAAAAGATGACTATACACCTAATAAAGAAAGAACTGGCTATGATTATAGTCCTGACATTAATGCTTATGTTCAGTATTTAAAATCTGAAATTGTTGAAACTGAAAACGGACAAAGAAAAATTTATAGACCAGTAATATGGAACGAAAAAACAAAAAGATGGAATAAGGGTGGCACTAAAATAACACTTGGTCGTAGAGAATATTATAAAGACCCAAGTTTCTAAACCTAATTAAATAAATTAAAAAGAGGGTCTTAATTGACCCTTTTTTTATATCTAAAATATGAAAGAAATAATCTTAGATTATAAACCTAGACCATATCAAAAGATATTACATGAACTGATAGATAAACATAGGTTCGTAGTTGCGTGTTGTCACCGTAGATTTGGAAAAAGTTATGCATTGACGCAACATCTTATTAGAGAGGCATTGAGAACTAAAAAACCTAATTGGCGAGGATATATTGTTTGCCCAACAATTAGTATGGCAAAGGCAATTCATTTTGACTATTGGCAGATGATGGCAAAACAAATACCCAATGTGAAATTTAACCAGTCTGAACTGCACTGCACATTCCCAAATGGTTCTCGTATGCAATTAGTGGGTGCAAATGATGGTGGGGAACGATTAAGAGGCAGGTACATTGACATGGTGTGTCTTGATGAGTTCCAAATGATGAACGAGGAATTGTTTAATCAGATTGTCAGACCTGCTATGGTTGACAGAGATGAATTAGAGGGTGAAAGAACTAGGTGTGTGTTTATTGGAACACCTAAACTGCAAAATATTTTATATAAAACTTTCAAGTATGCTGAAAGTGAAGATAGTGGTGATGACTGGGCATCAATGTTAATGCCAGTTTCCTTAACTAAGGTTGTACCAAAAGAAGAATTGGAACAAGCCAAGAATACAATGGGTGAGGAAAGTTATCAATCTGAGTTTGAGTGTTCATTTGAACAACATACGAGTGGGAGCTATCTTGGAGCATACATTCAAAAGGCTTATGATGAGGGCAGGATTACCAAAATTGATGAAGATGTTGATTTAAAGACTGAGGTTTATGTAGATTTAGGAATTAATGACTCAACATCACTATGGTTTTGTCAAAGACATAAACATGAGTACCGATTTCTTGAGTATGTTGAGTATAATGGTGAGTCCTTGAACTACTTAGCAGACTTATTAGAGAAAAAGGCATACGATTATAGCAAAATTGTTGTTCCCCATGATGTGAGAGTGCGTGATTTATCACTAGGGGTATCAAGATTACAAATTTTACAAGAATTAGGGGTTAATGACCTAGAGGTTGCACCAAAACTACCCATAGCTGATGGAATTGCGAGTGTAAGACATCAGTTTGAGAACTTTTGGTTTGATGAGGGCAGATGTGCAGAGGGTATTAACCATTTAAAATCATATTCAAAGGTATGGGATAGCAGACATAGGGTTTTTAGAGATAGACCTGCTCATAATGAGCATAGTCATTGTGCAGATGCACTGAGATATGGCATGGCATTTATGGGAACTAGCAATAGAGGTGACTGGTCGAAACCCTTAAAATTAGAATCAATAGGATTAGTTTAAAATATGGCGAAAAAAAGAAAAATGATGACTGAGGATTCAGTTAAAGCACTTGTTGGAAAGCATATTCATAATGCACAAGGGTTTTATTCTGGCAATTTATCAAAGTCTAGGGAAAGAGCATTGGACTACTACATGGGGAATCCAATGGGTAATGAGGTTGATGGTAGGTCAAAGGTAATATCATCAGATGTTTCAGATGCAGTTGAGCCTTTAATGGCAAATTTAATGAGAATTTTTACTGCAAGTAATAAATTGTTTCATTGTGAGCCAGTGGGGGTTGAAGATGTTGATATAGCTGAACAGTCCACTGATTATATCAATCATGTTTTCTTTAAAAAGAATAATGGGTGGGTTCTTTTACATAATTTTATTAAAGATGCCCTGATTGAAAAGAATGGGTTTTTAAAAGTTTTCCATGAGTATTCTGATAGAGTGGTTAGAGAGTCTTATGAGAGATTATCTGATGACGAATACTCTATGCTTATTGATGATAGAGATGTTGAGGTCTTAGAACATACTGAATATGAAGATGAGAACTCAACTGGTAATTATGAGCAAGAACCACTTGCACCTATGGGAATTAATGATGGATTAGACATGGGCATGGGTATAACACCTATGTTGCATGATGTGGTTATTCATAGAACGAGCAAAAAAGGAAAAACTTGCATTGAGGGTATTCCACCAGAGGAAATGTTAGTTGAGAGTAATGCAAAAGCTATTGAAGATGCAAACTTTATTGCTCAAAGAAAGATGATGACTAGGGGTGAACTCATTGAATTAGGATTTGATAGAGGGATTGTTGAAACTTTACCTAACGATAGAGTTGAGGACATGAACCAAGAGTATCAAACTAGACACCAAGACATACATAACACAATACAACGAGAAAATATAGATGAGGCAACGCAAGAGGTTGAGGTGTTTGAATGTTATGTCAAGTGTGACTATTCTGGCACTGGGAAAGCTGAATTAAGAAAATTTGTAGTAGCAGGGAATAATGGTTCAACATTATTGTCTGACGAACCTTATGATAGCTTTCCTTATGTAACTGCAACACCGATTATCATGCCACATAGATTGTATGGTCGTTCAATAGCTGAGTTAGTTGAAGATGTGCAAAGTGTAAAAACTTATGTAATGAGAGCCTTAAACGATAATATTTATGGCATACAAAATAATAGACTAGCGATTGATGATAGCAGGGTGAATGTATCTGACATTCTAACCAATAGACCTAATATGATTGTTAGAACTAAAGGTAATCCAATGGAGTCTATTCAATCTATGCCAGTTCAATCAATAGGTGATACTGCATATCCTTTATTGACTTATTATGATGAACTTAAAGAGGCAAGAACTGGTATTAGCAAAGTTGGTCAAGGTTTAAGCACTGATGCTTTAAATAGTAAAACATCTACTGGTTTAAACCAAGTAATGACCCAAGCACAACAACGAGTAGAGTTTATTGCCAGAACATTTGCAAACACTGGGGTCAATGATTTAGGTAAAAAGATATTAGAGTGTGTTGTTAAGTACCAAGACAAAGATGATATAGTAAGAATTAGGAATAAGTTTGTACCTTACAAACCTTATGAGTGGAAAGATAGATGCGATATTACAATTAGTAGTGGTTTAGGTACTGGTTCTCAAGACCAACAAATGATTTTCTTAAATAATATTTTAGAAAGACAAGTACAAGCACTAACAACTCAGGGTAATCCAGAAGCACCACTTGTTAATCTTAAAAAGATTTACAATACATTAGAAATGATGGTTGAGAGTGCAGGGTTAAAGAATGTTGATATGTTCTTCCTTAACCCAGATGAGAATCCTATCCCAGAAGAACCACCTGCTGAACCAACTGAGTTTGAAAAAGTATCTATGGCTCAGATTGAGGGTGAGAACAAAAGAAAACTTGCTGAACTTAAACTTAAAGAGAGAGATTTATCATTAAGAAAAGAAAAGCAACTACTTGATTTTGAAACAAGGATTAAAGAATTAGAATTAAACTATAATAAGAATATAGACCAAGAGGAAATTAAAAGGCAAACAAGACTATCAGTTGAGGCTATGAAACAAGTGGGTGGATTTGCGAATAAAAATATGCAACCACCAGTAGCACCAGTTGTTCCACCAGTAGCACCACCACCTGCTGACCCACAACTAACTCAACCAAATATTCAAAACGCAAAATTTGATTTGCCTATACTACCTAAAAAACCTTAATTATGACTGATAAGAAAAAACAAGAAATAGATAAGGGTCGTAAAGCCAAGTTATTGCTTGATGACCCCATTCTTAAAGAGGCATTTGAAAAGTTAGAAATACTTTACAAAGACCAAATATTCAGAACACAAGTGGGTGATGAGAAAGAAAGAACCCATATTTATTTGTGTCATAACACCCTGCATACAGTTAAGGCTCATTTACAAGAAATGATGCAAACTGGGCAACTTGCAGAGGAAAGTCTGAAAGAAAAAAGAATTATATTCTAGGACAACCCATTAAAACTGGGAACTGATGAATCTAGCGAACACTTATGTTTGTTAGCACATGAAAGGAATTATCATGGAAAATGATGGTTCATTAGAACAAGCAACTGAAAAGATAGTTGGATTATTAAATCAATCTGGGTCAACTAACGCAGAACTTGGAAATTTAAACAACAATCTTAACAGTGCAAAAGACGAAACTGCTGAACAAGTCACTGAGGACTTACCAGAGCAACCAAACACTGAACAACCGACTGACTCGGATTCAGCAGTAGTTGATGAAAGTAAAGCTGAGAGTGAACAGTTATCTGATGTTGAGCAGGAACAACCAACTCAAGAAACAGAAATTGCACCAGAACCAACTGATACATATACAGTCAAGGTTCAAGGGCAAGAATATGATGTTAGCCTTGAGGAATTAAAGGCAGGTTATAGTAGAGATAACGATTATAGGATTAAGACAGAAACATTAGCGATTGAACGCAATCAATTCAAAGATGAACAGACTAAACAACAAACTATCTTATCTGAAAAACTAGCACAATTAGACCAGATGCAAGAGTATGCAAAACAACAACTGCAACTTGACGCAAAAGGTTTAGACGAGTTAATGCAACATGACCCAGTATCAGCTATGAAGAAAAAGCATGAACTGGAAATGAGAGCAAGACAAATACATCAACAAAATGCTTATATTGAAAACCAAAAATCAGAGGAAAACTCTAAAAGGTTGAGAGATGAGCAAAAGCAGATGTATCTGACGATTCCAGAATTAAAGAATCCAGAGACTCGTGATAAATTTAATAATGACCTAATTCATTATTTGACTGAATTAAATTTCTCTCAAGATGAAATAAGTAATGTTAATGACCATAGATATGTGCAGTTAATTGCTGATGGCATGAAATATAGAGCCTTACAAAGAAACAAACCACAACTTAAAAAGAAAGTTGAGGGTGCAACACCAGTATTAAAAGGTGGTGTAGTTGCTAGTAAGGAATCTAAAAATGCTAAATCAAGACAAGATAGAATGGCAAAGTTTAAGAAAACTGGTGACATCAATGATGCGACTAACATTCTAGCTGATTTGTTTAAGACTTAATCTTTTTTTAAATCTAAAAAAAAGAGAGGAATAATACCTATGGCTATGGTAGCAAACTCAGTGAATACTTATGCACACAATGTAGGTTTAAAAGACGATTTGAACGAGGTAATCTCTAACCTATCGCCTTTTGTGACCCCATTTTTAAGTTCACTGTCAAAAGAAAAAGCAAACTCAACAAAAGTTGAATGGTTGAAAGATGTACTAGATACACCTGCAACTAACAAACAACTTGAGGGTGATGCTTACACTGCAACTGCACAAAATGATATGACAAGACTTGACAATATGTGTCAAATTTCTGCTAAATCATTTGCAGTATCAGGAACACAAAATGCAACAGACCACACTGGAATGAGTCAATATTCAGCATACGTCTTGGCAAAGGCAGGTAAAAGTCTGCGTACTGACCAAGAATTTGCTATGTTTAATAATGGAGCAAAAGCAGGTGGTGCAGTTGGAACTGCAAGACAACTAGCAGGAGTCAATGCTTGGATTTCATCAAATACAAACAAAGGCACTGGTGGAGCAGACGCAACTGGTGATGGTTCTGACACAAGAACTGACGCATCAGCAGGTAATCGCAGAGCATTAACTGAGGATATGTTAAGAGCAGTCCTTAAAAGTGCATGGGATAATGGTGGTGATGTTGCAAAAGTCTTTGTAGGCTCATTTAATAAGCAGAAAATTAGTTCTGCTTTCACTGGTGGTTCTACAATTAATCAAGACGCATCTTCAAAAAAGATAGTTAATTCAGTTTCAGTTTATGAAAGTGATTTTTCTACTTTGACTATTGAGAGTGCTAGACACATGAGAAGTCGTGACCTATTGGTTATTGACCCATCATTGTGGGCTATGGCATCTCTTAGAGATTACTCAGTTGAAAAACTGGCTAAGACTGGTGATGCAGAACAATACCTATTAACAACTGAATATTCTTTAAAATGTAAGAACCCAGTTGGTAATGGTGGAGTTTTTGATTTAACAGACGCATAAACCAATAGTAGTAGGGTGGTTTTATAGCCACCCTGCTACATCATAGAGAGAATATTTATATGTTTAGAGATTCAGCTACATCAAAAGTGACTACATCAACTACATCAGCACAATCATCAGCTATTGCAGAGGGTATTATGGCAGTTCGTATTATTACAACTGTTGACTCGCATTATAAAATTGGAGTGAACCCAACTGCTACTGATAGTGATGCTTTTATTCCTGCTAAATCTGAATACATAGTGGGGATTTCATCTGGTGAGAAAGTGGCAGTGAGAACTGCAACTGGTGGTGGTTTAGCTTTTATAACATCATTAACTAGATAAGGAAAAAATTATGGCAAAAGGTTATCCAACTGCTTTTAATCTGGGTGCAACCCAAACAGTGACAGCAGGTTCATCATCTGCTCAATCAACTGCATTAGACAACAACATGAACTATTATAGAGTAATATCTTCTTGTGATATTCATATTGAAATAGGTGAAAATCCTACTGCAACAACTGGCAGTGCATTATTACCTGCATATACGATTGAATATTTTTTCATACCAGAATCTAACAAAATAGCAGTCTTAAAGTTCGCAACACAAACTGGAACAGTTTATATCACTGACTGTACTCGATAATGTTAGGTGGAAGATTAACCCAAAGAAAAAATATCCGTAGTCCTGCACGATATAGAGGCAGACGAACTGATGTTGGTGGGTGGAACTTACTTGGTGATGATGGCAGTGGTGGTTCTTTTTCAATCACTATACAAGAAACAAATGACAATATCTTAGTTGAAGAAGGTCGCAGTTATCAATTAGATACATCTGAGCCTATTTCAGATTAATGGCTAAAAGAAAAAGTTTTAATTATAGCCAACATGAAAGGATTCCAAAAAGAACATCTATTGGCAATCCACATAAAACAAAATTAAAAACAAGTTCAATGAACAAACATAAAAGAAGAAATAAAGGATTATAAGAAATGGCAGATAAAAAGATTTCAGAAATGACAAGTATGACGGCAGGTCAAATTGCAAATGATGATGCTATTGTTATTTCAGATACAAGTGATAGTCATACAAAGAAAACTAATATATCGGAGTTAGCAACATTCTTTGGAGTTAACACTGAGGGTCAACAAGACTTAGTTGCAGATATGTTTGTAAATGGCACAATGACTGGTCTTTCTGCAACCTATGATGACCCTAATGGTGTGATGAACTTTAGTTTAGCAGGTGGTGTCACTACTGCTGAAATGGGTCATCTTTCAGGAACAACATCTGACATTCAAACTCAATTTGGAACTAAAGCACCAATCGCCTCACCAACATTTACTGGTACTGCATCTGCACCAACTGCAAGTGCAAATGATAATTCAACTAAAATTGCTACAACTGCCTATGTTCAAGGTGAGTTAAGTGCCTATAATACTGATACAGTCACACTGACTGGAAAATCTGGTGCAATCTCAATGTGGACTAATGATAGTAGTTATATTACTGCTAGTTCTAGTTCAGCATTAACAAATAAAACTGGTTCAAATTCACAATGGACTAATGACGAATCCTACATCAAAGCAGGTACAACTGACACCCTGCAAAACAAAACCATATCTGGTTCAAATAATACTCTTTCAAACATTCCCTATTCAGCAGTTTCAGGCATAGTAGATACTGATATAACAAGTGTAAGTGCTAGTGATGACGAACTTGCATCAAGTAAAGCTATTAAAACTTATGTTGATGCACAAATAACTGGCATTGATGCTTTAAGTGAGGCAGTTGACTCTAATATTTCTAGTGCATCAGCAGGACAAATTTTAGTCTATGATGGCACTGATAGTTGGGATAATCAGAGCAGTAGTATTTCCTTAACTGGTCAAGTGACTGGTACTGCCAATATGGACTCCAGTGGTGATGTATCAATAGCAACAACTATTACAAGTCCATCTATAACAATCAACGGACAAACTTGCACACTTGGGGGAACTGCCACTATACCATCTGTTTTACAATCTGGTGGAACATTCACTGGTGAGGTGCATCTAAATGACTCAGTAAAGGTAGGTTTAGGTGGGTCAAGTGGTTCTAGTGATATGGAACTATATCACGATACCACTAATTCACATATTAGAAATGGAACTGGTGAACTAAGAGTTAGAGGCGATACAGTAAAAATTAAAAATGATGCTGATGACTCTACACTTGCTACATTTACCAATGGTGGAGCAGTAGAGCTATATCATAATGGAACAAAAAAGGCAGAAACAGTTAGTGGTGGACTGACAGTTTCAGGAACTTTAACTGCAACAACTCTATCTGGTGCAATATCAGGAAACATATCTCAGCTTACAAATGACTCAGCTTACTTAACAACAATTACATCTGCTCAAGTTGTATCAGCTTTAGGATTTACCCCAATAAGCACTGACACCAACACCCAAATTGGTGGTGCGACTGGTGCAGATTTTAATGACAATGTTAAATTAAGATGGGGAACTACTGATAACGATTTAGAAATTTATCATGATGGCTCTAATAGTATAATTGCTGACACTGGAACTGGTGGTTTACAAATACTTTCTAGTCAATTTAAAGTTATGAACTCAGCAGGTGATGAAAACCAAGTTATTGGTACTCAAGATGGTGGAGTAGAACTTTACCATGATAATATTAAAATGGTCGAAACAACTGCTGATGGTGTTTCTATACCAGATGACAAAAAATTAGAATTTGGTGCAAGTGATGATTTACAAATTTACCATGATAGCACTAACAATCATGGTATTATCAAAGAAACTGGTACTGCCCATTTAAAGCTACAAGGTGAAAATATCTTATTGATGAACGCAGATGCCACACACACTTATGTTGAGTGTGTTCATACTGGTAGCACACAACTTTATCATAACAACTCTAAGAAACTTGAAACTGCAAGTGGTGGTGTTTCTGTCAGTGGTGCATTAACTAGTAGTGGTGACTGTACTGCATTCTCAGATGAAAGATTAAAGTCAGACATTAAAACAATAGATAATGCTTTAGACAAAGTATCACAAATGAGAGGGGTTTCATTTACTAAAGATGACAAAAAAGGTTCAGGGGTTATTGCTCAAGAACTCGAAAAAGTTGCACCAGAATTAGTACATGATGGTGAATATAAGTCTGTTGCTTATGGAAATACAGTTGGATATTTAATTGAGGCAATTAAAGAACTGAAAGAAGAAATTGAAGAACTAAAAAAGGATAAGTAGCTATGACTCTTCAAAGCAGTGGAAACCCAATCAGCATTAATGATTTGGTTGGTGAATATGGCTCAACTGGTAGTTATAGAGCATTATCACACTATTACAAAGGTGGTGGATTAGTTGCAAACCATTCTAATAATGCGAATGTGCCAACGAGTTCTACAATATCTCTTTCAGATTTTTACGGACAAAGTAATACAAGTCCTACACCGACTCAACATAACTATAATA
>MDSV01090684.1_pt1 | contig 15359 bp, 14 predicted proteins | sample 810851 | NCBI WGS metagenome assembly MDSV01 (sample SAMN05326640, study PRJNA326480) | marine metagenome | isolation source: seawater | place: Atlantic Ocean: North East | collected 2012
ATAAAATTTAATCTTCTTTATGATAAAAATAGAAGTTTACAAAAAAAAATTAAAATAGAACAGCTAAGAAGAGAAATAAAATAAATTATTAAAATGTATTCTTATGATTTTTATAGATCTGATAATTTAATTATAAAATCCTTTGCAAGATTTTTTTTTAAAAAAATTTCATATCTAAATAGCACTTTTAAAACTTCACAATTTGTATTGTTTAACAATGATTATGTTTCTAATGATATTTTAATTGATGGTTATTATGAATTTAAAGAATTAAAAACTCTATGTGAGTGGTTAAAAAAAAAAAAAAAATTAAATTTAGCTATAGATGTGGGTGCATATATAGGAAATCATGCAGTTTTTTTTTCTAATTATTTTAAAAATGTTATAAGTTTTGAGCCAAATTCTTTTTCTTATAAATTATTAGATATAAATACATCTAAAAATAAAAATATTAAAATTCATAATTTTGGTTTATCTGACAAGAATCAAACTAAAGATTTTTATAGTTATGAAAACAACTATGGAGGATCTAGTATAAAAAAAAATAAGAATATTAAATTTTCAAAAATCAAAGCTAAATTTAAAAAATTTGATAATTTAAAATTTAATAAAAAAGCAGATTTAATTAAAATTGATGTAGAGGGACATGAATTGAATGTTTTAAAAGGAATGAGTAAATACATAAAAAAATATAAGCCAATTATTGTATTTGAATGTCAAGAAAAAGAAATATTTAACGGAACATCAAAGGTAATAAAATTTTTAAAAGGTAAAAATTATAAAAATTTTTACTCAATTGAGAATTACATAGAAAATAATGTTTCTTTCTTAGATAAACTTATGTTTATTTTAAAATATCTTTTTTTTGAAAGAAAAAAATATATCGTAAAGAAAAAAATTTTTAAAAAAAAGTTCTATAATTTTATTATAGCAGAATTTAACAACTAATTATTTTAACCATTCTTTAAGATATTTTTTATTAGTCATAATTGCACTAGGCTTAAAACCAAGATAATTCATTTTTTTTTTATATTTTTTTATATCCATCGGTCTTCCCCATCTTTCTGGACAAACAAGTACACTTTTAAATTTAGATATAATTTTCAAATTTTTTAGAGTTAAAGGAAGTTTAGTAGCAGTATCTATCCATATCCACTTGAGTTGATTTTGAAAATATTTAGCTAATGCTATATCTTCATATTCTGAAAATCTTACAGCTATATTTTTTACACCTTTTTTTGTAGCAGAGTACATGTACGGCATTTCTACATCTAAAAAAAAGTAGGATTTTATCTTATACTTTTTTACTAATTTAAGGACATCATTTTCAATTCCGGCTTCTTTAAAGTTTAATACTAGTGTTTTGTGATTATAATTTTCTAAATAATCTTCCAAATAATCACCTTTTGAATATGGTTCATGGTTTAAAATCAAACGAGATCCATTGGCTCTAATATCTATTTCTGTTCCATACTCTCTTGATATATATTTTAATTCTTTAATCTTGTTGATTCTGTGAATTATAAATTCCATAATTTTTTTTTTAGTTCAAAAATATAAAGTAAAGTTCGCTTAATTAATTTTAATTTACCAATTAAAGAACCTCCACCTTTTGCTTCACCATAAAGTCTTTTTTTCATAATTACTTCGTGATTAATTATTTTGTAATTATTTGATTTTGCCATTATGAGAATATAAAGATCAAGACTAAAATCTTTTGGATAGTCTTTAATTAACTCTAGAAAAGATCTTGGAAATAACTTTGGTTGAGCATTAATATCATTTATTTTTTTCATAAAAACTAAACTAGCAAATATGGACATTCCTAATGTAAAAATTGAATCAAAAATATTTCGATTTTTTCTTAAACCCTTAATAATACATTTCTTGTCTTTAAGGTTGTCAATTTTACTTGAAAATGCGTTAAGCACATCCATTGGTTCTGTTTGCAAATCTGCGTGACACCATCCAATAAATTGTCCTTGAGCAATATTCACACCACTCATAATGCCATGACCATAGCCAATATTATCTTTTATTTTTAAAAGTTCTATTCTTTTTTCTTTATATAAGTTTGTTGAAATTATATTATTTAAAGTATTATCCGTAGAGCCATTATCAACAATAACAAATTCAATAGAATTATCTTTTTGTAAAATTTCCTCTATTTTTTGAAATAATGGAAAAATATTATCAGCTTCATTAAAGCAGGGTATAACGATACTTAATAAAATCATTTTTTATTTTTAAAAATTAAAAATTTTTGCCCAGTAAAATTAGTTATAGTTGAAACTATCGTAGCACAAAGAAAAGAAATTAAAGTTAAATTTGAAATTAAATAAACAAAATCATGAACAATGCTATTTAATATGAATGATGTAAAATATAATATAGAAAACATTATATATTGAGACAATTTCTTTTCATTTACCTGAAATACATAGTTTCTATTTGCATAAAAGGCAAATATTGCACCAATTATAAAACTTAGTCTTTTAGCATTATTTGGATCCAAAAAATCATAGTAAATAAAAAAATAGTAAAATAAAAAATCAATTGAAACAGAGCATACTCCAACAATTAAAAATCTATAAATTTCTAAAAAACTTTTTTTATCAAATTTTTCCACTATTTTTTTCCCATCTTATTAATTCCTCAGGTGTTCCCCAGCTCTTGTAAGAATTTACTATCAAATTATCAATTTTGTATTTTTTTTTTAAAGCATAACTTAAAACCATATCCATATAATATTCGTTATTAATTTTTTGACCCGATTTAATTAAATTTCTTATTGTTTTTGAAAAAATATTTTTATTTTTAAAAGCGAAAGATCCAACAATTACAAAATCGTTCTTAGGTTCCATACTAGCTTTTGTTTTGCATGTAATTTTGTTAACTTTTCTTTTTTTTAAGTTAACCCAACCATAAGATTTTATATTTTTAAGATGAATATGATTTGGTTTAGTTGTCAAAATTACAGCATCATTAAGCTCAATTTTATGGTAAAGTTTTTTTAAATTATATTTCAACAGACTGTCACAAGAATGAATAAAAATCATATCATCTTTTTTTAAACATTTTTCAGCTAAAAGACATGTATTAGCTTGTCCTTTGGTAACTTTATTAATTGTAATGATTTTGAATTTACTTTTGTATTCGTGCTTTAGAATTTTATTTATTTTATATTTTTTTACTAAATTTTTATTACAAACAAAAATATTTAAATCTGATTTAGGCATACTCTTCGCTGCTTGAATAAACATAGGTTTTTTTTTTATTTCGATTAAAGGTTTGGGTAACTTGTATTTACTATTTAAAAATCTTTTACCAAGTCCACCCATTGGCATTATGTTTACAATTCTACTCATGATTAAAATAAATTTGTTTTAAATAAAAAATCATGCTTTTCATTGTTTACTCTGTAGAACTTTATATCTTTTGCTGTGTATTCTAAATTAATTTTAGATTTAAGAAATCTTTTTATAAATATGTGATCTTTAGTTATATCTTTTATAGAAGCTACTGTGATATGTGGAATCCAGATCTTACCTGCAAATGGGAAACCATATTTTTTATAATTATTTTTTAAGGTTTTATTTTTGAATAAATAAATATTTTTTTTAAATACAGATAGTTTTTTATTTATTATTTTCAAATGTTTAATTTGAGCATTGGATAGTGATTTATTATTTTTTATTCCATAATACAAAGTATGGCCATTAGTTAGAGGGTCATTTATGAAAGCACCACTTTTATTAATTTTGATAATAAGTTTATTTTCTTTTAAATTTTTTTTTAAGTTTTTATATAAAGTTTTTAATATTGTGATTTTATTAATTGTAATTGTAAATAGCGTAAGATGAACAGGGTGGTCTAGGTACATTTGATGTCCAAATTTTTTTTTTACTTTATTTTTTTGTGATAAAATCTTTTGCTCTATTTTTTTATTAAAAGTTATAAATGCTGCGATTTTATACATAATATATTATCTCAAATATAAATTAGAAAATATTTTCAAAAATTTTAGTCTATTTATGTTTGATCTTAGTTTGTTATTATCAATATTAAATTCTAATAAATCAGTATAATTGATAATGATATTAAACCACTCATTCATTTTTATATTAAATATACTTCCTATTAAAGTTCTCAAAACTACATTATGAGTAGTTACTAATATATTTTTTTTTGATTTAATTTTTTTTTGATTAATTAGATAGTTTGTAAATTTATTTAACCTTTTTAATACATCGGTTGTCGATTCACCTCTAGGAAATTTTGGATCTTTGCCTTTAGACCATTTTTTTATTATATCAGGATAATTTTTCTTTAGTTCTATATAAGTAAGGTTTTCTGCTTTTCCATAATCTATTTCTTTTAAATTTTTATTAATTAGTAAACTTGCTTTTTTAAAAATTAAACTCGCTGTATCTTTGCATCTTTTAGAAGGACTGGATATGCACATATCAAATTTTAATTTTTTCAATTCCATACTAATTTTTTTATCCTTTATTCCTGGATCTAATTTTTGACCTAAAAAAATATTTTTATTTAAAGAAGTTTTTTTATGTCTAATAAAATATATTTTTTGAATAGAATTAAATTTATTTTTTATATGTTTATTAAAATTTCTTATAAATTTTATTGCTAAATTTTTGGGATTTTTTATATTTTTTGTACTTTTATTTTTTTTAAGTTTTCTTAATTCTTTAAATTGTTTTAATAAAAATTTGTTCTTGTTTATTTCTTGAAATTTTTTATCAATTTTTGTTTCTTTAATTTTATTATTTATGTTTTCTTCATATTTTATGAAGTTAATTAATAAAAACTTGATTGTATGATAAATAAAATCTCTTTTATTTATCTCATCAATAGTAAAATATTTTTTTTTTAAAAAATGTTTATTTTTTTTAAATACATATTCTCTATATGATATTCTATTTTTTATAATATCATTCATATACTCCTGTGTACTTCTTCTTGCTTCATAAAAATCTCTTAACTGAAGCTTAAATACTGGGCTTAGTTCTTTTAAACTTTTACCTACAAATATTTTACTTCTTTCCCAGTCATAACATGTGAAGGGACTTTTAATTGTATGTTCAATATGTGAATTCAGATCGTAAATCATTAAATGAAATACAATCGTATTCTTTTTGTAAAATTTAATTGGACCGAAAGTACTGTTAATAATTAAATCAACATCTTTCTTAAATAATAATTTTTTTATCTTTTTTAATTTATTAACACAGTAATCAAAATATTTTTTGTTAAATTTTTTACAAATTACAACAATATCTATATCGCCTGCTTTATTTAGATTAAAATGTTCACTATAAGATCCTGTAAGAGTTACAGATAATGAATTCTTACTTTTATATATTTCATTAATTATTTTATATGCCTTTAATTTATCTTTTATTTCATACATTATTATTTATTAAGAATTTTTTGAAGATTTTCAATTTGTCTTTTCGGATTTATGTTTTGAAATACGTTTGATGCTGAAACTATTTTATCACAATCTAAAATTTTAATATTATCTTGCGATAATCCACCGTCAACACAAAGTAAAAATTTTGATCGGTTATTTAATTTATTTAATTTTTCCAAAATAGAATAAGTATTATCTATGAATTTTTGACCAGATTTACCAGGATTTTCAATACACAAAAGAAGAACTTCATTAAAGCTTTCTATCATTTCTTTAATATTTTTATTTTCTTTTGAAGCATGAATTACAATTCCTGGTTTTTTTCCATTTTTAATTATTTCATTTTTAATTAAATTTTTATCTTCATCTATTTCATTATGAAAATAAATTACATCTGAGTATTTTGAAAATTTTTCAATATATTGAAGTGGCTTAGTAGACATAATGTGTGATTCAATTCTATGATTTGGCCATTTTTTTTTAATATCATGTAATTTTCTAAAATCAGGTTCTTTCACATTTTCATTCATGCTTTTATCAACCATATCAACGTGTATATAGTCAGGATAAAATCCAACTTTTGAGAAAATCTCATCTATATTTTCATTCTCATCTAGATAGATAGCTACACCAACTTTTTTATTTCTTCTAAAAGAAAATTTTATATGAAAATTATAAGCCACTATAAAAACCAAACCTGACATTAAGAATCTTGTAAATTCATAATTTAAACTCTGAATAGTAAATAGATTTGACAAAAAATATTGAAGCGAAAAAGAAGATAAAGAGATTAAAGTAAAGTAAATAAATGATTTAGTGTAATAATACCGTGGAACATTAAAATTGAATTTAATGTTACAAATAAAAGCAAAAGTAATACCGATTAATAGTGGAAGAATTAATATAAAAATTTTATTAAAATTTAAATATAAAAAATAGTTTCTAATTATTAATTCGATTAAAATAGAAGATGCGCCAATCAAACAATATTTAAAAAAAAATTTATTTTTCCTTGTAATAATTGAGTCGAGTTTAATCATTTTAGTTAATTTAATTTTTTAAAACTATTGACCATAATAAGCATTTTTACCATGTTTCCTTACAAAATGCTTATTGGATATATGTTTGGGTAATTTTTTTTTTAATTTTTAATTGAAATGACATATATGTTGTTTTAGCAATAAATTCTAAAATTTCTGCATTCAAAACTGAACTACTATATTCTTTGCCCCATGTGAAAGGTCCGTGCCCTGATACCAAAACACCCGGACAAGAGTATGCACTAATTTTTTTACTCACCAAATTTTCAACAATCATTTTTCCTGTATATAATTCATAATTTTTATTAATTTTTTCTTTATTTATAAATTTAACGACTGGAATTTCTTTTTCCCAATAATCTGCATGAGTAGTACCAACAAGAGGTATTGATCTTGAAGCTTGAGCCCAGGCAGTAGCATATTCAGAATGAGTATGTGTTATACTATTGATGTATTTATATTTTTTATAAATTTCAAGATGAGTTGCTGTATCCATAGAGGGTTTTAATCTACCCTTAATTTTTTTTGAATTTCTTATATTAATTAGTGGCATGTCTTTATAATTAATTTTATTTAAATCAACACCACTAGGTTTTATAATAAAATGGTCGTTATCTAATCTTAGACTTACATTTCCAAAATTTTGTATAACAAGCTTTTTTTCGACAAGTAGTTTATTTTGTTTTAGACATTCTTTTGCAATTTTTGAAAAATAATTTCTCATTTTAATAGTTTATATATTTTTTTTTATGATATTTAATCATTTTTTTTTAAAACAAATACTTTAGTCTTAAAAAATGAATTTTTTTCCTCAAAAATTATTTTCCAATTTAATAAAATTAAATCTTTTTTAATTTTATCTTTTTTATCCAAATCAGCAAGTAATACAAATTTAATATCATTATCACCATTAATTAATCTTGCATTAGCAGATATCCAATTTATATCATTTTTTAAGTTAAGATTGTTTTGTCTTTTATTTATTTCTTTGTGACTCATATAATCTTCAATTTTTAAATTATTAATAATAGAAGGTAAAATTCCATAATATACACCTGGAACATATAAATTTTTAAAACTAAACTTTTCATAAGTTTTTATAAATGTATATGAATTTTTGAGAGATATTGGATGGGCATCAATAATGTTACATTTTTTTGATGTTTCATATACATGCCTATTTTTAATTATTTCATCTAGCTCTAAGCATTTAGTGTCAAATTGTTTTAGTAAATTTGTGTTAAAAAAAATTAAAAAAATTGATGTATATAAAAAAAATGTTTTTAAAAATTTATTATCAATCTTTAATAATAAAAAAGAAGAAAAAGATAATATAAAAGGGAAAAATATTTCATAAAGATATTTAGGGTTGTTTGAAGAATAAATTACTTCTGCATAAACGACAATTAAAATAATTAAAAATGCATTTAAAATTATAGTTTTTTTATTTATGAAAAAAGAAATTAGAAAAAAAGTAAAAATAGCTATTGTTGCGGGTAGTTGAAATGAATTTAATATTTTTGACGGTAATAGTGTAGATAATTCTTGAAAGTTATGAATATTTAATCCTGCTCTTTGCATAGTTAATGACGAATGATCCACAAAGTTAAAAATTATAAGTGGCAACAATATTAAAATAGGTGTTGCTGACTTAGCTAAATCATAAATTTTTAATAGAAAATCTTTTAAATTTTTAGAATAAACTAAAATATTTAAAAATAATAAACATATAGAAAGTAATGACAAAATTCTAAAAAATGAAAATAAAATAATTATTAAAATTAATTTATTATAATTAGGTTTCTCATTGTTTAAAATTTCTATTTGAATTATTGTAAAACAAATTATTGTCCATAAAGATTGCTCAACAGTTGATCCTAGATAAATTAAACCAGGTGATGAAAAAAGTCCTAAGGTTATTATTAAGGATAAAAAAATATTTATCTTTTTATTTATTTTGTTAAAAAAATAATACGCTAGTAAAAAATATGCAAAAAAATATGAAAGCTTAAGCGTCAGATCAGAAAGACCAAATAATGCTGTTAATATCAAAGGAGGGACACCCAGTAATGGAGGGTGAGGAAAATTATTACCTCCAAAATTTACTGCTAATAACCTCAATAATAAAATTAGAAAAAAAATTAAAATGATTTTGAAGTAATAATTTTTCTTTGTGTAATTAAAAAAAAATATAAAAAAAAGACTAACTGACAAGCATATAGCAAGACTTATAATTCTTATTACAAATGAAACACTTAAATGATTTAAAAATTCAAATTTAATAAGCAATTTTTCAATAATTAAAATTGAATGTGATATTCCTATACTTGAGTAAGCATACTCGTCACCAGATATGCTTAGCAATATTCTATCAGAAGAGATATAAAATAAAGTTGAAAATAATAATATTAATATTATCCATTTTTTTTTATCTGCAGTGAATAATATGAAATTAAAATTTTCATCAGAAATAATATCTTCTTTTTTTTTAATGAAGATTATTAAACATAATAAAGGTAACAATATATAAACGAATTTATTAAATAAATTTATCGAAGTACCTGACGAGTAAAAACCATAAACCAAAAAGGTTATAATGAGATAAATGTCAGTAAATTTTAATGCAAATTGATTATTTTTTAAAAAAAAAGATTTCATTAAAACTGGTTTGAAATTAATATTTTTTTCAAGTTTTGTACATTTTATTATTTGTTTACTTTATTTAATTAAACTATTATTAATGAATTAAAACTTAATCTATTTATTTTATCTTATGGAAGAAAGTATAAAAAGTTTAATTGATACGGTTCAAATTTCCGATCCTTCTTTTACAAAACTTGAGATAATTCCATCTTTTTACTCATTCGTAATATGCGTTCTAATTTCTTTTTTAGTGAGATTTTTTTATATTAAATATTCAAATTCTGCCGTTGGAAAATTAAATTTAGGAAATATTATACCAATATTATCAAGCATTGTTTTTATAGTAATTTTAGTTGTTAAATCTTCATTAGCTTTATCATTAGGTCTTGTTGGTGCTTTATCAATTGTTCGTTTTAGAACTCCAATAAAAGAACCTGAGGAACTGGTTTATCTATTTTTAGCTATAGCAATTGGATTGGGTTGTGCTGCTAATTACACACTAATCACGGCAATTTTAACAATAATAATTTTATTATTAATTTATTTCTTTTTATCAAATAAAGAAAACTTAAGAGGTATTAACGAATATTCTTTAAATTTGAGCTGGAATGATAAAAAAATTGACTTGAATAACATTTTTGAAGTTTTAGATGACAGTTCATCGCTTTCATTATTAAGATATTCTGTTAACCAAGAGACAAATAATGCAATATTTTTAATTGAAACTGATAACATAAATTCTATCAATGAAATCGTTGAGAAAATTAGAAAACTTGATGATAATTTTTCTGTTGTTATTTCTCCACCAAATCCATCATTTTAATTAAAATGGTTTTAGTTTTAAATGATTTTAAAAAAAAATAAAAAAAGAAATTTTAAATTTATATCACTAACAATTATAATATTTTTTTTAATCTCAATATATTTTTTTGGATTTGATAGATCGAAATTAAAAGTTCAATTACATTCAACAAATGAATGGATAAATAGTCTTGATTTGGGATATTCATCATTGAATAATATCTCAAATGATGGATCTATAACTTTTCAAGGTGATTATAACCAATCTTTAAAAAGTAAATTGTTTTCTCTTATAATAAATTTACCAAAAATATTAAGTTATAAAATAAGAAATATTGATAATTCAAATTTTGAAACCTTATATTTAGATATTAATTTTAAAAATTTTGATAAAATATTAGAAGACCGTAGAAAAGCTTTATTGAACGGAAGTGCAATTAATTTAGATTTTAACGAAGTTCCTGGATCATTAATTTATAATGGAGAAAGAATTAGAATTAAAGTTAGACTTAAAGGTATTTTAGATACTCATTGGACAACAATTCGAAGAATGAGTCTTAAGATAGAATTGTTAGATGATAAAAAAGTTTTTGGATATGACGAATTTTCAATTCAAAAACCACGTGAAAGACAATGGCCCTACAATTATGTGTTTGAAAGAACTTCTGAAAAACTGAATATTTTATCCTCAAGTAGTAAAATTGCTAAAATTGTTGTCAATGGTGAAAAATGGGGAACAATGCTAGTTGAAGAGAGTTTAGGTAAAAATTATTTAGAAAATAAAAAAAAAAAAGAAAGTTTAATATTTGAGTTTGCTGATGAAAGGGAATGGTTAGAAGGTTGGTCTTCAGACCCTTTTTATTTGTATAGACTGGGTGATCCAACTTTGGTTTATGATGTTTATAATTTGAATAAAGAAATTTGCAATGACATAAATAGAAAAATAATTAGTTATGTTGTTGATAAATTTCGTTCTTATGATCAAAATTTATTTGATAATGAGAAATTAAATAAAGCATTAATTTTTTCTGTACTATGGGGAAATCTTCACAACTTATTAAATAATAATACATCATATTATTTTAACCCTTATACTTTAAAATTAGAGCCAATAATAAGAGATCAGTATGCTTTTGCTGAAATTAAGAATGTCAATGATTTGCAGCAATGGCCACCACCAGTTCAATTTTTAAAAGCATACGAAAATATTAGTTATAAAGATTTTCATATAAAAAATATAAAAGAAAAAGTAAATTATATAAATGATGAATTTGAATATGCAAAAAAAATTTTTCCATTAGATAGAAAAAAAAATACCAATTCTATAATTAACAATTTTTTAAATTTTGGAAATCAATTAGAACTAATTAAACTAAATGATGGAAAATACTTAAAAAAATTAAACAATGGTATTGTTCTTGATCATGCTAAATTAAAAACATTTAATAATTTTGATCCAAATAAAATATCAAATAATCAATTAAACAGAATTAGCGAAATAGTTAATTTTGTTCATTATACAAATGGGGATATTGAAATATTTAATTTATTACCCGATGAAGTGAAAATAAAACAAATTATATTTGAGAACAAAAATATTATAGATCATGAAATAAAAGTGCCTAGCTATTTGTCAAATAATAGTTCTTTAGTAATTAACACAAATCTAAAAGGTCTACACGACAGAAAAATTAAAATTATTAGTGAATATAAAAACAAAACAAGTGAAATGATTAATTCGATATCACTTTATAAAAATGTTTTAAATCCTCTATTAATCAAAAATGAATTACCAAACTTTGTATCTAAAAAAGATAATATTTATAAAATAGATAAAGGTGTATGGAATATTGATACAGATTTAACAATTCCAGGTGATTTAGAAATTATGCCAGGAACAATATTGAAAATAAATGAGAATGTTTCAATAATTATTAATGGAAGCATAAAGGCTCATGGTAAGCCAAGTGATAAAATTATTTTTAAATCTATAAACGATAATACAAAATGGAATGGTCTATATGTGAATAATTCACAAAATTTATCTGAGATATCCTTTGCTGAATTTTCTAATACAAAAGGATTGCGGAAAGGTATAATGAATCTTACCGGTGCAATAGTATTTTATAATTCAGACATTAATATAGATAATGTTATATTTTCAAATAATAGTGCGGAAGATTCATTAAATATTATTGAGTCTAACTACAAATTAACAAATGTTATTTTTGAAAATACTATTTCTGATGCTTTCGATAGTGATTATTCAAATGGATACATTGGAAATATAAATCTTAGAGATGTTGGTGGTGATGGATTAGATTTTTCAGGAGGTCATGTTGAGCTAAATAAAATTGAAGCTAAAAATATCTTTGATAAAGCAATATCAGCTGGAGAGGGTACAAATCTAAAAATTAATAATGTTTTTTTTCAAAACGTAGGGGTAGGTATAGCTTCAAAAGATGGAAGCAATGTTATTGCAAAAAATTGCATAACTCAAAATCCCCTAATCTCTTCTTACATGACATATATAAAGAAAAACAATTATTCTTTCCCAACTTTAAATTTAGAAAATTGTAAGACGATTTTAAAAAATAAAGATAAATATTCAAAAAAAGAATTAAATAATATTTATTTTGTAAGACAACTAAATACAACATTAATTAATGATGGTAAGGAAATTAAAGAACAAATTATTGATGTTGATAAATTGTACTCTTCAACTGCAATGAAAAAAAATAAAATTCAAGGTAAATGTAATGCGATATGAGTTGAAATTTATTTTTGATAATAATCAGTTGAATGATTTTCAAGACTGGTTGTTACAAAACAGCTCTTTTAAAAAAAAATATGAAAATAGAACTGTTAATAGTGTGTATTTTGATGATTTAAATAATACTTCAGCTAATGATAATCTAAGCGGTATTAGTAAAAGAGAAAAATATCGGCTTAGATGGTATAATAATAATTTTGTAAATAATTTAAAATTTGAAGTTAAAAAAAGAATAAATCGATTAAATTTTAAAGAATTTTTTAATTTTTCTGACAGTGAGACAGCCAAATCGTCATCTTTGAATTATTTCGCATCACTTTGTAAGAATAAATTAAATAATAATAATCTAAGGTATACATTTGATTTATACCCAAAAATCCAAGTTCAATATCTTAGAGAATATTTAGAGGATAAAAATTCATTAAGAATAACAATTGATAAAAATATAAAATTTTGGAGATTGATTGAAAAAGATAATATTTTTAATGGCCAAAGTTTAAATTATAAATTTAATATAGTTGAGATTAAATTTGAACCAGAAATGTATTCTTATGTATGTAACATTTTAAGAAAAAGTAATTTCATACCTAAGAGACATTCAAAATATTTAATTGGTTTGTCTTTATTTGATGAACTAAAATATATATAAAAATTTACTAGTGCCCCGCACGGTTACGAACTGTAGAGCTATAGATTAAAAATTAATTTACTGTATTAAATTAATTTTTTTTAACCACCAGTAAAGTGGTCGACAGATAATGTTTGATTTTTATTATTATAAGTAAATAAATCTGCATCTGGATTACCATATTTACTCTCAAATTGTATTATACCTTGTCTTTTTATATTTTCATTTTCATCTACTTTATCTAGCAATTCTTTAATTTTAATAAAGGTAATATCTGATTTAGGTAAATTAAAATTAAATACATGTTCAATATCATTTTTCAAAATTAATCGTAATTTTATATCCATTGAGTAATTCATTCCACTAATCGCCGCGTAAGAACTAAAATTCTCTTGTTCAGGAAAATACATAAATTTTAATGCTTGTGGACCTTTTTCAGAAATTCCAAAATCATAATGTGAGTGAACGTTGTCACAAAGTTTATTGTTTACTAAATAATTTATATTCATATAACCATATATATAATTCTCGCTACCAAAATCGAATTTAATATACTTAGTTTTTGTTAGGTTTATATCAGATATATTTCTTAAGTTTATTTCACTTTCAGGTGAGACATTTAATTTTTTTTTTAAAAATATTTCATTTGATAAGTTATAAAAGTTTAAAGTAACATCTACATTTTCTTTAAGTGCTTCAGTAAAATAAATTATAGCATTAATATTTTCTATTGGAGGAATTGATACGATTTGGCTTTTAAAAAATAATTTATTTGTTTTCAATCGAATACCTGAATCATGCCAAACTGCAACTATTTTTTTTTTATCGTCTTTATTATTTTCTGAAATTAAATTGTAACCTAAATTATTTAATGTTTTCTTTGAATAATCTCCATAAATTTTATTTTTAGTTAGGTTGATTTCTGTTTTTGACATTTTATTAGATATTAAAGATAAATAATAAGAATTTTTACTATGTATCAAACTTTTAGGAAAAAATCTTCTTGATGACAATTCATAGCTTTTTTTTCTTAAATAAAAAGACCTTATCGGCATTGAGTGAACTATAGCAGAATTGTTTTCGTAACTACCCCAAAATCTATAATGTCCATCATAACCTCCATGATTTTTATTAATTCTTTTATGAAACAATTCAACTACAACTAAGTCAGCATCTATATTTCTATGCTGATTTTCTATAGAAACAATTTCATTGACAGGCAAAAGAAACCAAAAAATTTCGACTATTTTTTCATTTTTAATGTATGAAATTTTACCCAATAGTTGTTTTCTTAAACTATAATTTTTACTAAAGAAATTATACAAAACTATAGAAGTTGATTTTTTAAAAGGAATATATCCTGCAACTGAATTCATTTCTTTTAGCTCATTTAAATTTTTAATTTCCGCAACAAATTTAAATTTATCCCCTGAAATATTTAAATCATTCAATTCTACTTTTGGTAGGTCAGAATAGTCCTTTTTTTTGTATAAGAAACGTCTCTGTAGGGCTATTTTTTTTAATATAAAATTTGAAATAAAGTTATCGAATGAAAAAAAATAGTAAGTAAAAAGAATTAATAATCTTTTCATATTTAATTTTAACAAATTTTTGCTTCATATCAAAAATAAAATTAAACTGACCAATTGTTACAAAAATATCAAATTGAATATTTAACTTTGATTTAATTAATGAAGTGGTACCCCGCACGGATTCGAACCGCTGACCTATTAATTACAAATCAATTTTAAAATGTTTAGAACCAACGATTTTCAATAATTATTTTTGATATTCAATATCTCGACACATCTCTGACACTATGGTATGAATTTTGTAGTTATGCAAAACTTAATTAGTAAAATATTAATTCTATTCATGTTCGCAATCTTAAGTGGTTGCGCTTCTATAACAGAGTCAAAAAATCAATCAATGTCAGTTACTACTGGAGATGTTACAGGAGCAATGTGTACTTTATCAAACTCAAAAGGAAGTTACTATGTAACTACACCTGGATCAGTGATGGTTAGAAATGCTTGTGAT
>MDSV01214706.1_pt1 | contig 15358 bp, 14 predicted proteins | sample 810851 | NCBI WGS metagenome assembly MDSV01 (sample SAMN05326640, study PRJNA326480) | marine metagenome | isolation source: seawater | place: Atlantic Ocean: North East | collected 2012
ATAAAGACGATATTCTAACCTTTTTAAATATCTATAAAATAAAGTGGTTTCTTTTAAAATTTTTAAATCTACAGCATTCTGTGGAAAAATATCTTTTAAAAGCAAATAGGTAAAAGCTTTATCTCTTACTTTTAACCAATAAATAAGACCAACTAAATTAATTGGAGGAGTTGCATATAAAACTATATCAAATTTAACATCAGCTAAATATTTTTTAATTTGTTTTTTGTATAAAAATCCTAAACTAAAAACACCTAATGCTTTTTCAACTAATGAACATTTTTGCAAATTCAAAGATTTAACCCTTAAATAGTTAATATTATCAATAGATTCAAAAACAGTCTTTCTTTTATATCTTCTTTCAGACGGGCAAACAATTGTAATCTTGTGAGACCTTTTATAAAATTCCCTGATTAAATCAGGATAAATGCCACTTTCTTCAATAGAGTTGATTTCAACTAAACTGAAAAAAATTACATTTAAATTTTCTTTTTCCAAACTTTTCGATTAATGTAATGAGTATAACTTATAATTATTCTTACCAATTTTTCAGAAACATTAGGCATACTATAATCTTGGACTAATCTACTTTTTTGATTATCATTAGTTAATAAATGAGAGATCCCCAAATCAACAGTTTTAAAATTAATACCAACTAAAATAGAAGCTGCTTCTTCCATTCCTTCAGGTCTTTCATGATTTTCTCTTAGATTAAGTGATTTAAACCCTAAGATTGAAGATTCTTCATTAATTGTTCCACTATCTGAGATAGTAATTAAAGAATTGATTTGTAAATAATTGTAATCAGTAAAACTTAAAGGTTTTAACCAATTTATTAAAGGATTACTCTTTATTTGAGAAATTAATTTATCTGTTGGAGAATCTTTATAAAGTTTTTCTAATTCTTTTCTAGTTCTAGGGTGAGTACTAATGATTATTTGTTTTTTATATTTTTTAGATATTTCATTTAATGTATTTAACAATTCTCTAAAGTTGGACTCATTACTAACATTCTCCTCTCTATGGGTAGAGATTAAAAAATAATTATCTTTTTTTAAATTTAAATTTTTAAGGATTTTACTTCTTTTAATTTTTGGTAAAAAATTATTTAAAACTTCAAACATTGGTGAACCTGTTTTTATAATTTTATCAGGATCTAATCCTTCTTTTAATAAATATTCTCTAGCAATATCTGAATAAGTAAGATTAATATCTGCCACATGGTCAACTATTTTTCTGTTTATTTCTTCTGGAACAATTTGATCAAAACAACGATTCCCTGCTTCCATATGAAAAACAGGAATCTTCATTTTTTTGGCTGGGATAGCGCATAAGCATGAATTAGTATCACCTAAAATCAAAACGGCATCAGGCTTAACTTTTTTAATAACTGGTTCAATATTAATTAATATTTTTCCTATAGTTTCAATAGCAGTTGATCCAGCTGCCTCTAAAAAATAATCTGGTTTTCTGATTTCAAGATCACTATAAAAAATTTCATTTAGTTCATAATCATAATTTTGACCAGTGTGTACAGAAACAAGATCAATAGCTTCTGATTTATCTAAGGCGTTTAAGACCATACTTAATCTTATAATTTCGGGTCTCGTACCTACAATCGACATTACTTTTAATTTATTTAAATTCATAAAATTTTATTTTAATAATTAATATCAAACTTGATTAATATATGTATCTGCTGTATCTATATGATATTCTTCATTTATCCAAAAAAAAGTTAACAAATCTGAACTACCAATATTAGTAATACTATGGGAATGCCAGATTGGAATATCTACGTAAGAAAGTTCTTTATCACTTAAAATAAAGGTTAATACTTTATCATCATTTATTTTTCGGATTTCAATTCTTGCTTCTCCTTTAATGACTGAGAATCTTTCTATTTTTCTAGTATGAAAATGATTACCTCGAGTTATAAATGGTTTGGTGACAGAAAATGAACATTGTCCTTTTGAATCTGACCTAATTAGTTCAGTAAAAATTCCTCTTTCGTCGGAGTGCATTAGATATTTTTTAGGAAAAAATTCTTGATAATTAATATAACTTCTAAAAGTGTTAAAAAGCTTCAATTCAAAATTGCTATCCAATTCAGGAATTTTACCATTTAAAACATATAATGAATGATATTTTTTAAGGATACTTAGGACTTCTGAAACTTTAAAATTATAAGTATTTTCAATATTTTGAACTGAATTATTTTTGTTTTTATAATTTGTAGAATCTAAAAGTACTTGAATTAAATCATCAACATAAATAAAATTAACTAAGGAATCTTTAATTATTAATGGCGGATGTTTTTCATTAACTAATTGATTACAAAAAGTAGCTATAACAGAATTATAATTTGGTTTACAAAAAGGTCCAAAAACATTAGGAATAAGAATACTTGTTAAAAATCCGTTTGAAGATTCTGCCCAAGTCTCTAAAATTTTTCTACCATCCTTCTTACCTCTTCCATATTCATTGTCAAATTTCTCTTGAATTGATGATGCATAAATTATTAAAGCAGAACTTTTAGTTCGCTTAAGACTACCTGTTAGTTTTTTTGCAAGAAGAATATTTTGTTTATAAATATCTTTAGGGTCTTCTGATTTATTAATACCTGCTAAATGAACTATAATATCACATTTAGAGACAAAAGAATCTAATAGATTGTCTGAATTAAAAAATATTTTTTTAAAATCTATGATCTTAAAATCGTCTCTGATAAATAGTAGATGGTTAACTAAATGACTACCAATAAATCCACTACTACCTGTAATACCAATTTTTTTCATATTACTATTTTTTCAAGATAGAATCATTATTAATTTCTGGAAGTTTTAATAAAAGGTTCTTCATTTCTTCCACGTTTAATAATTTTGTGTTATGAGAATGATATTCTTTAGGTTTATCTAATAAAGGCTGACCTTCAGATAAATATTTATCATAGTTTAAGCCTCTATGATCCATAGGCACCTTATAATAATTATCTATATCTTCTGCCACTGACATTTCTTCTGTACTGACTAAAGTTTCATATAATTTTTCACCATGACGAACTCCAATTATATTGATAGTACTTTTTGAATCATACAACTCAATCAAAGCACTTGCGAGTGTATTAATTTTTGCAGAAGGTGCCTTTTGGACAAATAAGTCACCTTGTTTTCCGTTTTTAAACGCATATAAAACTAAATCTACAGCATCGTCTAGAGTCATCATAAATCTTGACATCTCAGGGTTAGTAATAGTTAATGCTTTATTGTCTTTAATTTGCTCAATGAATAATGGAATTACGGAACCTCTAGAGGCCATTACATTGCCGTATCTTGTTGTACAAAAAATAGTTCCTTCGTTAGCTTGAGAACGGGCTTTAGCCGTAGTAACTTTTTCCATTAAAGCTTTTGACATCCCCATGGCATTAACAGGATAAGCTGCTTTATCCGTACTCAAAACAATTACTTTTTTAACACCGAAATCAATAGCAGTATTTAAAACATTTTCCGTGCCTAAAATATTAGTTTTAATTGCTTCAATAGGAAAAAATTCACAAGAGGGAACTTGCTTAAGAGCAGCAGCATGGAATATGTAATCAACTCCTTTTACCGCTGCATTAAGACTATCTCTGTCACGAACGTCACCAATATAAAATTTAATTCTGTCATCATTAATATTTTTGCGCATATCATCCTGCTTTTTTTCGTCTCTAGAAAATACACGAATTTCATAAAAATCTTCAGTTTTAATATATCTTCTTAAAACTGCATTTCCAAATGAACCAGTTCCTCCCGTTATTAATAATTTAATTTTTTTCATTCTTATTTGTTATTATTTGTTTTAAAAAATTATAGTTGAATAATTGAGTTTTTAATAAGATAAATATAACATATTTGAGTGCATATAAATATGTTATAATCAAACAAAAGTCGAGTCCAGTTTGTGGTTTATAGAAATATAATATTAGGATAAAGCAAATAAAATATATCATATTCTGTTCAAATATCATAAATGGATTTTTAACTCTAATTTGATAATATTCAGTAAAATTTAAAATAGAAAATAGAAATATTAGCCCTAAATAGCATACCAGTTCTAAATTAAACGTAAAAAATTCAAACCCTTTTAGGATAAGAACGTAATCTCCCCATATAAATATAATTAGTATTAAACACAGTAAACCTAGAACAAATCCAATAATAGAAAGTTTTTTTTCAATTTTAATTTTTAGTAAAATAAAATAATTAGAAATAATTCCGTTCAATATTATACTAGCTGAAATAAATTGAAGGATTAAAGAATAAATTCCTAGTAACTCAATAGAAATTAAGCTTACTATAATTTTATCAACATTTGTTACTAATGAGTTTGAAAAATAAGAAGTTGAAAAATTTGAAAAATTTGGAATAAAAACTTTAAAATCTAAAAATTTTATTTTTATTAAAATGTGTCGAGAAAATATATAAACTAATAAAATATCAGAAAAAGCTAAATAATAAAGTTCGTTTTGCGTTGCAGCTAAAAAACAAAATACTACGGTAAATAACATCTTAAAAAAAATAAAACATGAAAAATTAAATTCATTATTTACCCTTAAAATAGATCCTAAATATATTAGACTTAAATTGGAAAAAAAGAAAATAATATATACAATTAAATAAAATCCAGAAGCCCAGTATAAAATAGAAAAAATAAAAAAAAGAATTATTGATGATTTAATTAAGTTATACATTTCTATTTCTAAAAAAGAAAAATCTTTATTATTCAAAAAAAGTGATATAATCTTTATCTCTCTTGCATTACCTATGATAAATCCAATTGGAACAATTAAAGAAATAATTAAAGTGTAAGTTCCTAAAAATGATACTCCTCCAATTTTAGTTAAAATAATAGCTTTAGCTATAATGCCTAAAGTGCCCGAAACATATAAAAATTTAGAAATAACTTTTTTATTCAACTTAAATGTTTTGAGTTTTATCAATTGAACGATCAAATGGTTTAGAAGCAAGTAAAACACCTAATAAAATCCAAAATTTTGAATCAACAAAGATAGTTGCACCTGAGAAGGAAGCAATTAAACTATAAATGAAAATTAGCTTATAATAAGGATATGATTCATTATCATTACTTTTTTTAAATGTAGCATATAAAAAAATAATATATAAAATAAAAGTTATTATACCACCGTAAACCAAAAGAAGAGATACTGGTGAAAAATGTGTATAATGCTGAGTGTAAGAACTCATCATATCATTTAAACCAGCTGGCATTGTATAATTGGCACCATAACCAAATCCAAATAAATAATCATTTACAGATTTAAATTTTTCCAAAGCATAAATTACTTCAAAATTTCTTCCGCCAGTTAAAACATACCATGCTTGTTCACTATCAATATTTTCATAAATTAAGATAATGGGGTTTAATATTCTATCAAGTAAGCCAGTTTTTATAATAATAAAAATCAAAAAAAATAAAAAAATAATAGTTGCTAAGTTTTTTAACTTAAAACTAAACTTGTAGGATAAATAAGATATTAAGCTAGCTAGAATTGGGGTTCGTTTTCCAGATAAAATCATTGCAAATAAAGTAAGAAAAGACTTTTTAGTGTCCTGTTTGTAGACAAAAAATAACAATAAAAAACCTATGTTAGTAGAAATTCCCCAATAATTAATTATACCCAAAGTGTAAAGAACAAAATAAATTATCATGAAAAAAGTTAAAAAAACAGCAAATTTTGTGAATAATTTGGGGCTGAATTTAATTTTTCTTTCAAGAATTATTTTTCCAAATTGGATTCCTGAAATTGCTAATAATCCATAATAAAAATGAGAAATAGTATAAATATTTAATCCATTTGTAATTACTCCATTGAAGAAAGCAAATAATTGAATTACCATTATTAAAAATGTTATTTTCATCAATTTTCTATTTCTCAATAAGCTAATAAAGGTTCCAAAAAAAATCATCAAAAAAGGAATTTTAAAAAAGTGAAATGCAGGTTTAAAACCTAGCTGTGCAATTACCAGAGATAATGGAACAAAAACTATATCAATGACAATTCCTATAATAACTAGTTTGAATAAATTAATTTTCATAAGACCAAATTAGAACCAGGATATTGATGGCATATCATTGATTTCTTTTATTTTTAAAAATTTAATCTTTAAATAAATAAAAAAAGTATAAAAAATACACTTTAAATAAATTTCTATACTTAAAGTTTTAGATAAGCGTTTATTAATTAATAACTTATCACTAAAGATTTTTTTATTGAAATTTTCAATGTCTTGAGATTTAGATAAAAGCAATTCTTCATTTATATATTTTAATGAAGCTGGACTGGTTATTCCGGGGCGAATTAAAAAAATTTCTTCATAATCATTTTTAATTAAATCTATATATTTTGGAACATCTGGTCTTGGCCCTACAATACTCATTTCTCCTTTCAAAACATTTATTAATTGAGGAAGTTCATCAAGTTTATATTTTCTTAAAAATTTTCCAAATACAGTAATCCGATTGTCATTTTTTGTAGTTATTGTATTTAAATTACTATTGTCAACAATCATAGTCCTGATCTTATAAATTGTAAATATAGAAGCATCTTTTCCAACTCTCTTTTGACTAAATAATGATAACTTGTAAGTTTCTATAGATGATATAACTAAAAAACATAAAACTGGTAATAAAAATATTACTATACCAATTACAGATATTATGATATCTAAAAACCTTCTTATAAAATTATCTATTTGCATATTTGTTTTGAATAATTGCTGCATTTAATTTTTGAATCCTTAGAAATTTTAATAAAGGGTATAGGTTTGTAAGTAAATTTAAGAAGATTTTTATGCCAGGAAAGTATACTATATTCAATTTAACAGGAGCTTTTCTAAATTTAAATTTATTAATTAATAAATATTGAATTTTTGTAGGATGAAGGATTGAACGAGAGCCATCACTAACAAAATTGAATTTTTTTTCATTCAAATAATATTTATTCATTTCATGAACTAATACATAAGTCCCGTAATTATTTAGTGCATTGTTTTCTAACCAAAAAGAGGAGTAAAAACATCCCTTATTTTGAATGATATTTTCAGAGAATCCTACTAACTCCTTATTATCATTATCAAATAATCCATAAAACTCAGTATCATTTGGAGATGATTTAACACTTTGATCGAAAAAACATTTTTTTTCAGGTTTTGTTTTATATCGCTCTAAAGACTCTAGATAACAACTATATCCATTTTTAATAATATATTCTTTTGAAATGATTTTAGTATAAAATAGTTTGAGTCCTTTTTTTATCTGATTTCTCATCTTAGAGCTATAATCAAACCAATCTTCAGGACTATCTTTTATTACGTGATACCAAAAATCTTTTTTATTACAATCATTGATAAAAGTATCCCATCTAAAAAAAAACCTCCTTTCCTCAATTAACTTTCTTTTAAATACATTTGAGTCAGAGAACTTATTAATATGAGGCAAATCTCTAGACAAGAATCCTCCTTGCTTTGAAATCCATATTGTTTTTGAAAAAGAAATTTTATTTTCAAATATCATAGTTTATCATTTAATCCATAAATCACTAAGGTTGTACATAAATTCTTTTGAAGTAGCATATAAATTTTTAGTAGAAGACACAAATGATGGGTAATTTTCTCTTAACCAATTGTGATAATTTTTTTTAATCATTACGCTATTACTTATTTTATCAAGCTCAGATAATATATCCGCATCATAAGATTCAATACTTTTGTATATTAAATATTTTGGTTTAATTATATCTTTATATCCTCTTTCTAATGAACAGAACTGATCAAGCATAATTTTAGAACTAAATGGAAAAAGACATTTGATGCCATATTTTAAACCAAAAGTATTTATGACCATAGGAGCACCAGATGTTAAAAAATTTTCAACTTTATAATTTGCTAACGATTTTATTAAATCAAAATTTTCTGGATTGGTATCTTTTGATAACTTAACTCTTGGAAAAATTGAATAATCAGTAGAATTTGTATAAGCTATAAATGATTCATAATCATTTATTGGTGCACGAAACTTATCTCCAATTAACAAAGAATAAATTTTAGCTCCTAAATTGAGTAATATTTTTTTAAAAAGACTATATTCTTTTTTTTCAAATAATAAAACCAAATAAAAACGTCTAAATAAATCAGCTAATGCTGAAATAGAAAAAGATATTTTACTGGTAGGGCCGAAATTATAAAATGTATCCGCATTTTGCCCAGTATAAATTTTATTAATTTTTAATCTACTTGCTTCCTTTAATCCTGCTTCAAAATAGATGGACATGTGACTTGCCATTGGCATTATTTTTCTCGTACTTTCCCAAGTATTTATATTATTACTTTCATTAATCTTAACATTAATGATATGATGTTCCAAATTATATTTTTTAGCAAAATATATTGACCTTTCTACATCTTCTTGAGATGAATAAAAAGGAATTAATGGTTTCATTGTTATTAACTTAGGTTTAAACCCTAATTTTAATAAAGAAAAAACAATTAAAATACTATCCACTCCACCACTAAATAAAACCCCAACATTATCATTTTTAGATAAATTATGGTTTATAGAATCCATGAAATGTAAATCGAATTCTTTATTTTCTTTTAAGATTGAACCAAACTTAAAATTTGTTTTTCTGTTAATGGTTCCTGAATTTAAATCAAAGTTATAAATTGAATTTGGTATGAACCTTTTTACTCCAATTAAACCAGTTTCACCTGTTGGAAAAACATAATTAGATAAGAAATATTTAATATTCTTGTCATTTTTATTTAAACTTTTTTTTAGCTCATCATATTTTTTAACATCAAAAATTTGAATTGTATTCTCTAAAACCCTATAAAAAACCTCTGATTTAATATTTATATCGGAGGTTATTGTAAGCTGATTTGATTCTTGAACAGAGGTAAATCCTAAATTTTCAAGATTATCAATTGAAACATTATAAATAACTTCTTTAATCATTTTAATAAATTATTTAAACTAGGACCTAATAGTTTTATTGAATCCTTGTCATAAGTATATTTACCTGTAAAAGTTCTTTTTAATAGAATGTTGCCTGGGATTAAGCAATTTTTTAAATTTTGTATTACAGTATTAATATTTTTCTCTGATGGTTTTACAACCTCTCCCAATTTTATTTTTTCTACTGAACAACCTATAAAATAATAAGGTAAAGGTCCAACAACTAGTATTTTATTATTTGTGAGAAGACTTTCAATACCGATAGTTCCAGTTCTAATTAGTGTCATTGTTGATTTTTCTGCCCATTTCGAAGAATCTGAATTCATATTAACAAATTCACAATTTTTAAGACCACTCACCCTTTTATAAAAGTGATTATCTCTTTTACCTGCCATTGCTGGATGTTCTTTAATGATAAAATTAATATCAGAATTATTATAAATATAATTTATTATAAACTTTTCATAATTATTATCTGATCTAATTGGTGACCAATAATCTAATGTACACTCTGGAGTACATTGAAGTGGAATAAATATATATTCGTTTGGTGGTTTAGTTATTTCTTTATACTTAAAATTATTTTTTAAGTTCTGATAAAAATAAATATTTGCATAGGTATGATAAGATTTATCTCCAAAAATATTTTTCAAGTAAAATAACTTTGATCTTAACCAGTCTTTAATTATTAATTCAATTTTGATTCTACCTTTCAATAAAATGTAATGAGTCGGTCTCATTTTTTCTGAATAGAAAGTTTGTATTTTTTCAAAATTAGGTCCATTTATTCCATGGTTAAATTCACCAAATTTAGTATGTCTTATGTAGCCTGGTATTGGACTATTTACTAATCCTATAAACTTATTATTTTCCATCTCACATAACCTACAAATAACATCAAGAATATAATTATCAACTGTTAATGAAATTATATAATCATATTTATTCAATTTAAACTTGTAAAATGAATCAATAGTAAAGTTTATAAGTTTAATTGAATCATTATAAGGAAATCTTCTTAAAACTCTGCAGTTTCTGATAATCTGCAAAAGAGTTTCATCATTAAATAAGATATCATTTTGAAAATCAATATTCTTTTTATTAGTTGTTTGGTTTTCAAATAATGATTCTTGAATAATTGTAGAATGTTCAATGTATTTTGAAAGATCATTGAAATACTCTAAATTCCAAGGTCTTGTTATAATAATTTTACTTTTCATATAGGCAAAATTGTTTTATATAAATAACTTTTTAAATTATCGATACAGTTTTTGAAAATAATTTTAATATTATTATTAAAAAAATTATCTAATATTTAAGTGTAAATCTGACATCTTTACCCGATCCCCAAATTGGAAATCTTTCTTTGATCGAGTTCCTAAAATCTGTTTTAAGTATTTTGGATGTGCTCCAAAACCAGGTCTTATACTCCTAATATTTTCTTCAGAAAAAACCTCCCCCTCTTTTATATCTTTTACAACATACAAAGATCTTGAAAAATCTTTCCCCTTAATTTGTTTCTCTGTTAATTTATAATCAACCTTACCAATAGCTTTCTCAGCTTGCCTAACTGCTTTTACCATTTGCGTAAATTCACTTTCATCCATAGAAAATGAAGCATCAGGACCACCTATATCGTGATTTAAGATAAAATGTTTTTCTATTATTTTTGCGCCAAAACAAGTAGCAACAACTGGAACTGTAGATCCCATTGTGTGGTCGGAGAGCCCAGAGACTAAACCAAACCTTTCTTCAAAATCTTTAATCATTACCATATTGGCTTCTTCAATTGGAGCTGGATAACTAGAAGTACATTTTAAAATAGCAATATCATTGTTACCCATTCTTTTACATGCATCTATAGCTAGCTCAATATCTTTAATCTCAGCTATTCCTGTAGAAATAATTACAGGTTTTCCCTTGGATGCAACATATTCAATTAAAGGTATATCTGTAATTTCAAATGAAGCTATTTTATAAGCAGGTACATTTAATTTCTCTAAAAAATCTACTGCTGTTTTATCAAATGGAGAAGAAAAACAAAGTAATCCATTTTTTTGTGATTCTTTAAATAGCGCCTCATGCCATTCCCAAGGCGTATAAGCCTTCTTATACAAATCATAAAGTTGACTGCCTTCCCAAATTGTGCCTTTTATAATAAAATCGTCTTTATTACAATTTATTGTCATTGTATCAGATGTGTATGTCTGAAGTTTAATACAATCTGCACCTGCTCTTTTAGCAGATCTTATAGTTTCTAACGCTATTTCTAAACTTCCATTATGATTTGCTGACAGTTCAGCTATAATGAAAACCGAATTACCATTTTTTATATCAAAATCACCTATTTTCATATTTTCTCTGTTCTAATTAATTAGTATTAGTAAACAATTTTTAAATAAAAGCTCTATGTTATTTAATAGCTTACCACTGAAATGAAGTTTTCTCTTTGCTTAATTTTATCAATATACTTACTAAATCAGTTTATTTAGTTTTTTTGTTCAACTAGTTAGGAATGGAAAAAACACATTGTATGGTATAAGCCTCTCTCAAATTTATTAGGAACCCTAGTAAATCTAATATGAGAACCAACTTCAGCATTATTCCAATGAGCAAATCTAGGTCCTTTAAGTATTCTTAAAAGTAATTTGTCAGACAAGTCATACTGTACAAAAGATTTTAGATTATTTTTTTCTATTTCAGAAACGTATTCAAATCCTGAACCGTCGAAACTTATTTTAAGTAACTTTTCTTTTTTAAGTTTAATTAAAACTTTTGTTTCAGATTTAAAATTTATTTCTTTTCTTTTAGATTCCATCCTATTGTAAGCATTAGGGATTAATTTATCCATGTCATCTAAATCAACCTCACTATCATATTCATAATCAAACTTTTTCTTGGAAAGTATATTTTTGATATATTCTATTTTTTTATTCTCATCAAATGGAATATATTCATTTGAAGATTTTTTTAATTCTAAATCAAAATATTCATAAGTATTTAGTGCGACAGATTTTGATTTTTTTTGATTTATTAATTTGGATTTTTTAAAAAATTTTAAGGCTTCCTCAAGTTCAGGCACACCTCTTTTGTATTGTAAATTTGAAAGAAACCCTGATAGAGTATAAGTTCCTGCAAATGGCATATAAAAATCAGGTTTAACTAAATCGATATACTTCTCAGCCTGGTTAAGAAACTGAATTTTCTTTGATTGCTCAGCATTTTCTCTTTCTTTATCCGTTAATTCAAAACATTGTGGATAAGGTCCAGCTCCTGCATATCCAACTAATAAAAAATCTATTTTATTATATTTTTTATTAATTTCTTTTATAGCTTCTTTTGCAAGATCATATGGGCAATCATTTAAATTGAGTAAATTAAATTTACCATTTGATATTACACATAAAGAATCTATCTGTGTCATTTCAAATTTAGTTTCAACATGACTACAACCCATAAATTTCATACACAATTCAGGATTGCAATTATCTGCAGAAAGTATATCAATAGAGACACCATTTTTTAATTCTGTTTTTTTGTTGTGAGCTAATTCAACTACATTGAACCCTAAGCGCTCAATATTCATTTTTAAAAATGGACTAGAAAATTTATGAATAAGTACAGGTATTTCTTTATTAAGAATTTCAAATGTTTTTTTACTGAAATGATCTGGATGAATATGAGATACGTAAATATAATCAAAATTGTCAAAAAATTCTTTATCATATTCAAGCTTTGGATAATGATACCAAGAGCCATAATATTCACCATCGACTAACCAAGGATCCATCAATATTTTTACATTATTTGTTTCAACAGAAACACAAGCAGATTTTAAATTTCTAACTTTCATAAAAAATTATAATTTGGTGTCAATAAGTTTCCAATGCATGCCTTTATTTCTAGTTGTTCCTTGGTAAACTTGTCCGGTCTCAGTATCTTTCAGAATCCACTTTCCTGGAACTTTTGTCTTAACAACTAATTGAACTGGATTTTCATGTACTTCTAATAAATTACCATCAATTGTTCTACGCTTAGAATCTTTTATTTTCATGCTGTTAATTTAAGAAAAATTTTATTTTTTTTATCCTAAAAATTGATAAGTTATTTTGTCTTTTTTTTTGTCAATTATATTAAAATCAAGAGTTTCAAAAACTTTTTGGGAAGCAATATTTACTGATTTAACCTTAGCTAAAAATTTCTTTTTAGGATTTAACTTTATCATAAGTTTAACTATGTGTTTTCCAAAACCCATCCCTCTGAATGATTTATCTATACTGTAACCTATCAGCCAATAATCTTCAAATGCGTCTATTCTAATTTGACCAATCGGTTCATTTTGTTTAATTGTAGCTATGTAAATTTTTGTTTCTGATGATTTTAATTTCTTGTCAAACCAAGATAAATGATCATTCAAATTGATGGAATTTGAATTGAAAGATGATTGTCTTACAGCTAAATCATTAGTCCATTCAAACAATAATTCAGAATCTAAGTGAGTAGCCTCTCTAAGACTTACGTGATGATATTGATTAAAACAGGAATGATACACAACATCTAAGAATTTACCATTAATATTACAGTGTTCTTTTAATCTAGACTCCTCAGTAAAACCACTATTTTCAAGAGCTTTGTACAATTTAGGACGAATATCAAATGCATACGTGAAAATTTTATACAAGTTTAAATCTTTAAAAGCTATAGTTTTTAAAAGAGATAAGTATTTTGTCCATGTTTCTATGAAGAAATGGTTATTGAATTCCGCATTTAACACTAATGAAACTTCAGCGTTCATGTCCTTCCAATTAATATGAACAAGACCTCCATATCCAATACATTCATTATCTTTTAAAAAACTAAATAATATTTGTTTTGGTAAATCTTGGTCAAATAATTTATCTATTACATTTGTAAAATAAAAATCTTGCTTTTCTCTTGTTAATAGTTCTGACTGACGTAAATGAAAAATCTGTTCATTTCGCCAATCCATTATTTGATAACGATCTTCATTTCTTAAAGGAGTCAAACTATAATCTCCTTCCACAAAAGATTGCTTACTAAGAACTTTATAACTTCTCATTCTTTATCATATATGCCGCTTTCGCTAGTTGTAAATCATCAATATCATCTATATCGACAGCTTCTAACCAAGATGTTTTATGGAATTTATAACCTTGACTGTAAAAAGTACCTGTTTTATTAAGCTTTTTAATATTCGATATCCATGTGGCACCACTTGGGCAAATTAGCTCAGGTAAATCTTGAGAACGGGTTTTATCATCATAATTTTTAAGAATTTTTTCAAATTCATTTTTTTTATTTTTATAATGCGCCCACCATGGATTAAACATACCGTACTCAAAAGCTGATAATAAACTAAAATCACCTTCACTCTCTTCATATTTTTTTACTTGACTAACAATGTTTGCAGATGATCTTATTGGGCAATTAGCCATTAATTGTACTACTGTTTCATAATTTTTTCCATTAACTTTTTTTAATTGTTTCAAAGCTGATCTTGTTGCTTGACTAACTGTACTGTGATCATCAGCATACTCACTTCTCAAAAAAGGAACATCAGCCCCATATTTCAATGCAATATCTGCGATATCTTGACAATCAGTACTAACTAGTACTGAATCAAACAAGCCAGAATCAAGTGCGGCTTCAATACTCCAGCTAATCATGGGTTTACCCATAAAATCAATGATATTTTTCTTTGGAATCCTCTTACTACCTCCACGAGCAGGGATGATTGCTATTCTTTTATTTACCATATCGTCCATCCTCCATCAACTTTTAAGTTTTCTCCCGTAATGTTTAAATTTGGATTATCAATAATATATTTTACTGGTGGATATAAATCATCGTGATTTAACATTCTACCACTTGGTACTAGTTTACTGTAACGAGTTTTAAACTTTTCATCAACTCTTCCTTCTACACCACCATAAGAAATTGCATTAACTCTAATATTTTTATTAGCTAAACGAACAGCCAATTCTTTAGTTAAATGTATCTGAGCTGCTTTTACAACTCCATAATTAATAGGAGATTGATGTTTGAAATCATCATACAAACTAGGGGATGGTGCGACATTTCCATACATGGAACTAATAAAAATTATATCTTTTAATGGTGAGTTAATATCTATTAAAAAATTATTCAATTGATATGGAAAAGTAATTCCATTATAAAATTCTTCTTGAAAATTACTATTTGATATACGTCCATCATTATCAATTTTTAAGGTTTCTAAAGAACGTGCATTGTGTATTATCGTATCTGGTAGTTCTGTAAGTTGATTTCTTAAATTTTCTAATGGATTTTTTTCTTTGAAATC
>MDSV01217470.1_pt1 | contig 15358 bp, 15 predicted proteins | sample 810851 | NCBI WGS metagenome assembly MDSV01 (sample SAMN05326640, study PRJNA326480) | marine metagenome | isolation source: seawater | place: Atlantic Ocean: North East | collected 2012
AGAGGTGTTGGACTATCTGATATGATTTATTCCATTGAAAACAACATAGAACACAGATGTAATAGCAAATTAGCTCTACATGTTCTGGATATGTTAGATTCTACTATTGAATCAGCTAAACTTTCCAAAACTATAAAATTAAGAACTACATGTGAAAAACCCAAACCTTTTACAGAAGATCAGATTAGTAAGATTAAAAATTTATAATTTTTATATAAAAATTTATTTTATTAAAATTATTTTCATGATAAAGTTTACCAATGGAAGTTGAATTAAATAGTTGGTATAGATGCAAAATAGATAAAAAAGAACTTAAAGCTCTTTGTAAAAAATCAGATTGGCAAGGGTGGAAACATATGATTATCTATTTTACTAGCTTATTTTTTTTTGGTTATTTAGCTTATGCCACGTGGGGAACATGGTGGACTCTTTTGTTCTTTTTTTTATACGGAAGTATATGGGGTTGTGCTGATGCTTTGTGGCACGAAACTGGTCACAGAACTGCTTTTAAAAGTAAAATTTTAAATGATGTATTTTATTTTATAGCAAGCTTTATGGATAATTTTGAACCTATTAGGTGGCGTCACTCACATTTTCATCATCACTCCTATACTATATTCAATGATCCGGTGGATTTTGAAATTGCTGTTAAAAAACCAGTTGATTTATTATTTTTCTTTTCAATGTATACACCTTTTGCTGGCTTTTTTTATCTTCATAAATCTTTGCACTGGGAAACTTTAAAACATGCTTTTGGAGTTACAACTGAAGTTATGAAAACTTGTATACCTGAAAAAGATAGAACAAAATGTAGATGGTCAGCTAGAAGTCATGTTTTGATTTGGGCTATAACAATAATTATTTCAATAGTTTATCAATCTTGGCTGCCTTTATTGTTTATTGTTTTGCCAAATTTTTATGGAAAAACATTAATACTATTATTTGGTTTAACACAACATACTGGATTGCAAGAAGACATTAAAGATCACCGCTATAGTACAAGAACTGTAAAATTAAATCCTATTTTTAGTTTTCTTTATTGGCAAATGGAATATCACATTGAACACCATATGTTTCCCAATGTACCATCTTATAATTTACCAAAACTTCATGAAATGGTTAAAGATCAGATGCCCCCTATACGGAAAGGTTTATGGGGAGCTTACAGTGAAATTTTACCTGCTATATTTAAACAAGCTTATGACAAAGATTACAAAATACCTTTAATTGTTCCGAATTAATAATTATATTTTAACTACCAATAACCAATATTTTGCATTGAAGACCAAGGCTCTTTTATTTCTAAAGCCCCACCTTCTTGTAGTATTTCAATAGAAATGTCATCTGGAGATCTTACAAAAGCCATACGCCCATCTCTAGGAGGTCGATTAATTGTAATTCCATTTTGCATTAAATGTTCGCATGTTTTATATATATTTTCAACTGAGTAAGCTAAATGACCAAAATTTCTTCCACCTTTATATTCTTCTGGATCCCAATTATATGTCAATTCTAATAATCCTGAATTTTCAGAACTATTTTTAGCAGCTAAGAAAATTAGAGTAAAACGACCTTTTTCACTTTCGCGCCTTTTTGTTTCTCTTAAACCTAATAATTTACAATAAAAGTTAAGTGACTCATCTATATTTTTAATTCTTATCATTGTGTGTAAATATTTCATGTTAAATCCTATTCTATATACAAATTTAACAAACTTGATAAGTTGTTGCAAACAAAAATGCCCAAAAATTATTATAATATAAAGACTATTTTTTTAGGAATATTATTTGTAATGATTAGCGCTTTTTCAGGATCATCCTTTGATGCTGTAACTAAGTATATAAGTTTATCCTCATTAAAATGGTATCATTATTACTCAATTGGTAATAGTTTTTCTTTAATAATTTTTTTAATTTATTTATTTTTTTCATCTGGAATAAAAAATAATATTTTATTTAAAAAAAAAAGAGATTATATTTTACCGGTATTAAGAGGATTGTTATTTATACCAATACCAATCATAGTTTTTTATTCTTTAAAAATTGTTCCATTAAATCTTTTTTCAACACTAATAGCAACAACTCCTTTTTTTATATATATTTTTTCTATTCTTATACAAAAGGAAAGAATTAGTTTAAAATTTTGGCTTATTCTTTTTGTAGGTTTTCTTGGTGCTAATTTAGTTATTAAACCTTCATTTTCTTCAACAAGCTTAACTGTTTTGTTAGTTATGGTAGTTGTTATTCATAATGGATGGACCAATGTAATTGTTAGTAAATATTCACATAAAGCTTCTACTAATAGCTTTACATTCTATTTTGTTTTCCCTTTAACTATTTTAAGTATTTTATTATTTTTTATTGATCCAATTATCTTAAGTTACGGTGAGATTTTATTTATTTGTTTGGGAGGGTTTTTAGTGTTTTTGTCAATTTTTTTTTGGACAGCCGCCTATCATATAGCTGGTAAATATAGTAGTATTATTAGTCCTTTTACTTTTTCTCAAATTTTATGGGGATCAGTGTATGGTTATCTTTTCTATGGTGAAATTTTTGATTTATTTTCTATAATTGGAATTTTTTTAATAATAACATCAGGAATTATAACGATTATTAACACTCCAAAATTATAAGAATGTTAAATTTATAAAAATATTCAATAATTAATTACTAAAAATCAATTAGCAAACTTGAGTATGATATACATACTTGATATAAAATAAAAAATTTATTTACTTCTATCTTTATTTCTAATTAAATATAACTAATAAAGGATAATAAATTGAAAAATAAAAATATAGTTATAATTGGGGGAGGGCAAACTGCAGTTTATGCAGCAAAAACAATTAGATCTATTGATTTAGAAGCCAATATAACAATTATTAGTGAAGAAAAAAATTTAGCATATGAAAAACCTCCTCTATCTAAAGATTTTCTATTAGATAAAATTAGTTTTGAAAAATGTTTATTTTTTGCTGAGAATTATTATTTAGAAAATAATATAAAATTTATAAAAAATGAAAAAATTATTAATGTTAATTTTAATTTAAAACAAATAACTTCATATACTGGTAATCTATATAAATATGATAAACTGTTAATAGCTACTGGATCGAGTAGTAGACAATTAAAATTTGATTTAGAGGATAAAGAAATTGAAAATAACATAGTTTATTTAAGAAATATTCATGATAGTGTAAATATTAAAGATAAATTATCTTTGTCAAAAAAAATTCTAATAATTGGGGGAGGATTTATAGGTTTAGAAATTGCATCTGCAGCTAATCAACTTGGTAAAGAAGTAGTTGTTGTAGAAATGGTTAATAATCTTATGGGCAGAGTGATACCTGAACAAATTGCAAAAATTATTCAAAAAACCCATGAAGACAAAGGTACACAATTTTTTTTGGGAAAAAAAATAAAAAAGATTGTAAAAAATGGTAAATCATTTGAAGCAATTTTAGATTCAGATGAAAGAATCCTAACTGATTTGATTGTTGTAGGAGTAGGATCTCAACCTAATATTGATCTTTTTAAAAATACTGAATTAAAAATAGAAAATGGAATTTTAACAAATGAATTTTGTCAAACTTCCATAACGGATGTTTTTGCAGCAGGAGACATAGCAAATTTTTTCCATCCTTTTTATGAAATATATATGCGATTAGAATCTTTTAAACATGCTCAAAATCATGGCATCAATGCTGGTTACAATATTGTTAACAATAAAACTGCATATTCTGAAATACCTTGGATGTGGTCTGATCAATTTAATTTAAATTTACAAATGACAGGAATTTGTAATAATTTTGATTCTTTTGCAAAAAGAGGAGACGATGTAAATGAAGGTGTAATTTATTTTTTTTTAAAGAGTAGAAAAATAGTTGGTGCCTGTGGAGTTGGTATTGGAGGAAAAATAGGTAGAGATATTCGTCTTGCAGGCAAATTATCAGAAAAAAAAGTAAAATTAACCAAAGAGATTTTAGGAGACAAAAATAAAAAATTAAACAAAATATTAAATAATATTTAATAATAGTCAAAAATTGTTTCTAATTTCTTCTTTTTCATTAACTTATTTAATTCTTTTGATTTTTTATCTTCCCACTTTATAATTGAATTTAATATTGGTTTTAACGATGCTCCTAAAGGAGTTAGTGAATATTCAACCTTTCTTGGAAAACCATCAAATTTTTTTCTTTTAATTAAATTATCTCTTTCTAATTCTCGTAATTGTTTAGTAAGCATTTGTTGTCTTATATAATTTAAGTTTTTTTTTATTTCTCCAAAACGCATTTTATTTAAGCTTAAATTATATATAATTTCTATTTTATGGTTATTATTTATTAGATTTAGAGCTTTTTTAAGTGGTTTATTATAAATATTCCTTGAATACATATTATAGTTTAATAGTATTTTTTTGATCTCTTGTCATTTTTCTTTTTAAGATGTAGAAATTTGTTGAAAAATAAAAAATCAATTTATATATATATTTATGAGTGATTTAGAAAATAATTGGATTTTAGTAGGTGAAACTAACAATATTGAACTAGAAGATATTATTAGATTTGATCATCAAGGAAAAACATATTGTATATACAAATTAGAGGATGGTTTTTATGCAACTGATGGAATATGTACTCATGAGTCTGTTCATTTAGAGGATGGTTTAGTAATGGATGGTGAAATTGAATGTCCAATGCATCAAGGAATTTTTGATATTAAAACTGGAAAAGCAATAAGTCCGCCAGCTTGTGATGATTTAAAAACTTATCCTACTAAAATAGAAAATGAAAAAATTTTTATTCATATCTCAGATTAGTGAAAAAAAAAATTTTATTAAGTGATACACTTTTAAAAGATTTTGTTTTTGTATATAAAAAATTTTTTATAGTTGATACTTTGTGGAGTATAAAAAAAATTAAATATTCTGAATATGAGGGTCTGGTTGCAAGTGGTATATTTAAAATACCACCTTCCTTTTATAATAAATTATCAAATCTAAAAATAATATCCTTGTTTGGGGTTGGTTTTGATAAAATTGATTTAAAAAAATGTAAAGACAAAAACATTAAAGTTGCTAATACGCCCAATGTTTTAACAAGAGATGTAGCAGATTTAGCTTTCACATTATTGTTATCTATTTCAAGAAATCTAATTAATGCTCAACACTATGTTATTTCAAAACAGTGGGTAAATAAAGGACCTATGCATTTAACAGATAGTGTTTATAAAAAAAAAGTAGGTATTGTTGGACTTGGACAAATTGGAAAAGAATTTGCAAAAAAGGCTCAAATTTTTTCAATGGATATTAATTATTATGGTCCTAGAAAAAAGAATGTAAAATATAAATATTTTAATAATTTAAAAAAAATGGCTAAAAATGTTGATTATTTAGTAATTACTTGTGCGGGTGGAGAAAAAACCAAAAAACTTATTGATGAAGAAATACTGAGTGTAATGAAAAAAAATTCTTATTTAGTTAATGTTTCTCGAGGTCAAGTAATTGATGAAAAAGCTTTATTGAAATCCTTAAAGAATAAAAAAATTAAAGGAGCTGCTTTGGATGTATATGAAAATGAACCTAACATTAATCCTTTATTTAAAAAATTAAAGAATGTTATTTTACATCCTCATCATGGAAGTGGTACTTTTGAAACTAGAAAAATGATGGCTGAATTGAGTTGTTTAAATTTAAGAAATTTTTTTAAAACTGGTGAACCACTTCACAAAGTGATCTAACAACAATTAGAAAATTTAAATATTTAAAAATATAAAAATTGCTTATTTTGATGAAGGTATTCTTGTTTTGTAATAATATTCTGGATTAGTTGCTTGCTTTATAGCAGCTGGCAGAACTTCTCTATAAAATGCAAAAAGGCTAGGAAAAGGTTTGGGTATTTGATCTTTAATTTTTTCTCTAAGTTTTTTTAAGTTGTAGGATGGTATAGTTGGAAACATATGATGCTCTAAATGGTATTGCATATTCCAATATAAAAAACCAAATATAGGATTAATATTTACTGAGTAAGTACTTTCCCTATGGTCTTTTTTATCAAATGGAGCTGCTAGATGTTGAGTAACATTTACAAGGAATTGTAAAGGCTTTCCATAATAATTAGGCAATAAAAGATATATAATTGGTAACCATGAGCCTATCCATATTGAATAAAGTAATATTAATATCCAAATAAATAAATACAATCTTGAATTCCATACTATTTTCTTCTTTTCTTTTTCAGGTGCTGTAATTTGTATTACAGGAGAAAATTTTTTAAAAGAATGTTTTAAAACTTCATATTTAAATAATTTATGTGGAAAAAGTAAATCTCCAAAAGGTATAAAATTTATAAAAAAAGTAATTACTTCTGTTGGCCTTGAAACTTGAATTTCATAATCATAATCATCTTTTGTTTGATAAGTGTTAGAATGATGAAATGTATGACTCCATCTCCATCTATATCCTTCAAAATCTCCCATAAAAGAAGAAATATGGTAAACAAATTCATTAATCCACCTAGTTTTGAAAGCACTTCTGTGCACGGTTTCGTGCCAGTTAGCAACGCTAAATGCCCAAATTGTTCCATAAATAAAAAAGAACAGAATACTCCAATAGGTATCAATAAAAATATAGGCTAAATATCCAAATAAAATCAATGAAAAGAAATATATAAACATATGAAGAATGCCTGGAAAATCTCTTCTCTTAGAAAGCTCTTTAATTTCTTGCCTACTTATTTTTGGCTTATACCAATCAGAATCTAAATGCATTCTATACAATATATAAAAAAATATTAAAATTTCAATTTTAAAGATGAATTATATGATAAAAAAATTTTAGCAGTTGTTGTAAACACTGGGATAATGTTACAATAAATGCTGTAAAGGAGTTTTTATGAGCAATTATTTTAAAGATATTGATCAAATAAGATTTGAAGGAAAAGATAGTAATAATCCTTTGAGTTTTAAATATTATGATGAAAATAAAATAGTTTTAGGAAAAACAATGAAAGAACATTTGCGATTTGCAACATGTTACTGGCATACCTTTACTTGGCCAGGATTAGATCCTTTTGGAGGCCCCACACTTGATAGACCTTGGATGTCTGCAGGTGATCCTTTAGAAAAAGCTGAGCAGAAATTAAATGAAGCATTTGATTTTTTTTCTAAAATTACTACTCCATATTTTTGTTTTCACGATAGAGATGTTTCACCTGAAGGCTCGACATATAATGAAACACAAAAAAATTTTTTTTATATTATCGATTTAATGGAAAAAAAAATAAATCAAACAGGAATTAAATTATTATGGGGCACAGCTAACGCTTTTTCGCATAAACGTTATATGAGTGGAGCATCTACAAACCCTGATCCAGAAGTTTTTGCATTTGTGTCAGCACAAGTTAGAGATTGTATGGAAGCTACTATGAGATTAGGGGGAGAAAATTATGTTTTATGGGGTGGTAGAGAAGGATATGAGACAATCCTTAATACTAATCTAAGAAAAGAAATGGATAACCTTGCGCGTTTTTTAGAATTAGTTGTAAATCATAAACATAAAATTGGATTTAAAGGTCAAATTTTGCTTGAGCCAAAACCCCATGAACCTACAAAGCATCAATATGATTTTGATGCTGCAGCATGTTTGGCTCTTATTAGAAAAGCAGGACTAGAAAAAGAAATCAAATTAAATATAGAAGTTAATCATGCAACATTATCAGGCCATAATTTTGAACATGAAATTGCTTATGCAATAGCAAATGAGGCTTTAGGAAGTATCGATATAAATCGAGGAGATACTTTACTAGGCTGGGATACTGATCAATTTCCTAACAATCCTAAAGATCTTTTAATGGCTTTTTATTATATTTTTTCAAATAAAGGTTTAAGTCAAGGTGGATTAAACTTTGATGCAAAAATCAGAAGACAGTCAATTGATCCAAAAGATTTGTTTTTTGCCCATATAGGTGGAATGGATGTGGCAGCAAGAACTTTGTTAGCAGTTGAAAAAATGATTAATGATAATGAAATATCCAATTATATTTCCAATAGATACCAAGACTGGGAAAGTGACTTAGGTAAATTTATACATAATAAAGAAAATGATTTAAAGTCTATTGCGGACAAAGTGTTAAATATGAATATTAATCCTAAGCCAAGGTCAGGACAGCAAGAATATTTAGAAAATTTAATAAACAAATATATTTAAATAATTTAATTGTTAGAAGAATATACTTTTTTAATATATTGCTTTAAATTATTTTTTAAGGAATAATTTTAAGTGAAAATTAAAAATATTAATATACATTCTAAAGTAGAAGAAGGTTTATTTCATCTTGCTATAGGAAATTTTGATGGAGTTCACTTGGGCCATCAACAAATTATTTCTACTTTAGTTAAAGTAGCTAATGAACAAAATAAATTACCAGCAATTTTAAGTTTTAATCCACATCCAAAACAATTTTTTTCTAAACAATTAAATTTTTATCAAATTCTTTCGGAAGAAAAAAAACAATCAATTTTTAAAAGATTAGGCATTAAACACTATTTTTCTTTAAATTTCGATGAGACCATTGCTGAATTATCCCCTTCTGATTTTGTAAGCGAAATAATTGTTAAAAAATTAAAAGTTGAAAAACTAATAGTGGGTTATGATTTCCATTTTGGGAAAAAAAGAAAAGGAAACACAGCTCTTCTTCTAAATTATGCAAAAATTTTTGGTTTTACAATCGATATAATTCAACCTATCTATGAAAAAAAATCAAATGAAATTTTTTCTTCCACCATTATCAGAGAAGCAATTAGAAATGGAGATATGGAAAAAGCTAAAACTATAATGGGTCGTTTCTGGAGTATGAGTGGAGAGGTTCTTTCTGGTGACAAGAAGGCAAGAGAAATGAATTTTCCTACTGCGAATATTTTACCTCATAAGCAAATACATCCTCAGAAAGGAGTTTATGTAGTTAAGGTAAAATTTAACGGTAAATATATTAATGGGATTGCTAATTTTGGAGATAGGCCAACAGTTGATGGAAATAGATTGCTGTTAGAGGTACATTTATTCGATTTTAATCAAGATATATATGGTAACTATTTGACTGTTGAATTTCTTACATTTATTAGGGAGGAAAAGAAATTTGATAGTTTTGCTAAACTAGCAGAACAAATCAAAAAAGATACTCAAATTGCTAAAAACTATCATTTAAGTAAGTAAATGGAATATAAAGATACAATTTTTCTTCCCAAAACATCTTTTGAAATGAGGGCAAATCTTTCTGAAAAAGAACCTAAGATTTTAGAGACGTGGAATAAAGAAAAAATTTTTGAAAATTTAAGAAAAAAATCAAAAGGAAGAGAAAAATTTATTCTTCATGATGGACCTCCTTATGCCAATGGACATATTCATATGGGTACTGCTTTAAACAAAATATTAAAAGATGTTATAGTAAGAACTCAGCAGATGTCAGGTAAAGATTCAATATATGTTCCTGGATGGGATTGTCATGGTTTGCCTATAGAGTGGAAAATTGAAGAGGAATATAGAAAAAAAGGTAAGAATAAAGATGATATTCCAATAGTACAGTTTAGACAAGAATGCAGAGAATTTGCTGAAAAATGGATCAATATTCAAAAGAAGGAATTTAGAAGATTGGGAGTTGAAGGAGATTGGGATAATCCATATTTGACCATGTCCAATGAAGCAGAGGCTCAAATAGTTAGAGAGTTAGGAAAGTTTTTATTAGATGAAAGTTTGTATAAAGGTGCAAGACCAGTTTTATGGTCAGTTGTAGAGAAAACAGCCTTAGCTGATGCAGAGGTAGAATATGAAGATCATACTTCAAATACCATTTATGTAAAATTTAAAGTTTCTAAAAGCCCCTTAAATGAAATAGTTAATTCTGATATTGTAATTTGGACAACCACTCCATGGACCATTCCTGGCAATAGAGCCTTAGCATTTGGAAATGATATAGAATATTCTTTAATTAAAATTAATGAAACAAATGATAACTGCTTATGTAAAGTAGGTGAACAAATAATTATTGCAGATCAATTACAAGAAAATGTTTTATCTGAGATAGGAGTTACACAATCTACTACTATTAAAAAATTTTTAGGAAGTCTTCTTAAAGGTACTGAATGCAGTCACCCTTTTAAAGCTTTGGGCTATGATTTTGTTGTAAAAGCTTTTGAAGGTAATTTTGTAAATTTAGAACAGGGCACTGGCATTGTACATATTGCTCCTGGTCATGGCGCTGATGATTATAACTTAGGTATCAAAAATGATGTAGAAGTCGTACAAACTTTAGAGGATGATGGAAAATATAATCATCACGCTTTAGGATTTGAAGGAGAGCATGTATATAAAGTTGATTCTAAAATAATTGAAAAATTAAAAGAATTAAATAAACTTATTCACAAAAGCACTCTTAGACATAGTTATCCTCACTCTTGGCGTTCAAAGGCACCATTAGTATTTAGGAATACTCCACAATGGTTTATTTCAATGGATAAAAGAGATTTAAGAAAAAAAGCACTCCATTCAATCGACAAAACCATTTTTTATCCTTCCCAAGGTCAAACAAGACTTAGATCTATGATTGAAAGCAGGCCTGATTGGTGTATTTCTCGTCAAAGAGTATGGGGAGTTCCTCTACCTTTGTTTGTAAATAAAAAAAATGGCAAACCCTTAAAGGATATAAAAGTCATTAATCGTATAGCAGATATTTATGAAAAAGAAGGTAGTGATACTTGGTTCACAGATGATCCAAAAAGATTTTTAGGAGAAGATTATTCTACTGATGATTATGAACAGGTAAAAGATATTGTTGAAGTTTGGTTTGATAGTGGTTCTTCACACGCTTTTTGTTTAGAAAAAAGAGAGGATCTTAAATGGCCAGCTTCCATGTATTTAGAAGGAAGCGATCAACATAGGGGTTGGTTTCACTCCTCTTTATTAGAAGCAACTGGTACTCGAGGAAGAGCGCCTTACGAGAGTGTTCTGACACATGGTTTTGTGGTAGATGGTAAAGGTCGTAAAATGTCAAAATCTTTGGGAAATGTAATTTCCCCTGACAAAGTTATGGCGCAATATGGAGTAGATATTCTTCGTTTATGGGTTGTAGCTTCAGATTATTATGATGATTTAAAACTTGATAACTCTATATTAAAGGCTCAAAGTGATTCTTATAGACGTATTAGAAATACATTTCGATATTTAATTGGAAATTTAAAAGATTTTAAAGAAGAAGAAAAAATAGATGAAAATGAATTTCCAGAATTAGAAAAATATATATTACATCGTTTATGGGAAATTGATCAAATTGTAACTGAATGTATTAAAAAATTTAATTTTCATTACATGTTTATAACTTTATTAAATTTTTGTTCTAATGATTTATCAGCTTTTTATTTTGATATAAGAAAAGACACAATTTATTGTGATGCTATAGATTCAACAAAAAGACGTTCAGCGAGGACATTATTAAATATTGTTTTTGAATATCTTGTTAGGTGGTTAGCGCCTTCACTGAGTTTTACTTGTGAAGAAGCATGGAAAGCTAGAGGTTATAATAAAAGTGTACATTTAGAAGATTTTATTAAAGCTAAAAAAATATATGAAAATAAAAAAATTAATTATAAGTGGAATATAATTAAAAACATAAGAAAAGTAATCACAGGAGCATTAGAGAAAAAAAGAGAAGAAAAAACTATTGGCTCTAGTTTAGAAGCTCATATAATTATTTCTTTAGATCAAAAAATTCAGAATGAAATAGGATCAGTAAATTTTGAAGAAGTAGCTATAACATCATCTTTTGAAATTATTAATTTCAATAATAAGAATAACTTTTTTTCATTAGAAGATATAAGCGGTGTATCTATTGGAGTTGAAAAGGTAAAAGGCAATAAGTGTGAGCGTTGCTGGAAATATAAAAATACATTATCTACTGAAGGTATCTGTAATCGTTGCGAAGATGTCATTAAAAAATAATTTTGTGACAAAATTTTTTTTGGCAATCATATTAATTTTTTTAGATATTTTTTCCAAGCAACTAGTAGTAAGATTTGTTGAGTTAAATCAATTTATTTCTATAAATTTTTTTTTTGATATTGTGTATATTCGAAACTATGGCATATCATTTGGATTACTAGCAGATCTTTATTCTGCATGGATATTTATTTTAATAGGCACTTTAATTACTGTTTTTATTATCTTTATTTATATCCAATCTATGGATAAGTTCGAAAAATTAGGTTTAGCTTTTATTATTATAGGAGCTATTTCAAATATAATTGATAGAATATTTAACGGATTTGTTATAGATTTTATATCTTTCCACTATAAAGAGTTTTACTGGCCTGCTTTTAATTTTGCTGATATTTATATATCTATAGGTGTAATTATAATGTTAATTTATCTTTTAAGAAATTTTAAGAAGAGTTTTAAAGAATGAAATATATTTTATATTTGGCAATATTTTTTACTTTGTTTTTAAATAGTTGTGCAAAAGTAAGAGAAAGTGCTGGAGTCAATAGAAAATCAGTTGATGAATCTGTAGTAATAGAAAATCCGCCACTAGTTATACCACCAGATTTTAATTTGTTACCCCCAGAACAATTAGAAGAAAAGAAAATTGAGAATCTTGAAACTGAATTTGCTCAGGAAATACTGTTTGGTTTAGATGAAAATGAAATAGGTGAAAAAAAACAACTTTCTACTATGAATCAAATTCTTTTAGAAGCAGAAGCTTTAGAAGTTTCTACTGATATAAGACAAGAAATAGATGAAAGCTTTGCTCAAGAAATAAAAACAGACGGTATATTTCAAATTGATTTTGAAGATGAAGTAGAAGTTTTAGATGCAATAAAAGAATCTGAACGTATTAGAAATAAAAAATTTGAAGGAGACCCAATTTCAGAAGGTGATGTGCCTATAAAAAATGAGATTATTAAAAAGAAAAAGAAAAAACGATTTATAATTTTTTAAGTTATGACAATTAAATCCAAATTTTATAATTTAAAATTTACTAAAACTGATAAAGATATTGATAAAAAAATTTTTGATACTATCAATAACTTGCCTGCTTTAAATGTTTTAAAAGATTCTAAATTATTGGATAGAACAATTAAGCAGGTAAATACTTTTATTAAAAACAAAACAAATTTTTTAGTTTTTGGAACAGGGGGCTCTAATTTAGGTGCAAAAGCTTTAGTCAATATGTGTTTAGGAAGGGAAAAATTTAATATTAATTTTTTTGATAATATAGACCCATTAAATTTCAGATATTCTATTGAAAAAATTAATTTAGATATGTCTGGATTTATATTTATTTCAAAATCTGGTTCAACTCCAGAAACTTTAAGTCAGTTTGGGTCAATTTATGAAGTATTTAAACAAAAAAACAAATTAAATTTTTTTTTTAAGAATACTCTTATTATATCTGAAGATCCTAAAAGTCCTTTATTTAAAATTGCTCATGATAATAAATGTAAAATTTTAAAACATAAAAAAGATATTGGTGGAAGATATTCAATATTTTCTAATGTAGGGATGGTTCCTGCAATTATTGCCGGATTAGATGTTAAATTAATTCACTCAGGTGCTTTAGAAGAAATTAATGATATGTCCCAAAAAGAATCTATTAATGTAGCAAACTTTTTTTATAATCAGAATTTGATTAATAATTTAAACAATCATGTGATTATGACTTATGCTGATGCTTTATATTTTTTTGGAAAATGGTACTTACAACTCTGGTCTGAGAGTCTAGGAAAAAATCAAAAAGGAATTACTCCTATTCATGCAGTAGGTACTACAGATCAACATAGTCAATTACAGCTATTTCTTGATGGTCCAAGAGACAAATTTTTTACATTTGTTACTAGTTCTCATACGAATAAAGGTTTTAAAATAAATACAAAAATTATGAAAAATTATAATTTAAAATATTTAATGAATAAAAAAATGGGTGATCTTATGCAGGCTGAACAACAAGCTACTATGGATACTTTTATTCAAAATAATTTTTCATTTAGAGAAATTAATTTAAAAAAAATTAATGAATTTAACATTGGAAAATTATTTGCAAAAAGCATTATGGAGGTTGTTGCAACGTGTATTTATTTCAATGTCAATCCATTTAATCAACCTGCAGTAGAATTAGGAAAGAAATTAACAAAAAAATATCTTTTATAATTTCTTTAAAAAAATTATTTTAGTTTTTCCATATATTTTACTTTTTATCATTCTTAAGTTTTTTGGAAATTCAATTTTTTTATTTTTTGTAGTTTCAATAATAATTATGCTGTTTCTATTTAAGATCTTATTTGAAAGTAATTTGTTTAATAAAGATTCAAAATTATTATAATCATATGGAGGGTCAATAAATATAGATGATAGTGGATAATTTAATTCTAAATTATTTATAAAATTAGAGTTTTGTAAATATATTTTGTATTCATTTTCTTGACAAATTAATTTGCAATTTTTTTGTAAATTGTCGTAGACTTTATTATTTATTTCATAAAAAACACAGTAAGTTGCACCTCTAGAAATTGCTTCTAAACCAAATGCACCACTACCAGCAAATAAATCTATAAAGCATTTATTCTTATACAGTTCATAAGAATTTTTAATTGCATCACTTTCTAAAATAGAAAAAATAGCCTCTCTTTTTAATGCAGAAGTTGGCCTTACATTATTTGATGGGACCGAAATTTTTTTTTTCTTTAATTTGCCTCCAATAATACTTATCATTTTATTAAATTAAAATTTTTTATTTCAATTATTTCACCAGGTTTTTGTTTAACTAATTTAATTGATCCATATTGAATTCTGACTAGATTAACAATTTTCCATAAGAAAAAATCGCAAATATTTCTTATTTCTCTATTTTTACCTTCTTTCAATCTAAAAATTAACCATGTGTAGGGTGATTTAATCTTTTCAATTTTTACATAAACTTTTTTATATCTAATGTCTCCAATCACTATACCTTTATTAACGTGCATTATATCATTAGCATCGATATTACCATTTATGCATACCCTATAAACCCTTAAAATATTTGATGAAGGAAGTTCATAATTTCTTGCAAAATCTCCATTATTTGTAAAAAGCATTAGGCCCTCACTCATATAATCCAGCCTACCTATACTTATTAATCTCGGATAATCTTTTGGTATCAAGCTAAAAATGGTTTTTCTTTTTTTAAGATCTTTAGTTGAGCATATAACTTTAGGAGGTTTGTACATTTTCCACAATCTAATATCGGTATCTATTTTTATAATTTTTTTATCAATTGTTACTATATCTTTGTCTGAGACTTTATAACTTGGATGAATACAGCAAATATTATTTA
>MDSV01218909.1_pt1 | contig 15357 bp, 13 predicted proteins | sample 810851 | NCBI WGS metagenome assembly MDSV01 (sample SAMN05326640, study PRJNA326480) | marine metagenome | isolation source: seawater | place: Atlantic Ocean: North East | collected 2012
AAGTAGTTTAATTTTTATTTAGTAATGAGTTTAGATCGTTAGCTTGACCAGACTTCATTAAATTTTCTAATTCTCTATTTTTTCCGACATTTTTCATCATTTTGCTCATTTTTTTAAATTGTTTTAGAAGTTTGTTTATATCTTGAACAGATGTTCCGGAACCTCTAGAGATTCTGATTTTCCTGGATGCTTTTATCAAATCTGGGAAAACCTTTTCTTTTTTTGTCATAGAGCTAATAATTGCTTTTTGTTTTTTGAATATATCCTCTTTTCCCAATGATTCTTCGACTTTTTCTTTCATGTTATTCATACCAGGTAAATATTTTAAAAGACCTTTAATTCCACCCATGTTAGTTAGTTGGTCTAACTGGTTTGAATAATCAGATAGTGAGAACCTTCCTTTTAGGATCTTTTTTTGAAGTTTTTCTGCATCCTCTTGGTTTATTTGCTCTGCTGCTTTTTCAACTAATGTTACAACATCGCCCATACCTAAAATTCTGTTGGCAATTCGATTGGGGTGAAAAATTTCTATATCATCAATTTTTTCACCTACCCCAATAAATTTGATGGGTTTCTTTGTTGTCTCTGTCATTGATAGAGCGGCTCCACCTCTACCATCACCATCCACTCGTGTTAAAATTATTCCTGTAAGATCAATTTTTTCGGAAAAACTTTTAGCTGTATTTACGGCATCTTGTCCTGTCATTGAATCGCTTACAAAAAAGATTTCTGTGAATTTCAATTTTTTTGAAATTATACTAATTTCCTCCATCATTTTTTTATCAATATGATTTCTTCCTGCACTATCAAGAATTAATATGTCAAATTTTTCATCAATAGCTTTCTTAAATGCAATTTCTGTTATTTCAAGTGGTGTTTTTTTGTCTTGTTTTTCTAAAACATTTAAACTGTTACTTTTTGCCAATGAAATAAGTTGTTCTTGAGCTGCAGGTCTATATATATCTAGAGAAGCCATTATTACTTTTTTTTTCTTGTTTTTTTCTATCCACTTTGAAAGCTTTGCAGTGGAAGTGGTTTTACCAGAACCTTGAAGCCCGACCATCATAATCAAAGTTGGGGGTTTGGAATCTATTTTTATTTCACTATTATCTGATCCTAATAGTTGAGTAAGTTCATCGTTAACAATTTTAATAACCATCTGACCAGGTGAAACACTTTTAATTACTTCTTGACCAAGTGCTTTTTCACGTATTTTTTCTATGAAATTTTTGGCTATTAAGACGGAAACATCTGACTCTAATAGCGCAATTCTAATTTCTCTTAAGGCTTCATTGAGAGAGTTATCATCGATAACACCTTTGCCTTTAAGTTTATCAAAGACACTTGAAATTCTTTTTGTTAAATTTTCAAACATATAATAATTACTACATACAAAAAAAGTCAGTGCACGATACTCGTGGACTGACTAATAAATTTATTGTCTTTATATCAAAAAAAGATAACTTCATAAAGTTATTTTATTAAATTACTATGGCTTTTAAAAATTTCATAAAAATGCATGGTTTAGGAAATGACTTTGTCATTCTATTTGATGAAGTGAACATTCCAAAAGCTAATGTAATCCGAGCACTTTCCGATAGAAAAAAAGGTGTTGGATGTGATATGGTTGTAATCCTCAATGAGGTGCAAAATGATTTAGCAAATTATAAAGCTCTTTTTTTTAATTCCGATGGTTCATCTGCTGAAATATGTGGAAATGCTCTTAGGTGCATTGGAAAAATGCATTATAAAAGATACAATTCAAATATTTGTGTTGTCGACACCAAGGCTGGCCTAATTGATATTGAAATTGATGAAGATAATCTTATTAATGTTGATATTGGAGTTCCGAAGTTTAAATGGAATGATATACCATTATTAAAAGATTTAAATTGCTATGATTTGGGTTTTGATTTTGGATATTTAAAAAAAGGTTTTGCTTTAAATATTGGAAACCCACATTTGGTTTTTGTTGTAGAGCAACTTGATAAAAAAAAATTGCTAGTAGATTCAAAGAAAGTATTAGAAACGAAAATTTTTAAAGATGGTACAAACATATCTGCTGTCAAAATAGAATCAAAAAAAGCTATCTCTGTTTTAACCAATGAACGTGGTGTTGGATTAACACATGCTTGTGGAACCGGAGCTTGTGCAAGTGTGGTCGCTGCATGTAAAATGAATTTGGTTGACAAAAAGGTTTTGGTGAAAATGCTTGGAGGAACTATTAAGGTTGAAATATCTGCTAATAACCATATTTTTATGATTGGTGAAGCTTCAGAAGTTTTTGAAGGAAAAATAAATTTAAAAAATTTTAATGATGTTCAAAAGAGATAAATCAAGAGTTGTAAATTTAGGTTGTAGGCTTAATTTTTTTGAGTCTGATATTATTAGTTCCATACTTTCCAAAAATAAAATTAATAATAAAGTTGTAATTAATACCTGTGCTGTAACGAATAATGCTGTTCAAAAATCTATATTAGCAGTAAAAAAGGCTGTGGCTAAATATCCTGATAAAGAAATTTTTATAACTGGTTGTGCAAGTCAAATTGAACCTGAACACTTTAAAAAATTAAAAAATGTAACAAAAATTATTGATAATATGCATAAGACAAATTCTAATGTTTACACGCAAAAAGTAATCAAGGATCAATATTATAAATTCCCAGATATACCAATAGACTCATTATCTAGAACAAGAGCAACTATTCAGATACAACAGGGCTGTGATCATAGATGTACATTTTGTATTATACCATTTGGAAGAGGTGATTCTGTGAGTTTGCCAGTTGGAGAAGTATCAAGAAGAGTTCAATTGCTCATAGAAAAAGGGTTTAAAGAGATTGTATTAACAGGAGTTGATTTAACATCATATGGACATGACCTACCCGGCAAACCTAAATTAGGAAATATGTTAAAAAGAATTTTTAAACTTCATCGAAATCTTAAGAGGTTGAGGTTATCTTCCATTGATCCAGCAGAAATTGATTCAGACCTTATCGAACTTTTTAAATTTGAAAAAAGAATTATGCCCCACATCCATTTTTCCGTTCAATCCGGAGATAACTTAATATTGAAAAGAATGAAAAGGAGACACAACAGAGAAGATGTAATAGATATTTGCAATGACTTAAAACGTTCACGAAAAGATCTAACATTTGGTGCAGACATGATTATTGGCTTTCCTACAGAGGATGAAAAAAAATTTGAAAATTCACTTAATCTCATATCTAAGTGTAATTTTTCAAATGTACATTTTTTTCCTTTTTCACCAAAAAAAGGAACCCCAGCATTCAAGATGCCTCAGGTAAATTCTAATGACATAAAAAATAGAATAAAATATGCAAGAAGGTTTGCCTCAAATATTCTTTCAAAGATAATGAATGATCAAATAGGAAAGAATGTTAATGTTCTTTATGAGTCAAATAAAAGAAGTTACACGGATAATTTTTTTAAAGTTAATTTAAATTTTAAAAATTCATCATCAAAAAAAATGGTTGGTTCAATTATTAAAGTTAAATTAAAATCAATTAAAGATGGAGCATTTTTAGCTAGTTAATCTTATGGTTTTTGGATGGCTTAAAAAACTAAAATCTGGACTTTCAAAATCGTCAGAAAAAATCTCTGAGGGAATTCAAAAAGTTGTAAAGGGAAAAAAAATTGATGAAAAAATGCTCTTAGAACTCGAAGATTTGCTGATTTCTTCAGATTTAGGAGTTAGTTTTTCATCCCAAGTTATTGATGATTTAGGAAAATCAAAAATTATTGAGCCTACACCCAAAAAAGTAAAAGAAATAATTCAAAAAAAAATAAAAAAAATTTTGGAACCTTTAGAAAAGGAGTTAGATATAAAATCTAAATTATTTGTATTATTAGTTGTGGGTGTAAATGGTGTTGGGAAAACTGCAACAGTTGGAAAAATAGCTTACAAGTTAATTAATAATAAAAAAAAGGTTGGTCTAGTTGCCGCTGATACCTTTAGAGCTGCTGCAGTTGAACAACTTAAAGTTTGGTCTCAAAGAACAAATGCAGAGTTCTTTTTTGGCAAAGAAGGATCAGACCCCGCCGCACTAGCGTATGAATCAATTCAAAAAGCTATAGAAAAAAAAATTGATGTATTAATAATTGACACAGCAGGCAGACTTCACAACAAAACGGATCTAATGAACGAATTATCAAAAATAATAAGAGTCATAAAAAAAATTGATGAATCTTATCCTAACGAAATTTCCTTGGTTTTAGATGGAAATATTGGACAAAACTCTATCAAACAAGCAGAAGTCTTTAAAGATATATGTAACATAAATAGTCTGATAATTACAAAACTTGATGGAACAGCAAAAGGTGGTGTTTTAGTCCCAATAGCTGATCAGTTGAGAATTCCAATACTATCAATTGGTGTAGGTGAACAAAAAAATGATTTGATTGATTTCAAAGCCAAGGATTTTTCTAAATCGCTACTGGATCTTGATTAAAAAATGTTTTCTAAATTGTTATTTTTATTCAAGCGAATAATATATACATAGCTTTACTAATAATGCTTAGTAATATTTTGGGGTCATTTGATATGAGTGATAATGTTTATAAAAAATTACACGGTTATTTTTTAGAAGATTTAAGTGTTGGACAAAGCGCAAGTCTCCTAAAAAAAATCACAGAAAAAGATATTATGGTTTTTTCAACCCTCACCGGGGATAAGAATCCTGTACATGTTAACGATGATTTTGCAAAAACAACGATATTTAAGAAAAAAATTGCCCATGGTTTTTTATCCGCAAGTTTCATCTCAACAGTAATTGCAACCAAACTTCCTGGGCCTGGAAGTATTTATTTGAGCCAAAACCTAAAGTTTCTTGCTCCAGTTTTTATTGACGATGAGGTGATAACAAAAGTAACGATAAAGACTATAGATTTTTTGAAGAAAAGAGTTCTTTTAAACACAGAAAGCTTCATTTTAGAAAAAAAAATTATTACTGGTGAAGCATTAGTTTTGGTTGACTCGAAAAAAGACTTATAATTGATGAAAGTTTTTAGATCATTCTTTTTGCCAGAGAATTTGAAAAACTCTGTAATTGCAATTGGAAATTTTGATGGCTTACATAAAGGGCATCTTGAGGTGATAAATAAGGCATTAGAAATCTCTAAGGAAAAAAAACTTAGAGTCGGAGTTATGACTTTCGAACCTCATCCTAAATCCTATTTTTCTCAAAGATATGATTTTTTTAGATTAACTCCATTTCGTTCAAAATATGAATTATTAAAAAAAATGAAAATTGATTTTTTATTGAGCATTAGATTTGATGAAAAATTAGTAAAGATTTCTGCCAAGGAATTTTTAGAAAAAATTCTTACAGACAAGTTAAAAGTAAATCATGTTGTAACTGGATTTGATTTTGTTTTTGGTAATAATCAATTAGGAGATGTGAAATTAATCAGAGGTTATTGTAAAACAAATAAGACGTTTGATTTTTCTGAAGTATCAGAATTAAGAGAAAACAATTTAGAAGTATCTTCCTCATTAGTAAGAAACTATTTAAGAAAAGGGAACATAGAACATGCAAATAATATTCTTTCAAGAAAATGGGAAGTTACATCAAGAGTTGTAAGTGGTGAAAAGAAAGCTAGGATGCTTGGTTTTAGAACTGCCAACTTAAAAATAAACAACTATTGTGATTTAAAATTTGGTGTTTATGCGGTAAAAGTTACCTTTTTAAAAAAATTTACAAAGAAGAATTTGTATGGGATTGCGAATTATGGGGTGAAACCAACTTTTAAAAAAAAATATCCAATTCTTGAAATTCATATTTTTAATTTTAATGAAGAAATATATGGTAAAAAAATTAAGGTTAGTTTTATCAATTTCATTAGAAGTGAAAAAAAATTTGAATCTATTGAGAAATTAAAAGATCAAATTATAAAAGACATCAACAGTGTAAAAAATAATGAACTATTCAAAAACAATTAATTTACCATCAACAAACTTCTCAATGAAGGCTAATTTGGCCACTACCGAATATAACTGGATTAAGTTTTGGGATGAAAATAATATTTATGAAGCTCTAAAAAATAATAGTTCTAAATTTAAAAGTTATGTTTTACATGATGGTCCACCTTATGCAAATGGAGACCTTCACTTGGGTCATGCACTTAATAAAATTCTAAAAGATATAATTTGTAGAGAGAAGTTCCAAAAAAAATTAAATGTTGATTACAGGCCGGGCTGGGATTGTCATGGTTTACCAATTGAGTGGAAAATTGAAGAGCAGTTTAAGAAGAAAGGCAAAGAAAAGAATGATATTAAATTAGAAACTTTCAGAAAAGAATGCAGAGATTTTGCAAACCATTGGGTCAATAAACAAAAAGATCAATTTAAACGTTTTGGACTCCAGACTGATTGGAAAGAAATATATTTGACAATGAATAAAGATTCAGAGATTACAATTGTTCAAGAATTATTGAAGTTTTTTGAGTCGGGGAATCTTTATTTGGGATTTAAGCCAGTTATGTGGTCAGTTGTTGAGCAAACAGCCTTAGCTGAAGCAGAAATTGAATATCATGATAAGACGTCTAAGTCTATTTTTGTCAAATTTCCTATAAAAAACAAAGAAAAAATATCGATTATAATTTGGACTACCACACCCTGGACAATCCCATGTAATAGAGCAATAGCATATTCGCGTGAATTAGAATATTTGATGGTCAGAATAAATGAAAATTTGCCAGAATTAAATTTAAAGATTGGAGAGACAGTAATTATTTCTAAAAGCTTGGTTGAAAACTTTATTATTGAGCATGGTATTAAAAAATATGAGGCTAAAAATAAAATTAGTTCAAATGAGTTAGAAGGTCTAGTTTGTATGCACCCGTTAAAAAACAATGGATTTGAATTTGATGTAAAAATATTTCCAAGTAGTCATGTTACAGATGATACCGGGACTGGATTTGTTCATATAGCACCAAATCATGGTTTGGAAGACTTTGAGTTGGGGCAAAAGTATGATCTGGGTAATGATTCAACAATCAACTCTAAGGGAATATACGAAAAAAACATTAAATTATTCCATGGAATTCATGTTTTTAAAGCAGACAATATTGTTTTAGAAGAGTTACATGCGTCTGGAAATCTAATTAGTGCAAAAGACTATAACCATAGTTACCCTCATTCATGGAGATCTAAGGCTCCTTTAATATATAGAGCAACATCACAATGGTTTATTTCAATGGAAAAAAATAATTTGAGAAATAAAACTTTAGAGGAGATTGAAAATGTTAGTTGGGTTCCTAAAAATAGTAAAAATAGGATTTTGTCTATGGTAAAAGATCGTCCAGATTGGTGTGTCTCTAGGCAAAGAAACTGGGGTGTGCCAATAACAATTTTCTTGGATAAAAAGACCCAAGAGCCTTTGTTAGATAAAGACGTAAATAAAAAAATTATTTCAGTGTTTGAAGAAAAAGGAATTGATAGCTGGTTTTGTATGAAAAATGATAGTTTTCTTACGGAAAAATATAACCCAGACGATTTTGTAAAAGTAAACTCAATTTTGGATGTTTGGTTTGATTCTGGTTCGAGTCATGTTTACGTATTGAAAAATAAAGGAATTGAAAAAGCTGATTTATATCTTGAAGGATCTGATCAACACAGGGGTTGGTTTCAATCATCAATAGTTGAATCTTGTGGTGTATATAAAAAAAGTCCATATAAAACTGTTTTTACCCATGGGTTTGTGATTGATGAAAAGGGAAAAAAAATGTCGAAATCATTGGGCAATATAATTTCTCCTAAAGAGGTTATTGATAAATATGGAGCAGATATTTTAAGAATTTGGGTTGCCAGTTCAAATTTTGCAGAGGATGTTCGAATTAGTTATCAAAACCTTGATAGACATTCAGAAAGCTATCGAAAAATCCGTAATACTCTAAGATTTATCCTAGGTAACATTAATGGTTGGGATACTAGTAAAAAAGTTAATTACAAAGATTTGCCTGAATTAGAAAAATTTATTCTTTATAAAATATTTAATTTAAATAAAGAAGTTAACGCATCTTTTGATGAATTTAACTTTAGTAAATCTTATCAAACTATTCTTAATTTTTGTAATATGGAGCTTTCATCATTCTTTTTTGATATAAGAAAAGATACGCTTTATTGTGAGGATAAGGATTCCATAATTACAAATTCAACCAAGACAGTTATGAGTCATTTGTTTGAAATTCTTATTAAGTGGTTATCTCCAATAATTCCTTTTACAACAGAGGAAGCCTGGCAATCATGGAGAACAGAAGTTGATACTTCAGCTGAATTAAGTTGTCACTTTCTAAAAAAAAATGATTTAGACAATTATTGGAATGATGAAAAATTAGGTGAAAACTGGATTAAAATATTTGAAATTCGTGATGCTTTTTTGTTTTTTGTTGAAAAAAAAAGAAATGAAAAATTAATTAAATCCTCAATGGAGGTGAAACCCATCTTCTTTTTTTATGACGAGGAATACAAAAAGTTGGCACGTTCAATAGATATGTCTGAAATTCTTATCTCTTCAGATTTTTCAATTACAGAAAATTTAGATGAAAGTTTCGATGAGTATCCTGAAAATAAAAAAATCTTTGTCAAAATAGAAAAAAGTAATGGTCAGAAATGTCCTAGGTGTTGGAAAATTTTTAAAATTGTAAATAATAAAAAAGAAGAATTATGTAAGCGTTGCTCAAAGGTGATTAATAAGTGTGATTAGATTTTTAAAAAAAGAATTATTAGTTATATTAATAGTCTTTTTAACAATAGTAACCGATCAATTAACAAAATATTATATTCTTTCAAATAAGGTTAATTTCTATAATAGTTTGCAAGTAACATCATGGTTAAGAATTGTGTATGTTGAAAATCGAGGTATAAGTTTTGGTATTTTATCATCTTGGAATATTTCATTTTATCTTGGAATCTTATCTTTTATAATTTGTGCTTACATAATTTTTCTTTTAAGAAAAAATAATTGTTTCAAAGAAAAAATAAGCCTTTCACTCATCTTAGGTGGAGCAATTGGCAATGGTCTGGATAGAGTATATAGATCATATGTTGTTGATTTTATTGATATTTACTTCAAAGAATTTCATTGGCCAGCCTTTAACCTGGCAGATTCTTTTATCACAGTTGGTGGGTTGATTTACTTTTTCACGATTTTTTTTAAAAAATCATGAAACTAATTGTAAATTATGCTTTTCAAATTTAAAAACTAATGATATGAATAGAACAAGAAATAACAATTGTTTGTGTATTATTTTTATAAAAACACTATATATAGTAACTGTAAATGACATATTACAAGTTTGCAACTAAATATCTAATAGCAGCTCATATTTTACTTTTATCTTCTTGTTCATCAATTGAATCCACATTTGATAGCACTTTAGATACTATAACAGAAGCTGGAGACTATATTTATGATTCAGTAAATTTTTGGGAAGATGATGAGCCTGAACAAAGTGATGCCATTATAATTGAAGAGGCAGTTGAAGTTCCAGATTACGCTATGCCTCAAGAGAACTTTCAAGAAATTGCTCCATTAAAGGGTGGGTTTTCCTCACCTCAAAATCAGACCCAAACTTTTTATGATCCAATATACAGAAGTCAAAGACAATATTATTTCGTGGGACCTAATGGCACACCACTTTTAGCCCCTCCACCTCCACCATTCCCTCAATATTCAATTGACCAGGTAGTTCCTATGGTTCCATATTCCTACAATAATAATTATTATATGCCACCTCAAAATCAGAGTAATCAGAATAGTTTAAGAAATAATATTCAACCACTTCCAAAGAAAAATCTACCTAAAATGTTAACTGAAGAAGAAGAGATGGAACTTTTTGGAATTCAGAATAATTGCATAAGAGTTACAAAAGATTATGTTAATGGAGGGTATTCTTGTGATGATTTTGATTAATACAAAAAAAATATCATCAGTTATAATTTTTTTTTCACTTTTTTATGTATATTCTTGTGAAACATTAAATGAAATTGCTGGTATCACGAAACCCGATATGGATGATACTTTAATTTCAGAAACGCCGGAATTAATATTACCGCCAGACTTTGATAAAGAACCCAGGCGCAGACTTAGTAATTCTCAGGAAATAGATAGACAGACTTTAGGAAATCAATTTCAACAGCCTTTTTATCCCACTGTTGTTCCGAGAATAACTAATTATTATTCACCTGAAATAAACGTTAGGTCTTCACCGAGTCCATCAGATTCTTTGGAGAGATTTAAACAAAACAAAAAATTTACTATTGGAGAATGGGTATACAGTCAATATGTTGATGGATTCAAAAGAGGCAATTTGTATTACCAACCAGTTTACGACAAAGGTTATAATTTTTCTAGAAGATACATGCCTGACAGAAATGTAGCCTCCTTTCAAACTCCTCAATTAATGAATAAAGAACAAATTGATCAAGGGATCGAAAATAATCTAACAAATAGATCAGAAGAATATAATTTTGAATCGTTAGACCAATTACCAATTATAGACTAAATGAAATTAGTAGCGCTAATTTTATTTCTATTTTTTTCTTCTAATATAAAATCTAAAGAAAATTACTCACCAGAGTTATTTAAGCTAAAAAATGGAATGAAAGTTTTAGTTTTACAAAATAAACGCGCACCTGTAATTGCACAAATGATATGGTATGAATTTGGATCTGACGTTGAAGAGAGAGGAAAAAGTGGATTAGCGCATTTTATGGAACATCTAATGTTTAAAGGAACAAAAAAGTTTCCAGATAGTTCATACTCAGACTTTATCTCAAAAATAGGTGGAAGTGAAAATGCTTTTACTAGTTATGATTATACAGCTTATTATCAAATATTTCCAAAAGATAAATTAAAAGAAATAATACAAATGGAAGCAGATAGAATGACGAATCTAACGTTAACTAAAAAAAATGTTGAAATTGAGAAAAATGTAATTTTAGAAGAAAGATTTCAAAGAATAGAAAGTGATCCTTCCTCAAAACTTGATGAATCAATGAGATCTGTATTGTTCCCAAATCATTACTATGGAAGGCCAATTATTGGGTGGAAACATGAGATAGAAGACTTAAATTTTGAAGATGTGATTAAGTTTTATAAAAAACATTATATCCCAAATAATGCAACTCTTGTACTTTCCGGTGATGTTGATCTGAATAAAGCAAAAAAGTTTAGTAAGAAATATTTTGGTAGAATAAAAAAAGGGAGAAAACTCAAAAAAAATATGCTTATTGATCCAGACATGAGCACTAATATTTTTGTTGGTATGAAACACTCTACAGTTAAGCAAGATGTTTGGAAAAAATTTTATAGAACACATTCCTATAAAGACAATCTAAAGGATTCAATTTCTTTAGATTTGGGTTTAAAAATTTTAGTCTCTGGAAGTTCAAGTCTTTTGTATAAGATTCTGGTAGAAGAAAAAAAATTATTCTCAGTTGTTGGGGGGTATTATCAAGGAATGACAAAAGGTGAAGGAAGTGTTTATCTATATGCAATACCCAAAGAAAAATTAAAACTACAGAATATAGATAAAATTATTATGAATGAAATAAAAGAAATAATTAAGAAGGGTATTGATGAAAAAAGATTTGATATAGAAAAGAAAAGGTATTTTTATGATTTTGTTTATGATAGAGACGGTATATTAAATCCAGCTCAAGTTTATGGTGAATCTTTAGCAATAGGGATGAAGGTCGATGATATTTTGAACTGGAATGAAAATTTGAATGATATAAAAATAGACGATGTTGAAAAATCTTTATTAAATTTTTTTTCAAATAAAAATTATGTAGTTGGTGGACTTAGTAATTGAATTTTTTTTTTTTAATTTTTTTTATTTTTCTACTTTACGAAAACCCATCAAAGGCAATTGATTTTCAATCCTTGGAATCAGAAAAAGGTATAAAGTTTTGGTTAATTAATGATAAGTCATTACCATTAATAAGTATGAGTTTTTCTTTTAAAGGGGGAGCCATGAATGACCCTAAAGAAAAAACTGGTTTAACAAATCTTATGACTTCTCTACTAGATGAGGGTACAAAAGAATTTACTTCAGAAGAGTTCAAACTTTTTATGAAAGAAAATGGAGTAAAGATTTATATTTCAACAAGAAAAGACAAAGTTGAGGGTGCTTTTCAAGTTGTAAGTTCACAAAAAGAGCAAGGGTTTTGGCTTTTGCATGAATCTATAAATAATGCCTTATTCAGACCTGAACAAATAAATAAGGTAAAATCACAAATTGAAGCAAGTATTAAAATTGATGAATCAGATTCATCAACAATTGCATCTGATAAATTCAATGAATTATTTTTTTCTGATGAAAGTATGCAAAAAAAAGTAAAAGGAACTCTTGGGTCAATAAAGAATATATTAAGAGCAGATCTAATGAAATCTTACAAAAAAAACTTTACGAAAAATAATCTAGTTATTGGTATTGCTGGCGATATTAAATCAGATTTAGCAACTAAGTATATAGATTATGTTTTTGGGGATCTTCCAGTAAGTAAAGAAAAAGTTAAACAGCCAAATATTAAGTCACTTAAAAGTGGTCAAGAGGTTGTTGAGATGGAAACTCCACAATCAACTGTAGTGTTTGGGCAAAGAGGCTTAGGAAGGAAAAGTCCAGATTATTTTAAAGCAAGGATTGTTAATTATGTTTTAGGTGGAGGAGGGTTTCAATCAAGATTATATAAAGAAATAAGAGAAAAAAATGGGCTAGTTTATTCAATTTATTCATATCTGATGCCTTATGAAAAAGACGGATTAATAGTTGGGGGTTTTCAAACAAGAAATAAAACAGTTGGAGAAACAATTGATAAATTAAGAAATGAGTGGTTGAAAATCAAAGAAAAAGGTATTAGCAAAAAAGAATTAGATAACGCAAAGGCTTATTATAAAGGTTCTTTTTCTAGAAATTTAATAAGTACATTGTCCTTATCAAAACTATTAATGACTGTGCAATATTACGATCTTGGAGAGAATTATTTTTTGGAGAGAGATAATATTATTGATAATATAAATATTAAGGATGTAAATGAGGTTGCAACAAATCTATTTGATGAAGATCAATTATTTTTTATGATAGTCGGAAAGCCAGAATTTTAAACTAGATAGGATGTTTTTTTCGCAAACTTCATATAACTTAGAGAATTTTAAATCAGGTTTAAAATCAAAAATTTATAATGTTTCAAAAGAAAAATTAATGCAAAATATAACCAAGAGGTCCTATGGTTTTATTAAGTGTTTATATGAAAATGATATAAAAAAAATTGAAGAAATTTGTAAAAAACTTACGAAGTTTAAGTCAATATTATTTCTTGGGACTGGTGGTTCAAGTCTAGGAGGAAAAACATTAGTTTCATTAAAGAGTAATTATTACAAACAAGATTTAAAACAAAATATCTTTTTTATAGAAAATATTGATGAAGACTCAATAGTTGGTCTGCTAAATCAAATTAATTTAGATAAGACAGCAGTTGTGATAACTTCTAAATCAGGAGAAACTATTGAAACACTGAGCCAATACTTTTTTATCAAGAAAAAGATGAAAAAAATTAAAAACCTCAATGAAAGGTTTTTTGTTATTACTGAAAATAAAAAAAGCACACTTAAATCAATTCAAGAAGAAGAAAAGTTTAATTATGTTGAGCATAAACCCGATATTGGAGGGAGATATTCAATTTTTTCCGTTGTTGGTTTAATTCCGGCTAAATTAGCAGGAGTTGATATCAAAAAATTTAGAGATGGTGGTATTTCCTTTTTAGAAAATTTATTAACAAAGAAGATTAAATATTTTGATAATTACTTTTTACCATCTTTATCTTTAATTTTTTTAAATGAAAATAGTTTTAATATTTCAGTGATGATGCCTTACATTGAAAAACTACAAAATTTTTCACTATGGTATAAACAACTTTGGGCAGAAAGTACTGGTAAGAAGGGAAAAGGAATAACTCCTATTAACTCTTTAGGAACGATTGATCAACATAGTCAACTTCAATTATTTCTTGATGGTCCTAGAGATAAATTTTTTACTATAATTGGAAAGAAAAAAAGATTTGATAGTATTAGTTTAGATTGTAGTTTTGGTAAAAAAAAATATAAGATATTAGATAAAAAAAATCTTGAGAAATTAATGTATGCTGAAATGAAGGCTACAATTACAACACTTAAAAATAAAGGAAATCCGTTAAGATTTATAGAGCTGGAAAAAGTTGATGAGATAACTATTGGATCTTTAACTATGTTCTTTTTTTTAGAAACAATATTTTGTAGTTACATGTTAGAAGTAAATCCTTTTGACCAGCCAGCTGTAGAGCAAAGTAAAATTTTAACAAAAAAATACCTTAAAAATGAAGAGAATTAGAATTCTAAATGATGATGTTATTAATAAAATAGCTGCAGGTGAAGTTTTAGATAGGCCCTCATCTGCTGTTAAAGAACTTGTTGAGAACAGTATTGATGCAAATTCAAAAAAAATTGATATTTTTATAAGAGATGGGGGAAAAACAGAAATTTTAGTAATTGATGATGGAGAAGGGATATTAAAAAATGATCTTAAACTTGCTGTTCAGAGGCACGCAACATCAAAAATAAACTCTGAAAAATTTGACACAATATCGTCGCTTGGATTCAGAGGAGAGGCTTTACCATCAATTGGAGCTGTGTCTGAAATGAGTATAAAATCAAATATTCAAAATAATCAAGAAGGTTTTATGATCGAAGTAAAGTCGGGAATTCTTGAGAGAATTAAACCAGTTAATCATAGTAAAGGTACAACTGTTCAAATAAAAAATTTATTTTTTTCTACTCCTGCTAGGCTTAAATTTTTAAAATCAGAAAACTATGAATCATTATTAATAAAAAGAATAATCCAGAAACTTGCATTATGTAATTACAAAATAGAATTTAGACTTTCAATTAATAATAAGGAGATAATAAATATAAGTGTAAAAAAAAGTGATGATGAAGAAAAGTTATTTGAAAATAGAATAAAAGAATTACTAGGTGAAGAGTTTTTTAACAATTGTATTTATTTAAACCAGAGGTCAGAGAATATAAAAATTAAAGGTTTTTTGGGAATTCCAACATTTCACCATTCCAACACTAATAATCAATTTGTATTTATAAATGGAAGAATTATTCAAGATAAATCATTGAATGTTATATTTAAGTTGGCTTACAGAGATTTTATGTCTTACGACAGGTTTCCTCAGTTAGTTATATTTATAGAATGTCCAAAAAATGAAGTTGATATTAATGTTCATCCAACAAAGAATGAGGTTCGTTTTCAAAATTTAAATTTTTTACGTTCACAAATATTTAGAATATT
>MDSV01052784.1_pt1 | contig 15356 bp, 25 predicted proteins | sample 810851 | NCBI WGS metagenome assembly MDSV01 (sample SAMN05326640, study PRJNA326480) | marine metagenome | isolation source: seawater | place: Atlantic Ocean: North East | collected 2012
CTGGCGGGCGAGCGGCATTGAACAACAAGTGTGGGCTCCCTACTACCACCAGCTCGACAACAAAACGCAGGGTTACAGGTTATGTTTTTCGTCAGCGGCTGCAATGCTCGCCGCTTTTCACAAACGTATTTCAAGTGATGATGCGTACATTCAGATACGTGAAAAGTTTGGTGACACCACTGAGGTTCAAGCGCAAGTTGATGCGTTGAAGTCATTGGGCCTTGATGCTGAATTTATTACAGATGCAGACGCTGACTTAATAGAAGAAGAGCTTACGGCTGGCAGACCTGTCATGGTCGGATGGTTGCATCGCGGTGATTTACTGCAAGGTCATCCACCAATGGGTATCGGACATTGGTCTGTGCTTGTTGGTTTTAATCGTGACGAGTGGATTATGCACGATCCAATGGGCAAGCCAAATATAGAGCGGGGTGGACATGACACACGCAAATCAGGCGAGTATGTCCGCGTCAGTCGTCCTGCATTTCATCAGCGTTGGCAGGTTGACGGCCCATTCTCAGGCTGGGCAATCATAGTCAATGACTGATCTGTACTGGATATGGGCGTTTGCTAAAGCGTTTTTTACCACTGTCGTGGTGGGCTGTGCACAACCAATCAACTGGGAACACTGCTATCCCGTCAGTGACTGGATGATTCCTTGGATACACGACGTAGTTCACATGCATGAAAATGGTGCTTACCATGCGGAGAAATGCACTCTGCAAGAATCCAATGGGCTGGGCAGATTGGATGATCGTCACCAAAACCCTTGAGGAAGAGCTTCAGCTAGAGCGAACTGTTCGCGAGATTCAAGGTTGTGATGACAAAGAAGCATTAAGCAAATTATGCGTTGCAATGGCTCAGCAAAGCTGGCACCAAACAAAATTGCTCAAACAAGCAGTTGGTCATATTGCATCGTTTGACGCGTCAATGGCTTGCTCTGACTGATACAGCCGCAAGCAATAGCTGTATTGCGATTGAGCTTGCCAGTCGTGTTCGTGGCACCGCCGCATCCCTGCATACTCAACGCACCAAACCCATTGACCGTTTTCGCAAATCCGATGCAGCGTGGGTTTTGCCATAAAAAAAAGAGCCCCGTAGGGCTCCCAGTCCCATGCCTTTCAAACCTAGAAAGGTATGTTGCTTTTGTCAGCCTTAGGCTTGGCGTCACTTAGAGCCATCAGCAAATAATCGTTGCCGCTTTCCTTAGCAGTGCGTGGCATCAGGTTGGCACGCAGCTTGACGCAGTCATCACCTTTTTGATTCTGGACTCGATCAGCAGTCTTGGCCCACTCGACAAGTTTGCGCAGCTCATCCAAAGGCACCTCCATGGCTGCCCAATAGTGGCCGTCTTTCTTTTGATCTTTGTTGAAGTTGCCCCAAATGTTGAAGGCGTCGGGTGCGAAATCAGGCATTTACTTACCGTTGAAAAATTTGAGAATGATGGTTTGTAGTGCAGCATTGACAACGCCTTGATGACGTTGTTTGGCATAGTGCTGCAGTTGTGCGGCTAGTTCTGTGTCCAGCCGCACTTGAAAATGCTGAGCACGACGCTTATCGTCTTGCTTGGCTTGCGGTGTTTTGTCATTGAGGGTACTCATGGGCGACAGCCTGAATCCAGGCTTCATGTTTTTTGGCAGTAATGAAATTTGAAACTTTTGCTTTTGAGTCTAGTTTGAAATGAGAGCGGAATGCTTTACACATAGCCTCACGACTGGATAATGTCATTTCTTTGATTAGACCTAGCAGCAGATCACGTTCGCTTTGAGACAGAGGCTGGTCCTCGTCTGCAATGTCTTTGACCTTTGGCGTTGGTGTTGGCTTGGTCTTAGCCTTTGTTTCTTCGCGATGAGGGTTTTCAACCTCTTCGCGTGCCCAAAGCTGCCACGCAAGACCAAAGGTGAAGGCCGAGCACGCGGCCAAGGCCCTTCTATGCGTGTCTGTCAGGTCGCGAGCAGTGACTTTGGCATAAGGAACAGGATTGTTTCTGTTGTCCATGACAGCCTGAGGAAAGTCAGGCGTCCGTTCACCGTTAGGACCAGTGAAATAGCCGACGACATAGGCAGTGTCATTAGGGGCTTTCCAAACGTGACCGCCGAGTGTCACGTCAAGATGTAAATGAAACTGCCAGCCTGGGGAATGTTCGTGCAGCAGGTGCGCGACACGGCACCAATTCACATAGTCCGCCTTGTAGCTGCCTGTTCCCTTTTGGCTGACATCATCTGTAGTGATGACGTTGCCAAGATTAGGAAAGGGCGGTGACGGTGATGATGGCGCAGGGTTGTTCTCTGGTGTTGGCATAGCGTTTGTGGGCAATAAGGCTGACCACTTGTTCATCCGCTGTGTATAAAACTCCGTCGGCGCAGCTGTCAAGAATCGATCTTGATAACTTATCGACATCGCCAATACGAGCGGTGCAGTGATCAGGTGCTGACGGTTTTAGCTCACCATTCGTGCGGAAATGATTTTTAGGCCGTGCAAAGACAAACGTCAGAGAAATAAAAATAGGTTTGTCTAGCAAGTCAGCCCAGCCTTCGGGCCTGGCTTCAAAAGCAGTTATGCGCACGTCTTGACGCCATGGCTTGCACCTCTTTGAGGATTCAATCATGACGCCTTTACCAACGTGACGTTTGCTGCCTTGCGGCGCAGGCTTCCCGAGAACAGTAAACGTGAACGAATTACTGTGGCAACTGGCTAAAGGCTCGGTCAATAGCTGAATTCAGGAGGGCCTGGGCGAGCTTTGTTGCACTAAGTTTAGGCTGCTCAAATTCGATAAACTCGCCAGCGATTGAAACGTTAGTCATGTTGCCAGCAGTTGCATCGCACAGCTTGCTGAGCTTGTCAGAGCGAGCATCGTCGAGTTGAAAATTGATGGATTTCATTTGAGTGAGTTACAGGCTTTTTGAATACCAGCAGCGCAGTCGCGTTCGGTCATTTGTGTGAGGGTTGTAGTCAGGCTGTACCAAAGGGCACCGCCCAAGAGAAGAGCAAAGACAGAGCTGACAACAAAGTTGGTCAACGGTTTCCTGCGTTCGGGGTTATAAAATCCGGAGCGCAGCTTGTGAGATTCGTGGGCAATCATGAGCGGAGAGGAAGGGCTCATGTGCGTAAGCATGGCAGGAGTGGTATGCCATGTCAAGCCTTTGCATAATAAACGCGTGCAGTACGTCCAGAACGTGTAAGCCTGCGAGCTGGCTTGCCTGTTGTTTTATCTAAACGCTGCTCCAACAGCGCAGGCTGGCAACTGGTTAAGTCCCTAATCCTGGCGCTTGCGGTCTGATGCTTCATGCCCAGAAGCTGCTCCACTTCGTCACAGGTCAAGCCGTCTTCTGCATTGCGAATGGCACGCAACACGTCGCGGCACATGCCGTTGACTTGATCAACAATGCTTGCCGCTGCATCGCGGCTTGTGTCTGTCCCGTTATGCGGGGCTGTCGGATGGTTGAACAGCGAGAACTGGTTGGCGTCCATGTCAGACCTCAACCGTTGCTGTCTGCGGGTCAACCTCGTGACGGCTGATTGGTTCGGGCCTGCTATACGGTTCAGTGATCAGTCCGTAGATCGACTGACAAACCACCACGGCGTCACGCAGTTTGGCCACATCGTCTGACACGGAGTAAACGCCCATGTCCTGCTGGCGAAGTTCCCGCAGATAAGACTCCGAGCCCTCACGAGCAAGCGTGTTTTTGATAAACGCCTCTAAAGATTCAGCCGACTGCTGCAGGTTGTTCAGCTTCAGCCGATAGTCGCGCACATCCTGTTGAATCTGAAAGGCGCGTTGCTCAGCCTCTAGCTCTGCCTGTGTTTTCTTAGGAAGTGCTTTCTTCTTGGTTGGCGGAGGTGGCGCGGCTGCTGCTGCTTGACGCTCTGCACTGGCTGGCGTGCTGCCAATAGTCAGCGCATCTTGTTTCGCCTGCTCAATCTCTTGCTCTTCGCGTTCTTTGAGCTGGCGCAGTCCTTCTTTTTTGCGGAAATAATCTTTGGATTCAGTCTCGGTTGGTGGGCGGTATTCGCCTTTGCGCTTTCGTTTATCTGGCGGGATAGATTCAAATGCTTCTTGCCATGCAGCAATGACCCGGGGCTGATGTTCAGCAAACGGCGGCTGCATTTCAATGCTGGTTGAGTTGCCTGCTTGAACAAGATCAGGGGGCGTCCAATCATCAACCCGTTGCATCATGGATTGATAAGGGCGCAGCTGGCTGACGTGTGTAGGGAGTGGCAGTGGCAGCAGCCCACTTTCAGCGCGTTGCTCGTTCTCAGTAGCAAAGTTTGCATAGAGGACAGACCACATGATCAAAGCGTTGGCGCTTTCGTGGCCCATGGTTTTCTCACCTCCCTCAAGCCTAAAGTTACGTTTTTTCAACCATTGAGGCCACCCCCGAGCTTTTTCGTCAGGCCGCCAAACTTTGTCCCGGGTAAAATCACCAGACCATTTCATTCGGCTGAGTTCCGCTCCAAGCATCAAGCGCCCGCGCCAGTCCAAATCGCATAGCAGCTCAATGTTTTGAACGCCGATCGAGCACCGTTGCTCGGGGCTCATGTCTTCGCTTGTTGCTTCCAGGCCAAGCGGTAGCCCAACTGTGGTGAGTTCTGTCATTCTAGGTTTGCTGTGTTGAATGCCATGCGCGAAAGCTTGATTTTTCGCGCATGGCTTTTTTTATCAGGCAGCCGTTTTTTCAGCGGCAGGGGTCAGCACCCGGCCGAGATCTGCCAGTTTTCGCCCCGCCTCGCTGCTAGCAAGGATCCCGGCAACATCTCCGCCAGTAGCGCGGTATGCGTCCATGGTCCGCACGAACTCATCGCGAACTTTGCTGAACTTGGCCGCGAACTTTTCAGTAGCCATCAATGCGTCTGATTCGTTGACCAATCGAACCTTGCCCGTGTCCTTGACGTAAGTGAGGCGAAGACCAACCAACGGATAAAGGATGCCGTTGACGCTGTTGATGCCTTTATTCACAGAACGCTCGGTAAGTACGTCATCACTAGCGGCGACAATCTCGCCAACCGTGCATTCCCGGCCCAAGTATTCCACCAGCTGCAACACATATCCGGTGGTGTTGTAGGTCTTGCCGGAAATAATGTGGTCCCGGTTGTTTTGAAGAATCAGTTCTTGCAGGCCGTCTTTGTGCTCTAGACGCTCAAGCAACTCATCAGATGACAGGCAAAGCGGCTCAAGTGCTGTTTTTGAGTCGCCGTTAAAAATGCGCTTTTGGGGCATGACAAATCCGCCGAACGGCGGGGGCTGTGTTGGTAGTGAGATCACCGACCAACACGTTATGCCAGTTTTTTGCGTTTTGCAAGCTTTGCGCGTTTTGTGCGTTTAGGCTTGCTCCTTACCTTCGCCACGGTCTCGATGTAGCCGGGGGGCTCAGGCACGCCCCCCTTTTGCAGGATCTCAGACCAGTTCACGCCGAAGTAAGTCGCTGCAGCATCGCGTGATGGACTGCGAACTCTTGCTTTATCGAGCCACCAAAACGTGCTTTGGATTTGTAGCCCCACTCGTCATCAGGCACGATCACCTCAGCAGTAGCCCAAACGTGGTCACATCCCTTGCACTGTCTGCGACGACTGATTGCTTTTGCAGTTGTATGCCGTGACTCCAGTACACAGATCCAACTGCAGTTGCATTTCGGGCACTTCATTAAAAATCAGGCTGTTGAGCTTGGAAACGTCCCCAGGCGTCCAGCCACTCCTCATATCCGTTCGGGTCCGATTCACGGACAACGGTTTTGTCAGGTCCACAGACCACAGTCACCATGTCTGTTACAGACAGACGGTGGCTACTACACAAAAAACTGTGATAGGCCTGTAACTGCGCAGTGGCTGGGCGTCTGCTGGATACTCCCTTTTTACTAGAGACCGTCTTCAAGTCGCCGAGGATCACACGATCTTCACTAGATATTGGTCCGAAAGAATTTGGCCCGCGCTTTAGAAGCAAAAAATCCAAGCTGCCGCCGACGCGCTTGATCTTGTCGCAGACTGGATATTCCACCGCAAGCACCTCGACACCCTTGAACAACGGCTGATCGAGCAGCGGCTCGATCCATGGTGTCCAGCGGTCATCGACAATATCTGGTTCGCCCAAAAGATGACGCTGCAGGACGCGGTGGATCGTTTTACCTCTGATGAGCCAACCATCAGGTCCTTCCTTGGTGCGCTCGATCGCAGCACGCTGTGCAGGGGACATATCCCATGACAGAACCGTGCTGACGTTGTACGGCAACCATTCACCGTCCAGTCGATATTTGTGTTGTAACTCGTAAAACTCCAGTCCTGGAACGGGATCTAGCAGTTGTCTCACAAATGACTTGCGTATGCGTTGCAAACGTGGCACGTTTGTCATGCATTCGCAAGCGTTTGTGTCGCAGATCAACGTCCGAATCACCGATCAACAGCTGCTTTGGCTGGAATCACAGGTGAGACCATTCCGTAACAAGTCAGATGTGATCAGGGATCTCATCGATATGGGTAGACTGCGTTTGGAGGGTAGTGCTAGTCTGTCCGCGTACCACGTCGGTGCGGGACCACCACAAGGTAACGTTCGCCCTCTCACAGGTAATAAGCCTTCGCTGAAGCAACCTGAGAACGAAGCTGAGATCATTGAATCACAGCAGTTACCTCCGCACCAGACGGAGGCTGTTCCTTCTCCTGCCCAAGAACCTGACCACAAAAAAGAATATATTGTTGTTAAAAATGATATTAAGGTCGAAAAAGCCCGTAAATCACGCGCTAAGAAGACCAAGGGCACACCAGAGTTCGAGGCGTTCTGGAAGCGTTACCAAGGCTGTCGGCATCGTGCCAATGGCCAGTCCAAGCCGAAGGCGCTGGACGTTTGGTGCCAGCTCGTCCCTGACGAGCTACAACCAGACGACCTCATGCGTGCCGTTGATGGTGCCATAGCTGACATCCGCTCACGGCAGAGCATCAACGAATTTGCTTCGCCCTTGCCTGACTGCTTCAGATGGCTGCGTGACGCCTGCTACGCCGTCTACCTCGAAGACAACACGCCTGAACCAACCAAGTCATCCATGTTTCTTATATGAAACTCTACGAGCCAGAAGCCGCTGAACACTTTGTGTTCGCTGTTGTTCCACTCAACGCAAAGGACGGATCGCTTTGCGACTACAAGGCCATACGCGCTGGAGACATCGAATCAGCTTTGAACCAGATGGATGGCCGCGTGCGGCCTGCTGCTCCGTACTGTGCAGGTCGTTACGACCACTTAGGTCGCTACTGCACCTACTGTCCTCCCTGTGAAGGGATCCTGCCTGGTCGCTTCATCCTGCATCCGCTTGCGGATGCGGAGTACAAGGCGTCACGTCCGTACTGATGAAACGTCTTTACGACTTATCGTCTGTGCGGTCCACGCTGCGCAAGGGCATCGACAAGGGCTACTGGACCTTGGAAGACCTCGACAGCCCTGCGCCTGGCAGCATCGCCAAAAACCATCGCAACCTGCTGCGTGATCAACCTGCTGCTGAGCAGATCGAAGCAGGACCAAGCCCGCGTGACTTCACGCAACCACGAAAACCCACCTACGACTTTTGATGTCCAAAAAACTGCCCCGCGTTGAATTTGCTGTCACCCCTGAAGAGCGCAAGATGCTCGACAGCGAAGCTGAGATCCTGAACTGCACGCGGCAAGAGCTGATCCGTGATCGCTTGTTTACGAAGCGTTCAGGGCGTCAGACGATTGATCGTGCCATTGAAACCGTGACGCGTCGCTACCAAGGCATCCCGCGCCATCAGCTAGAACCGATTGTCTGCACTGTCATTTGCGCGTTGGCTGCAGAGGGTTGACGGTATGCCATTGGTATGCCATACTTATGTCATCGGGAGGCGGGGACGCTTCCCACTCACCTAACACCTCAAACCAATGACCGCTTTCGAAATCGCCTTCGTCATCAAGCAGAACCAGCAGATGATCGACACCTTCACCAAGCGCAACGCCCCTGGTGACGCCGAGAAGGTCCAGGAACTCCAAGCCGCTAACGAACAAATCAAACTGGCTGGCCTCTTCTGCTGATCACAACCACGGCCCTGGAGACAGGGCCTTCACCTCTACCCTCGACCTCAATGGATTATCACCACGCCATGCTCAATCTCTTTGAGCAGTTTGAAGCAACACAAACCAAGCTTGAAAAAGACAACCTCCTCAAGCTCTCAAAGCCGCAGTCGTCTACCTACTACGTCGAAGCTTTCCTCGACGGCAACCTTGAATGGACAGAGTGGGCCTACGACGACAACGAACTGCAGCGTCTAAAAAACAAAGCGATCGACTGCGGCTTCACGTTTACCGTGGAGGAATGCGACTAGTGCATTACGAAATCACAAAAAAAACAGACGGATTTTGGTATGAGTGCTGGTTTCACTCTTCCGTTTTGCAACCCCTTGCTGAAAACGAAAGTGGTTTGATCGGAGCCAGCCTTGGCCCTTTTATTACAGCTCAGGAAGCAGAAGCAGCTGCAAAACAATTTATGAAGACCCTGCCACCAGATACGTATTAGCCACACGTCGGGGAGCCTGATGCTGTTCCCGCAGCTGAAAGCTATACAACACCCTCATCAGGTGGAGGGAAAAGCAGGGCGGGTTGAGGTCCGATCCATCCCCCGACATCACAATTCAAACCATGGACACTGATTCCCTTCGCGCTATCCAGCGCCAAAATGACCTCAACGCCTTCATCCGCTATGAACGACGCCTCGCACGCGCCTACGCCCAATCCCAGAATCCGTACCCTTCCAGACGGCTGCGTTCAAGTCATGGTCGGAGAATTCAGAGCGACGGTATCCTCAATGCACCTTATTGAGGACAAAGTTGTACGCCTTACCGACTACTGGCGCAAAGCACATCATCGTTCACGCTTCTAAGCTACCCTTGTCGTAAACCCCTGTAAACTCGGGGCATGGCTAAAAAAAGCACTAACACTGAAGTTGAAGAACGCGTCAATACTGTCTACCAGTTATTGCTGGAGTCGCATTCGCGTTTTGAAATCGTGCAATATGGTGCGGAAAACTGGGGCGTACAAGCACGTCAGGTCGATAAATACTTGGCACGAGCAAGGCAGCTTATTGCTGCAGACTCAGAAATTAAACGGGAAGAATGGTTGGCCTCTGCTGTGTCTCGGCTTGTGCAATACGAAAAACGCGCTGGTCGTAACGACAATTTGATGGTCGCGATGAAAGCTTTGGAGACGCAGGCCAAGCTCCTGCAGTTCGACATCTGATGGTGTTACTGGCTGGACTTACAAGAGACGAATCGCTGCTCGCTTTCGCTGAGCCTGTAGATGACGACCGCACAGAAGACATCGTGCAGGTCTTGACTAATGGGCTAACGGAACCACAGCGTCAAGTTTGGAATGCAGACCATCGTTTCAAGTTGCTCTGCTCTGGGCGGCGTTTTGGCAAAACCTACCTTTGCATCACTCGCCTGATTTGCTGGGCGATGGAAAAGCCAGGGAGTCTCTGTTGGTATGTCACTGCAAATTACCGCATGGCCAAGCAGATTGCCTGGCGGCAATTAAAGACCATGACGCCTGAAGGCATGATTGCTAAAAAGAATGAGACCGATCTGTCAATTGAACTAATCAACGGCAGTGAAATTGCATTACGTGGTGCTGACAATGAGGACAGCTTGCGCGGCGTGAGCCTGTCAGCTCTTGTTGTAGACGAGGCGGCTTACGTTAAGCGGACAGCTTGGGAGATGGTTTTACGGCCTGCCCTGTCTGATCAGAATGGTCCTGCATGGTTCATCACGACGCCTGCCGGGCTGAACTGGTTTCACGATTTATGGGAGCAAGCGCAGGATCAAACTGACTGGGACACTTTTTCGTTCACTACGATTGATGGTGGCAACGTGTCTGCTGAAGAAATCGAGGCTGCACGCAACACGCTTGATGAGCGCACATTCCGTCAGGAGTATCTGGCCAGTTTTGAGACGCTGTCCGGCAGGGTCTATCCAGGCTTTAGCGACGACAACATTTCAGAAGACATCAAGGACACTGGCGGTCCTATTTATTGGGGCACTGACTTCAACGTTTCCATCATGGCTGGTGTGCTTGGCAGCAGGGTTGGTGACACTCTGCACATTTGGGATGAATTAGCCGTCAAGCAGTCAAACACTGATGAGGTGTGTTCAATGCTTCAGCAGCGGTTCCCAGATCGCAAAATCATTGCTTACCCAGATCCAACAGGGTCAGCACGCAAAACCTCGTCAGCTGGCAAAACGGATCATGACATCATTAGACGTTTTGGTTTCGGTTGCATTAGCCCTAAAGCGCCTTGGGCTGTCAAAGACAAGATCAATGCAACGAACATGATGATCAAAAGCGCCAAGGGCAGCATCAGGTTGTTTGTTCACCCAAGGTGCAAGCACACGATCAAAGCCCTAAAGAACGTGACGTTCAAAGAAGGCGCGGAAGATTACGTGATCGATAAAACCGCCAACATTGAGCACTGGACAGACGGTCTTGGATATTTGATTCTGGCGGAATATAATCCGCTGCATGAGCGTGCTGGTCGTGGTACTGGCATTAGGCTTTACTAAACTGCAAGCATCGTCGGGCGGGTTCTAGCTGTGTATTCAGGATTTTCAGCACGACAGCGCGTCAGCAACGTTTCACAGGTCGATTCACCCAATGGAACGTGGGTAAATCAAGAGCCGCACTGGGAACTTATTGAAGCTCTGTTGCTGGGCACGTTTGGTATTCGTAAAAAACATCGCCGCTTCCTTCCACAAGAACCCCGTGAAACCGACCTTTCGTACCAGAACCGACTCAACAGGTCTGTGCTGGCTCCGTACTACATGCGGCTAGAGCGGATGCTGGCTGGCATGTTGACGCGCAAGCCTGTGCGTCTTGACGATGTGCCTGATGTTATGCGCGAGCAACTGTTTGATGCAGACTTGCAGGGAAATGACCTTCAGACATGGTTATTTTCCACTGCTCGGGTCTGTCTAAGGTATGGGCATGTCGGTGTTTTGGTTGACGCGCCTGCTTCTGGTGAAAACGGCAGGCCATATTTCGTGACCTATTCGCCAAGAGACATCATTGGCTTTCGCAGTGAATTAAAAGACGGCAAACAGCAACTAACGCAGCTTCGTTTGGCTGAGCGTATTGTTGTTCCTGACGGTGAGTACGGCGAAAAAGAGGTTGAGCAAATCAGGGTGCTGACTCCTGGCGCGTTTGAGATTCATCAGCGTAACAAAAAAGGTGAGTTTGAAATCGTCGACGAAGGCCGCACAAGTCTCACTGAAATACCGTTTAGCGTTGCTTACTCAAACCGTGTTGGTTTGCTGCAGTCATTGCCGCCTTTGGCAGACATTGCAGAGCTAAATCTGCAGCACTATCAAGTTCAAAGTGATTTATCAAATCAACTCCATATAAGTGCTGTTCCTTTTTTAGTAATTTTTGGCTTCCCACAATCTGCAGAAGAGATTAGTGCTGGCCCTGGCGAGGCTTTAGCTCTGCCTTCAATAGCAGATTGCGACGCTAAATATATTGAGCCAGCAGGCAACAGCTACGACGCGCAGTTTAAGCAGCTCGATCGGATTGCTGAACAGATCAACGCTCTTGGTCTGGCAAGCATTCTTGGCAGCAAACTATCGGCCGAAACTGCAGAAGCCAAGCGTATTGACCGCAGCCAAGGTGACAGCACCATGATGGTTGTTGCTCAGCAGATGCAAGACCTAATCGACAACTGCTTGCGGTTTCAAGCTCAGTACATGCAAGAGGCAAACGCTGGCAGCAGTCTTGTGAATCGCGATTTCATGGGGATTAGGCTTGAACCTCAAGAGATCCAGGCGTTGTTGCAACTTTACACTGCTGGCACGATTACACAGGAAACGTTGCTGCTGCAGCTAGAAGCTGGCGAGGTGCTCGGTGATGACTTCGATGTTGAGAACGAGCTAGAAGCAACGCAAGCTGGTGGCTTGATTGAAATGGATCAGCCGCAGCCACGACAGGATGCTGCAGAAGAAGGCACAATGCCAGAAGCAGCACCGGAGCAGTCAGATGAACTGGATTGACAGGCTGCGCAGAGGTGAACCGTCTGATCAAAATAGTCAGCATTTGTATTACGTGCGCAGTGAGTTGCTCAATTGCTATTTCGCTGTCATACGTGTTACATGGTTTGATACCTCAGGCATTTACTGCATCAGTGAAACTCGTATAAACAAACGCGAGATAGATGTAATTTCAGAGTTTTCTGAAATTGTGGGTATGGCGTTGCGTGCTGGGTCAAACGTTTCGATAATTTGTGCAGAGGATCCTGAGTATTTAGGTATTTATGACACATGACAACACCTGCGGAGCTTTACAAAAATGCAATCGACCTCAATCGATTTAGCAATAGTGTCGCGAGGCGAATTGCTCGTACATACAACGATCTTATTGTGGATGCTGTTGAGCGTCTGGCTGCTGCTGGTACTGGTGCAACAGCTACGCAAACTGCACGGTTTGGGGCGATCCTAGCGCAACTAAAAACATCGCTTGAGGGCTGGGCTGGCACTGCGACTGCACTGTCTGTCGAGGAGTTGCAAGGATTAGTTGAGCTACAAGCAGGATTTGTAACTGAGATTTTGAACGGTGAGTTGCCTGATGATTCGCTGTTACAGGTTCGCAGCGTGCAAATCAGCCCGCAGTTTGCTCAGGCTGTGGCGACCATCGATCCGACGACTTACAACGTCGTGACGCTGAGCGATGATCTTGGTGCTGCTGTAACCGGTACGCCGAGACCATTCAGGCTTGAGATCGGTGATGGCACGACAATAACCTTGCCGAACGGTGCAACTTTGCAATCTTCATTCAGACGCTTGGCGGGTAAGCAAGCTGAAGTATTTACCAAAGAGGTTCGGAACGGCTTGTTGCTTGGTGAATCGTCAGACAAAATCGCAAGGCGCTTGCGTCGTCAGTTGATCGCTGTGCCAAACAACCAGATTAAAGCGATGGTGCGCACCAGCGTGAATCAGGTTGCCAATGCGGCAAGCCAAGCGGTTTACAGTCAAAATCAAGAAATTACAAAGCGCTATAGGTACATCGCAACGCTCGACAGCAGAACGTCTGCCATATGTCGTGCGTTGGATGGCCGTACGTTCAAATACAACGAAGGACCGACGCCGCCGCAGCATTTCAACTGTCGGTCAACCACTGTCCCGGTTGTTGATTACAAAGGCTTGGGCATTCCGCCGCCAAGACCGGGCAAGCGTCGTAGCTCTGGTGGTCTTGTCCCTGCCAACCAAACCTATGGTCAATGGCTGTTTGACCAAAGCAAAGAAGTCAAGGCAGACGTGCTTGGTGCAAAGCAAGTGCCGTATTTCAACATGCTGTCTCGTAAGTACGGCCCATCAGTGGCAATCAGGAAATTTGTCACGGCTGATGGTACGGAGGTGACGTTGCAGGAACTGCGAAGGCGTTATCCTGAGGTCAAGCGTTCCTGAGTCTCTATGCCAGGTCACTACGGGCATAAAAAGCCCACAGGCAAAAAGAAAAAGAAGGGAGGCAAGAAAAAATGAGAGTTGGATCAAGGGTTGCTTGGACGTATGGCGGCAAACGCACGTTTGGCAAAGTCACTAGCGTGAAGGGCGAGGGGTCCTACAGCATCAAAGGACCGTCTGGCGGCACGGTTACGCGTCGTGGTGCGAAAGGCGATCCGATCATTGCCATCAAGTCTGAGAGTACTGGTAATGCTGTGCTGAAGAAGCGATCTGAATTACGCGCTGCGCCTAAAGCAAAGAAAAAGTAATGCCCAAGAAAGACCCGCGCTTAAAGCGGTATGGCTTGTCGGGATTTAACAAGCCAAAGCGGACGCCAAGTCACGCAAAGAAAAGCCATGTCGTTCTGGCGAAGGAAGGTGATCGGGTCAAACTCATTCGTTTTGGTCAGCAGGGCGCTAAGACGAAGCCACCTCGCAAGGGAGAGTCGCAGACTGATAAGGACAAGCGTGCGTCGTTCAAGGCGCGTCACGCGAAAAATATCGCTAAGGGCAAAATGAGTGCGGCTTTCTGGGCAAACAAAACTAAATGGAGCTGATAAGCTGTACTTGTAATTTAGGTTATGCCTAATGGCTGAAGATCAGGCACAGGAGTCTATGACTGCTGGAGCAAATGCTATCGATGCTGAAATCGATGCGCTTCGAGTCGAGCGTGAGGCGCTCAAAAAGAAAAACTACGAATTGATCGGCAAGCTACAAAAAAAAGAGCTGATCAATGAAATGCCAGATGACTACAACGAACTGAAAGAGTTCAAGCGTCAGGCCGAGCAGAACAAGCTTGAATCAGAAGGCAAGTACACCGAGGCCCGTCAGGCGCTTGAGCAGCAGTATCGCGAGGCAACTGCTGAAAAAGATAAGCGCATTGCTGAGCTTGAAGCACGAGTCCGCGAGCTTGAGTTGATTGCACCTGCGAACACAGCATTGGCTGACGTGGTGCATGACCCAAACATTGTATTCAAGGCTGGCCTGCTCAACTCCAATCAAATTGAGCGCGAAGCTGACGGCACCGTTGTTGTGGTCAACGGTTACGAGCGCAAGCCGATTGGCGACTGGGCCAAGACGTTGCCGAGCTACATGCAGAAAGCCCCTAAGCCACAAGGTAGTGGTGCACCTTCTGGTCGCAGTGCAAGTGGCGACATTCCTGCTGGCACTAAAAACCCGTTTGCACCTGATTCGTTCGATCTCACAGAACAGATGCGCCTTTATCGAACCAACATGGACATGTATGAGAGGTTGAAAGCCGCCGCAAACCGGTAGTATGTCAACAAGACCGAGGGTTATGCCTGTCGGCAGGGTTATGCCCACACCGTAAACATCATTTTTCTGAGGATCTGTCATGGCGACTCTTCGCTCTGACATCATCATCCCCGAGATTTTCACTCCGTACTTAGTACAGGAGACCACAAAACGTGATGCCTTTTTGGCTAGCGGTGTGGTGCAGCCTATGGCGGAGCTGAATGCGACTGAGGATGGTGGTGACTTTATCAACATTCCCCACTTCGCCGCGAACTTGAACTCAACCTTTGAACGGTTGACGGATAGCACTTCGCTGACACCAGGCAAGATCACTGCTGACAAGCAGCGTGCTGCTGTCTGTCACCGTGGCAATGCGTTCGAGTCACGCGATCTGGCTGCAATGGCAGCTGGTTCTGACCCGATGGCTGCTATTGGGCAAAAGCTCGCTAGCTACATCTCTCATGAGCGTCAAAAGGACTTGCTGTCCTGCTGTGCTGGCATCTTTGGTGCAGTAGACGACACTACTGGTGCTGCTTTTGCATCACTGGCTGTTGACGGCACGACTTCTGACACCCCAGTTGCTCTTGGCGTTCGTCAGATCGTCAAAGCCAAGTCACTGCTTGGTGATCAAGGC
>MDSV01081469.1_pt1 | contig 15355 bp, 14 predicted proteins | sample 810851 | NCBI WGS metagenome assembly MDSV01 (sample SAMN05326640, study PRJNA326480) | marine metagenome | isolation source: seawater | place: Atlantic Ocean: North East | collected 2012
ATAGACAGATGTTTATTAACCGCACATACTGCTAGCATGACAATTGATTGTAGAACCTATATGGAGATTGAGGCAGTGAAGGAAGTAATACGACACTCTAATGGGGATTCTTTGAAATCCGAGATTCCTGCTAGTTAGCCAGTATTATTTATTTTATAAGCTAAATTTATATCAAATGAACAGGCCTAAGAATCTCAAAGAATGTTTTTATTTTGATGACCATGAGCTTAATCCAAAGCCAAAGGGTTTTTTAGACATAATGCTTAGACTGACCGTCAACAATACTTCAAGATATACAATGCCTTTGTATATGAGGTTTACTCAAATTAATAAAATAAAATATGACAGGACAAGTAATCGCTTCCCGAGATTAATTTATCTTCTCCTATTCAAATATTTCTGCAGAAAGAATCAGGTTAAAAATAACTTCGAGCATGGCTCAAATCCTAACATCGATTCTGGGGTAGTATTTCATCATACTGGCGTAACTATTACAGGTAAAACTGTAATCGAGAGCGGTGTGCATATTTATAGGAATGTTACATTTGGCGGTAAAGATGGAGAGGCTCCATATGTAAAAGAGCTGGCAAAGATCTGCACAAACGCAGTGATAATTGGATCCGTAACAATTGGCAAAAAGGCTATTGTAGCTCCTGGTTCTGTGGTAGTTCATGATGTTCCTGACAAAAAGATTGTTTCCGGAATACCTGCTAAGGTTATTGGAGATGTAAATGAAAAGAACTATAATTTCTAGTTAGTATTTTTTTGAGGTTAATTTGGACAAGGTTTTAGTAATAGGTGGTTCTGGCTTTTTAGGAAGCCATGTTGCAGATAAACTTTCAGATTCTGGGTTTAAAGTCTCAATATTTGATATTTCGCCTTCAAAATGGATTAGGGATGATCAAGAATTTATTGAGGGGTCCATATTAGATAAAGATAGCCTTTCTGATGCCATTACTGGCAAGAAATATGTTTATCATTTTGCTGGAATAGCAGATATTGGAGAATCAAAAATCTCCCCTGAAAAAACAATTGAGTTAAATATCTTAGGGACAACAAATGTCATACAGGGGTGTGTAGAAAAAAAGGTTAATAGGTTTATTTTTGCATCTTCAATGTATGTTTATTCTTCCTTTGGATCTTTTTATAACGCTAGTAAAAAATCTTCTGAAATAATAATCGAAGCATTTAATCAGGAATACGGCTTGGATTTCACTTTTCTCAGATATGGTTCCCTCTATGGGCCAAGAGCACAGGACTGGAATGGTATAAATAGTTTTATAAAGCAAATAGTTTATGAAGGTGAGCTAGATTACTTTGGCTCAGGTGAAGAAAAAAGAGAATATATTCACGCTTCTGATGCAGCTGATCTTAGTCTAGAGATCCTGTCAGATGAATATGCTAATAAAGCGATCACTATTACCGGTCTTCAGGTTTTAAATTCAAAAGAACTGATAGATATGATTTTTGAGATAGCAGGTAAAGAACCAGTTGTTAGAATGAATAAACAAAGAAACAAAGATCACTATGTAAAAACACCGTATCGACATAGTGTGATGCATGCGAGAAAATTAACACCAAAAAGTTTTGTTGATATAGGGCAGGGTATATTAGAAATCATAGACTCATTGAACGAACCTCAAGATGATGAGTCATGATCAAATCGATAATTTTTGACTTTGACGGAGTCATAGCAGAGTCGACCAATATAAAAACTGATGCTTTTGTAAGCTTATACAGCAAATATTCAGAAGAAATTCAAACCAAAGTCAAAGATTATCATGTTAAAAATAGTGGAATTAGTAGATATAAAAAGATACTTCATTATCAAAAAGAAATTTTGAAGCAAGATTATTCTGAAAAGATAATTAATGATTTAGCAGATAAATTTAGTGAAATTATACTTGAGAAAGTAATTAACTCTGAATATGTGAAGGGCTCTAAAGAATTTATTCAAAAAAATCACTCAAACTATGAATTCCATATAGCTACAGGAACTCCGCAAGGGGAAATAGAAATCATTATGCGAGAAAAATGCTTAGAAAATAAGTTTAAATCCATCTATGGAACTCCTTTAACAAAAACTGAGATAATACGAAAAATTCTTACTGAGAATGGTTATAAAAAAGAGAATGTTATTTTTATCGGCGATGCAATCGCAGACCTAGAAGGCGCATTAAATAATGATTTAAATTTTATAGGAAGAGTTCCTAGAGGAGAGTCCTCAATCTTCCCTGAAAAGACAACTGTTATTAATGACTTAACTTCATTGAGTGATTTAATACTAACTTTCTAATTTTTTATGGAAAATCTTCAAAAATCCCCAAATATATTCTTAGTGATTCTTGATTCAGCTAGGAAAGATTTTTTTGGATGTTATGGAAACAAAGAAGGGCTCACACCTAATATTGATAAATTAGCTCAAGATTCAATCCTATGTAAAAACTTTTACTCTGGTGGAGCAGGAACGGCTCAATCTCACGGATGTATTTTCCTTGGCCAACATTCAACAAAGAGTGGGCTAGTTCATAATTTATCCGAAATTCATACAAACATTACGCCCTTTACTTCACTTCTAAAAAATAATGGTTATAACAATTACGGGCATTCTAAAATAGTGGTCCCTCCTGCAGGATATGAAAAACTATTTTCTTTTGATGAAATGGTATATCCAATAAAAGGCAATAAAACCAAAGTAGTCTCCTTGAGAAAAAGAATTTTAGACTATGCTCGTCAATTTCCAAAGATCTGGAATTTTATAAGAGTGCTTTATAGGAAGTCATTTGGCGCTGAGTATCTTCTTAGTTCAACTGCCAACCATGTGGATGGAAAAGAATCTTTAGAGTATCTGTTAAAGAAGGCCACTGAAAGCAATAAACCAGGGTTCTTTTTCACCACCATAATGCATCCACATACGCCTTATTATCCTCCAAAATGGGCGAGAGAAAAATTGTTTGGAAGGAAAAAAATATCCCAAAAAGCGTTTGAAATTCAAACGGATTTTCACTCTTGGATTAATGGTAATCATGGCGAGTCTAAGGATGCAATTGATGATATGAGGAAACTTTATAAGGCCGAACTCTTATATGGAGACTCACTGATTGGTGATTTTATTAAGTCCTTAAAGAAAGCCAATTTATATGAAGATAGTATTATTATAATAACTTCAGATCATGGCGAATTTTTTGGTGAGCATGGAAATCTCAATCATGGAGCGACAATTTATAATGAGTTATTTCAGCTACCATGTATCATTAAAACCCCCACTAATAAGCATCTTGAAATTAATAAGTTAACAACACATATCGATTTATTTCCGACTATTATGGATTTGCTAAATATTCCTATTGAGTCAAATGAAGATATAGATATTGATGGACAGTCTATATTGAAAGATGATGAAGAGAGGTTTCTCGTAATTGATTCTCCACCAATTGTTCTTCCCGGTAGATTAAGTCACTATCCAAAAGTAATCGAAAAATTTTCTATATTCTATCGAGGTATTATTAATCAGAGCTTTAAATATATATGGAGATCAGATGGAAAACAGTCCTTGTTTGATAGAGACAGCAAGGAAATAGTTGAGAATGACCTAATTGGATCTAATGGAGATCAAGCAAGCGTTTTGCATCAAATAATGATTGAATACTATAAGTCAATATATGAAAAATTTGATATTGATAAGTATCCAATAAATATTGGTTCGACCGCTGCATCAATGATGACTTCACCTCGAATTAAAAAAGAGTTAAAAAAATTAGGGTATCTTTAATCTCAAATCCGATAAGATAGCTCGAAAATCAGATATTAGATTCTGATTATAATTCATACATGAAAGATCTTAAGAATAAAAAATTTACCTTTGGGACCAAGGCAGAGACTTTAGATAGACTAGACGGCCATCTAAAGAAATGCATAATTCCAAAGTTCTTTTATTTTACAGTCAAAGAATGGCATGACAATCAAGACAAAATACTTCAGAAATTAAAGTTAAGCTTTGAAGATAGTATGCTGATAATCAGATCATCAGCTGCAAATGAAGACTCATTAGATACTGCCATGGCAGGAGAGTATCTTTCTATTGCAAATGTTTCTTCATCCAATGAAAGTGAAGTCATTACTTCAGTTGATGATGTAATTGAGAGTTATAGTAAGCTCGACAATATTGCCTCGACAGAAGACCAAGTTTTAATTCAAGAAATGGCACTTGATGTGTCAATGAGCGGTGTTCTATTTACAAAGGACATGAACTCAGGAGCACCATATTATGTCATTAACTACGATGATGAGACAGGAAGAACAGACACAGTTTCCTCTGGGACTGGCTACAGTAATAGGACATTATATATCCACAGAGAATATGGGTTTACTTGCCTAAAGTCGGAAAGATTTCTTAGTCTTATAGAAGCAGTAAAGGAAATTGAATCTTTTGTTTCGAGTGATATGTTGGATGTTGAATTTGCAATCGATAATATGAGTTTTGAGGTTAACCTGTTGCAGGTTAGGAGAATTACAACACAAAAGAATTGGATTAATGATATTGATTCAAGAATCAATCATTCCCTAGAGACAATGAAAGATCAAGTTGAAGATCTACTCAAGCCTCTAGACAATGCTTATGGTGATAGGTCAATTCTAGGAAGGATGCCTGATTGGAATCCAGCTGAAATAATAGGAACAGCCCCAAGACAACTTGCATATTCGCTTTATGATTATCTCATTACTAATAGTGCTTGGAGGGTAGCAAGAGATCGAATGGGTTACTGTCATCCGGATGGAAGGCCTCTGATGTCATCATTATCCGGACAGCCATTTATAGATGTCCGATTGAGCTTCTTCAGTTACCTTCCTAAAAATTTACCCAGCATAATTGGAAATAAGTTGGTAAATGCTTGGCTTGATAAGCTTCAGCGCGAGCCTCATTTGCATGATAAGGTAGAGTTCGATGTTGCCTCAACAACCTTTAATTTTAATTTTTCTAAACAATTTAAAGATAGATATCCAAAGCTTTTAACAGATAATGAATTGAAGATCTTGAGTGATTGCTTTCTTGAGTTGACCAAAAAACATATTCAAGGAAATGTTGCATCAATTGATCAAAATCTAAAAATGCTAGAGACTCTTGAGAGCAAGAGGTCAGAGCTGAAGCCAAATATTGATTATCTCACTGCAATTGAGTCTATGGCTAATGATTGTATGCAATTTGGTACCATTCCATTTTCAATTTTAGCAAGGCATGGATTCATAGCGAAATCATTATTAGACTCTATAGTTTCACTTGGAATTCTTACCCTTGAGGATGTGGAGAGATTTCAAAAAACAATTCCAACAGTTGCTACTGAATTTATTAAAGATTTAAATAAGTTTTCTTTAGGCCAATTGAATAAAAAAGAGATTATTGATAAATATGGCCATTTGAGACCAGGAACATATGACATATTATCGATCCCTTATAAAGCAAGGGATGATCTCATCATTAAAGAAAAGAATGTGCAACAACTGAATGAGACAGCCAATCAATTTGAACTATCAAAAAAGCAGAAAAAGGAGATTAGCTCATTATTGAGCAAGTATGGTTTTTCTGTTGGACCCGAATTTCTATTTGACTATATTCGAAGATCTATTCAGGCAAGAGAGTACTCCAAATTTATTTTTACAAAATCCCTAAATTTCATTTTAGAATTACTTGAAGAGTGGGGCAAACTTAATGATATTTCAAAAGAAGAATTATCATTTATTGACTTCTCTGAATTGCTGATGAACAACAAAAGCAATGATCACATCGAGCTAATGAAAACAGTTCATGATTCGATCAAAGAATGCAAGAAAAGCTATCAGATAACAGAAAGAATATTGCTTCCAAGTCTTATCTCGGAAGTATCTGATTTATTTGTTGTCCCTCTTTTAATTGGAGAACCAAATTTTATAACGAATAAAATTATAAGTGAACATGTGGTTAGAATCTCAGGTAAAGATGTTAACCCAGAAATTATTGATGGAAAAATTGTTTTAATTGAAAATGCAGATCCTGGATTTGATTGGATATTCACTAGAGATGTCAAAGGTTTAGTTACTAAATATGGTGGTGCAAACTCTCATATGGCCATTCGTTGTGCTGAATTTGGTTTACCGGCAGCTATTGGTTGTGGCGAACAAATATTTTTAAAGTTAGAAAAATCTAATAAGATAAATCTTAATTGTTCTGAACGAACTATTTCTTCAGCGTCAATTTTGGAATAAATCTATGCGGATTGGTATTACACAAAGAATTATTAAAGAGCCTGAACATGGAGAGCATAGAGATGAACTTAGTCATGACTGGATTGACTATTTTACTGAAAATTTTCCTGAAGCTCGTTTAATTCCAATTCCAAACTTCAAAAGTTTTAACAATGATTGGTTTAAGAATCTCAATTTAGAACTCTTGATACTCAGCAATGGAAATGATTTAGGAGAATTTAGCAGAAGAGATCAGCTAGAGCATAATGCTATTAAGTTTGCTGTAAGTAATTCAATTCCAATTATGGGGATTTGCAGAGGCTTCCAGATACTAAATGAGTATTTTGGGGGAAGTCTTAGCTCAAACATAGAGGAATCTATTAAGCAACTACATGTGGGCATTGAGCATGATGTTGAAATTACAGATGAGAAATATATACAAATGCTTGAAAAAAAGAACTTTAAGGTTAATAGCTATCACAACCATGGAGTATTGATTGATGGCCTTTCACCTTCATTGAAAGTATTTGCATTATCAAAGGGTTCGGTTGTTGAAGGTTTTTCTCACAAAGAACTACCTATAATTGGGATCCAATGGCATCCAGAAAGACCAAATAATAGCCAATTGGAAAATAAGATTTTGATTGAGAGCATCATCAGTGAAATCGATATGAAATAAATAATGATTAATTTAATTGATGCTATTAGGATTCATTGAAAATAAAAATCCAGAATATGAAAAATATTGAAAATAAGGGTTTAATCCTCGCTGCAGGAAGGGGAAGCAGGATGGATCATCTAACATCAGACCAACCAAAGTGTTTCACTGAACTTGGAGGAAAGAGGCTAATAGACTGGCAATTGGAAAGTTTTGATAAAGCATCTATAAATAAAATAGCAATAGTGACAGGTTATCTCAAAGAGAAATTTGAAGCATATGAGGAGATTAAATTTAATAATGAAAACTGGCATGAGACCAACATGGTTTCATCCTTAATGAAGGCTGCATCATTCATTGATTCTGATACGATTGTGTCATATTCAGACATTGTTTTTCATAAAAATGCAGTAAGAAATCTCATCAAGTATGATGGAGATATTGTGCTTGGTTATGATAAAAATTGGCTTGATCAATGGAAATTGAGATTTGAAGATCCCAAAGAAGATGCAGAATCTTTTAATTTGTCAGAGGAAAATATTGTGATTGATATTGGAAAAAAAATAAATTCAACTGATCAAGCTAAAGGACAATACACGGGTCTATTCAAGCTAACTCCTGCAGGAATAGAGAATATTAAAGAAACACTCAGTAAATACCCAGGAGATGAAAGTTCACTGGATATGACCGCATTGTTTCAACTGATGATAAAAGAGGGAATCAAGATTTCTGCTGTTGAGATCGAAACAGATTGGTTTGAAGTTGATACTCCGACCGATTTAACTATCGCTGAAAAACTTTTTAATTCAGGCCAGCTTAAAATTTCGTAGTAACAAGATGGTTATTTGGTTAGTCGGCATGTCAGGGGTAGGTAAAACTACCATTGCAGATATTTTATTCGAGAAAATATCAACTGATATTGGCTCAAATGCCATACCCATTGATGGAGACATTGTTAGATTGATAGATGGCAATGACATCAAAGAGACTTCATATTCACTTGAAGCTAGATATAAAAATGCAAAACGTATACAAGAAATATCATCAGCCTTAGATAAAGGCGGTAACAATGTTATCTGCTCAATACTTTGTATATTCCCGGATATTCTGAAGGAAAATAGGAAGATCTTTTCTAACTATTTCGAGGTTTTTTTAGATGCCTCTTTGGAAGAATTAGAAAGGAGAGACACAAAAGGCCTTTATGAGTCAGCAAGGAAGGGGGAAATATCAGACCTAGTAGGCTATGATATTGAATTCCCAATACCAAAAGAATCCAATCTCCATTTAAAAACAGATCAAAATGAAACAGCAAAAGAGCTTGCAGCCATCATTTTTGATGAGATTCATCATAATTTAAATAAAGCTGATAAGAATTTGGATCTAGAATCTCAAATATTAAAGGCGAGGAATGCAATGGATTATGCAGAAATTATTGCAAAAATAATTAAAACTAATGGAAGTTGAAGTATGACCTATTCATTTACAGATGAAGATAAAATCATGTCACCCAATACCTACTTTTATACTGAATTCAAAGGACAGGAATTTTTGGATGAGTATTTCGCAAACAGAGAACTGATAATAGAGCTAAGCAAGGAAGCATTAGAGCCTCTGTTTGTTATCAGTGATACTCAAATCAAAGAAAGCCTTATTCAAACCTCAGTTTTTTTAGAAAAAACATACTTATCACTCCAATCCCATCATCATTCACCCAATGCCAAAGTTTTTTCTGAGGTTGATATGATTTTAAAGAAATTTGAAGTTTCAAAAAGAATTTATGATTTTTATCTACCAAAATTTAAGAAAAGTGATGAGAGTGATTTTAGAACCTTTCATAATTATCTCCATTTTGCACGGATACTATCTGTATCATATGGCATCACCAAGAAGCTTAATTACCTAAACGGAATGCTAAAAGTAATTGACTCTTTGATTTCAGTTTTTAATGAACTGAGTGAAAAAGAAAAAAAGAATCTTGCTTGGCTCGCAGAGAAAGAATTGAATCACATAAGAGAGCTTACTATTAATTTAGGAATCGAGGAATAATGTATTTAGAAAATTTTTCATTTCTTGCAGCTGATACCTCAAGATCATTAATTTATCTCGAAGAATTTAAGAAAAATAACATAAAACTAGGTTCCGTAATAATTGTTGAAAATCCAGATAAGAGAATTGATTTAAAAAATCTTAATAAAAAAATTGGAGCTGAACAAAAATATTCAGATATAGAGCAGCCAAAGATTTTTAACGAAAGTATATTCTCGTTATCTAAAAAAGTTTCCGATGAAATAGTCGTAATGAAGTCTAATTCAGTAAATGAGGACTCCATCATAGAAAAATTACATGTCTTAGCCCCTGAATTTACTATCTATTCCGGTTTTGGTGGTCAAATTGTCTGTTCAGAATTGCTTTCTTCATCAAGATTCATACATGCACATGCAGGTTGGTTGCCCGATTATAGGGGTAGCACAACAACATACTATAGCCTTATTGATAGAAATGACTGTGCGGTCTCAGTGATCGAGCTTAACCCCCAAATTGATAAGGGAGATATATTATCAAGAAAAAGATATAATCCTCCCAAATTAGGGACAGAAATTGATCATGTGTATGACAATCAAATTAGAGCTGACTTGCTGGTAGAAACATTGGTTAATTATTCAAAAAATAAGAACTTTGAGATGATTCTAAGTCAGGATGAGGTGGCTTCAACAACTTATTATGTTATTCATCCAGTGTTGAAACATCTGGCAATACTTTCTATAAAAAAATAAGTAATGACAATGAATTTATTTGCTAATGAAAAGGGCTTAATGTGTCCCAATTGCTCAGGCGTGGGTTTTGATCATGAGGGCAATCTGGAAGAGGGCTCATTAACGTGTAGAAACTGTAAACAGGTTTATATCATTAAGAATAAAGTTCCCTCGCTGATTAATACGGAATCAGAGAATTACAAATCTAAGAAAGACATAACCAATTTCTGGAAACACTTATATCATGCCGCCTATAAAGAACATGATAATTATGATGACAGGGATTTACTTATAGATAGACTAAATGGTCTTGAAGACTTGTTTAAGCATAGAGAACATCTTGCTGTAAATGAAATGCCCATTGAGTCCTTGGAGGATAGAAGAGTACTTGAAATTGGTTGTGGTGCTGGAGCTCATTCATCACTATTTTCCTTAAAGGGAGCAAAGATGACAGCGCTTGATATCACACTCGATCGAGCACACTCTGCTTCAACGAAACTGAACCTATTGGATAGCTTAGAAAACTCTTTTGGTATACATGGGGATGCTGAAAGCCTCCCATTTAGAGACAACCATTTCGATATTGTTTATTCAAATGGAGTACTCCATCACACACATGATACTGAAAAAGCGATTTCTGAAGTATTCAGAGTTCTTAAGCCGAGTGGCAGGGCAGTTATTATGCTTTACTCAAAACATTCATTCCTTTATTGGGTCAATCTATTCCTCTTAAGAGGAATATTAATGGGTGGTATCTTTAGGGATAAAAAATGGCTGGGTCGTTCAACTGAATGGATGTCAGACGATAAACAAGAGGTCTACAATCCAGAAACAAAAGTTTACTCGCATAAAGAGCTAAGATTAATGTTTAATCATTTTGAAGAAGTAAAAATTAGAAAGGTGGGCTTTATTTTTGAACAAATTCCGATCATAGGTAAATTTATTGGAAAATTATGTGGAATAATTACAGGACATAATGAATCTGGATTTCTAATTTATGACAAGCCATGGAGAAATGAAACCAATCTAGAATTAATTCTGTCTCGTTTTATTGGTTTTGCAAACAATATTTCAGCAACTAAGAAATAATACTTTTAAGGCATCAGAAAAATGAGAAATGAAGCCAATACTAAAGATTATCTTTCAACAAAGATTGTCTATTTTCTTCCATTGATGCTTCTTATTCCACAACAAGCTGCAAAATCACCTTGGTGGCCTTTCCCAAGCTCAGGACCCGTTATTTTTATGTTTTTGGCAGCTTCTGTTTTATCTCTTTTATATGTTTACGAAATAATTCGTGACTCAAAAAAAATAAAATTAACCTTAGCACAAAAAATATTTTTCTTATGGATTCTTCATACCTTTATATCATGGGCTCTTGTAGTAGCTGGATTTAGAAGTTCACTTGAGTCAATCGGACCAAGAGTTTATGCTGGGATTCCACCCTATTTTCTTGCTTTTATGGTCTTTTTGGTCATTGAAAAAAACAAATGGAAAATTAAAGAGTATGAAAATGTAATCAAGGTTTTGTTGTTTGTTTCTGCAGTATGGTCAATTGAGAGTTTTCTTACATTCTATTTGAATTATAAAATACCTGGATTATGGAGTATTGGTATAGAGCTCGGACAAGAGTGGTTTGGAAGTGGATTTACAAATAGCCTGCACACCGTATCAAAAGCATCACTGATTATGTTTTGGTTAGCTTTGTATATGTTTTTTTCGCACAAGCGATCATTTTATTTGATTTTTGCATTTGGGGCTTTTCTTACAATAATATCCAATCTCAATAGGGCAACAAGTGCTGTTTTGGTGGCATCTCTTATATTTTTTGTTTATATGGCTTTTATCAGATATTCAGAAGGAAGAACAAGACGTAAGCATTCATTGACAATTAGTCGTATATTTAAGAGTGTTTTAGGCATGGCTGCTGTCGTTATAATTGTTGGCGGAAGTATTTTTGTTAATAGTAGTTTTAAAGGATCCTTGCTTGCTGATTCTCATGGTTTTATTGAAAGGGCTTACCAATATGCGAGGGCAACTGAGATTATTATACAATATCCATATGGAACAGGTGCTGGCCTTGGATTTAATCTATGCTATTCTGAGGAGGTTCCTCAGATATATACAGAAGATTTAAGGAATACCGAGCCGTTCTCCACCTTCTCCAAATTCTATCAGTCAGGCATCTTAGGTGCAGATTTACAACAAAAAAATGTAGGGGAGGATAATGTTTTTTCAATTCATAACTTCACCCTTAATATCCTTATGGATTATGGAATTGTAGCCTTGATAATGCTCATAGCTTATATTCTTTCTTTATTTAAATTCTTGAAATTTTCAAGATTCTTATTTAGATCTGAGTACCCTAATTTAGGTAAAATATTTTTATGTATAACACTTGCCCAGGGGAGTACTTTTGTTGCAATGCAGGCCACATATAAGTTTTTTGCTTGGACGTGGCTATTAGTTTTCCTGTTTTTATTTACAAAACATATAATTGTTGGATCGATTAAAGTGCAGAAAAGACAGCTTGAATCCAATGATGGCGTATTGATTCCAGTAAAAGAGGAAAACTTGCTTACACAGATTTAGGGGGCATATTATGAAAAATAAATTAAAAAATCTTATAAAACCTTTTTTTTATAGAATTCTCCAATTCTCCATAAATTTGGCAATAAGATCTCAAGGTCTTTTGAAAATAAAAGATCAAATCACAGAGTTAGTTTCGGATGTTACTCATCAATATACAACCCATACTGTAGATAGTCCGTACCTTACAACAAAAGTTCGAGCGCTTCATTCATTCCAAGTTTATCTAGCTAGTCATGCAGTTAGAAAGGTTAAAGAAGACTCTGTGACTCTGGTGGATATTGGAGATTCAGCTGGTACTCATATTCAATATCTTAACGGGATATTTCCCAAATTAATTAATCCATATTCTGTTAATTTGGACCCAATTGCTGTTCAGAAAATTAAAGACAAAGGTCTAAGAGCGATAAATACAAGGGCTGAGGATTTACTAGATCATCCCGAATTTGATCAGCTCTCTATTGAAGTATTTCTACTTTTTGAAACGATGGAACACCTCCTTGATCCGATTGGTTTTTTAAGAAGTATAAGGGAACCCGATTCAAAATATTTCGTTTTAACAGTCCCATATGTCAAGAAGAGTAGGGTTGGTTTTAGCCAGATTAGGAATAAAACAGATAAGAGAAAAATTACACCTGAGAATACCCATATTTTTGAGTTATCTCCTCAAGATTGGGAGTTGATTTTTCAATTTACTGGCTGGGAAATTGAGTATTCAAGGATATATAGACAATATCCTTGGTGGTCTAGGCTAATATTTTTAGATCATCTTTGGAGAATATTTGATTTTGAGGGGTTTTATGGTGTTATTCTTAAAAGAAGTGAATCAAACAATAAATACTTTAATGAGTGGAACAGCTGACCGAAATATTTAGCATTAGGTAAAATAGTTTGAAGATACTCATAGTAAGTGATCAACGCTTAGATTTAAAAAAGTTGCAGGGCGTAGCTGGGGAGAGTATACAGTTCTTTTCTTTGACTTCAGATAGAAAAATAAATGATTTCAACATAGAGCAGTTAACTGCTATTTCGTCCAGTATTAAAACATTGCCTTCCGCAAATTATGTGAATAATCAGGCAGATAAACTTGGTGATAAGCTAGACAAGATCAGGCTTGAATACTCAACTAAAATTTACAAGAAGGGTTATCTTGTTGATCGATTTTTGATTGATGAGAATATCAGTACTTATTATTTCACTGAGCTAGTTGAGAGGAATGTCTATAAATATCAATACTATAAGCTATTAGCACAATTTGATGCAATCAAGCATTATTTGGATAAGGAAGGGGACATCGACCTCATAATGTATTCGATAAAAGATGAGAAGCTTGAGGAGTCGATTGAGACATTAGATATTTCAGTAGAAAATTTACAAAGGAAAAAATTATTTCGCCGCAGCAAATTAGGAAAAAAGCTCTCATTAACGAAGCAATTCATCAAGGGAATCATGATGGGATTTTTATATATTTCTCGGTTACTTCTTTATTTTTTGATACAAAAGGTCTATGTAAATAGAAATAATTCCATCGATGACAATAAAGTAAAAATTATAAGCTATTTTCCATATATAGATTCAGACGACGAAAAAAAGAATAAGTTTAATAATTTGTATTATTCGCCTCTCCAGAAATATTTATTGAAAGATGGCATATCTCACTCATGGTTGCTCATTTACGCAAAAATAAAAGGAAATAGTTATCTGGACTCACTACAAATAGCAAAAAGAATTATCTCAGATAAACATCTTTTTCTAGAGGGATTGCTTAGTATTAGAACAATTTTGAGAATATCAGTTCTATGGCTTTCTCATTCTTTTAAATATTTATTTCTAAGGAGACATTTCTTTGGTCAAAAGACTGAGAGCAGATCAATCGAGGAATTATATGCACAACACTCATTAGATAGCTCATATTTTGGATTATCAGTTCTATCTGGAATTGCTTACTACTACCAATTTAGAAACTATGCAGAAGCACTGGATTCAACAAAATTAGTGATTTATTTAAATGAAATGCAGACCTGGGAGAGAGCATTGAATGCCGCATTTATAAAATATCGTCCCTGTATAAAGAGGATTGGGTATCAGCATTCTTCCGTAGCAAAAAGAATATTTCATTATTATTCTGAGAGAGTCCATGAGTCACCTGCTTTTAATGAGCCTTTACCGGATTATTTTGCTGTGAATGGGAAGATCCCGAAGCAGGAGTTAACCAAAAGTTATGGCGATAAAATAATTACGCTTGAGGCATTAAGGCAACTCCAAACTCAAGAATCAAAAGAGCCAGTATCTGGAAAATATCATAATCAGCAAAATCAAATACTATACATAGGTTCATATGACAGATATGAGGCGATAAAAATCCTAGATTTTGTAAGCGAAGCTATTAGGAGCATGGATGGTCGTCCTATATTTCAATTACATGAGGTCATTGTAAAACCTCATCCATCCTGTGACTTAAGCAAAGAAGTTAGAATTAGAGATTCTGAGAATTCTTCTATAACTGATATAAAAATGTCCATCAGCAATGAGAATATAGATGACATTCTTCCTTATGTAAGATTTGTGATAGTGGGATCCAGTACAGCTGCAATTGATGCTGTAAGAAATAATTGTGAAATATATGTTCCTATTTTTTCAGATCACATAATACTAAGCCCACTTTCAGGATATGATAATTTTTTCACATATGTCTCAGAACCAAATGAACTGGGCAGATTAATAGATGATCATAATGTTGATAGTGATTCAATAAGAGAAGAAAGAGACCGAGAGATGAAAGATCAATTTATTGAAGAATTCTGGTTGCTGGAAAAAAGTCTCAGCAATTGGAAAAAGGTCATAAATCATTCTCTAAAATAAGCAGCCATGTTCCTCTTAGATAAATGAAGCATTCCTTAAAAAAGATTAGGAAGATACTTACAGAGTTATCTTATGCACAGGCAGTAGCATTGAGGAATTCAGATCTTAATCTCTCATTAACAAAACTATTTTCATTTCTTAAAAAGGATTTTAGAAGCGATGAATTAATTGATTCGATCTCTCTGGACATTGAAAATCTTAATCAAGAGATAGATAAAATAGCTCTCAATAATCAAGAGGAAAATATATTTGGCTCTGAAGATCATGAAAAAGA
>MDSV01170120.1_pt1 | contig 15355 bp, 14 predicted proteins | sample 810851 | NCBI WGS metagenome assembly MDSV01 (sample SAMN05326640, study PRJNA326480) | marine metagenome | isolation source: seawater | place: Atlantic Ocean: North East | collected 2012
TAAGTTATTAATATGACAAAAAAATTCAGTCACCTGGACAATTCTGGCAATGTTAAAATGGTTAGTATTACTAACAAATTAATGTCAAAAAGAAAAGCATCCGCATCTGCTGAGATTGAAATGGACAAAAAAACTTTGAATATTCTTAAAGATAATAAATTACCAAAAGGGAATGTATTAACTACATCAAAAATAGCAGGAATTTTAGCTGCTAAAAAAACTTCTGAATTAATTCCTCTTTGTCATCAATTGAATCTTACCAATATTGATTTAGAGTTTATTTATGAAAAACAATCATTAAAAATTTTTTCATATTGTGAAACAAATAATAGCACAGGTGTTGAAATGGAAGCTTTAACTGCAGTATCTTTAGCTGCTTTAACAGTTTATGATATGTGTAAATCCATTGATAAAAAAATAATAATACAAAATATCAAACTTGTTAATAAGACAGGCGGAAAAACGGATATAAAAAATTAGAGTAATATTATGATTTCAGTTCAAAAAGCTATAAATTTAATTAAAAAAAATATACAACCTGTTTCTGATGAAGTAATCTCAACCCAAAATAGCTCTGGAAGAATTTTATCAAAAAATTATAAAGCTAATTACTATAATCCACCATTTGATATATCTGCTATGGATGGATATGCATGCCGAAAAAAAGATCTTAAAATTTTACCTGTACAATTAAAAATTAAAGGCCAATCAATAGCTGGGAAAAAATTTGATAGTAAAATAAATAAAAATGAAGCAGTAAGAATATATACAGGAGCAAAAATTCCTCTTGGATCAGATATTGTAATCATTCAAGAGAATACAGTAAAATTAAATGATAAAACGATCAAAATAAATAAAAAAAATAATAATGCATTTATAAGAAAAAAAGGATTAGATTTTAAAATTAAAGATAATTGGAAAAAAGTTGGATACCCTATTAAAATTAAAGACATCGCTCTAGGTTCAGCAATGAATATATCAAAAGTAAAAGTTAAAAGAAAACCGATAGTAGGAATAATTTCAACAGGAGATGAATTAGTTCCTTTAGGGAAAAAAACAAAAGATTTTCAAATAGTATCATCAAGCTCCTTAAGCATTAGATCTTTAATTGAATATTTTGGAGCAGAAGTTATAGACCTTGGAATTAGTAAAGATAATCAAAGGTCACTTATTAAAAAAATAAATAAAATACAAAAAATTGATTTACTGATAACAATTGGCGGCGCTTCAGTTGGAGATAGAGATATTGTAAGGTCATCACTTGACGATCTAAGCTTTAAGCTAATTTTTTGGAAAGTTGCAATTAGACCTGGTAAACCAATATTCTTTGGTAAGCTAAATAAGTTGCCAGTTATAGGGCTTCCTGGAAACCCTGTATCAAGCTATATATGTAGCCTAATTTTTGTTTCAGCTGCTATCAACAAATTATTAGATAGAAAAGATAGCTATTTAAATGAAAAAGTAGCTACTCTCGGATCAACTCTAGAGGCAAATGATGAAAGAGAAGATTACATCAGAGCAAGGATAATTAAAAACAAAAACAATCAACTGAAAATATACCCATATAAAGAACAGGATTCTTCTATGCTATCATTGCTTTCTAAAGCGGACTGTATTATCAAAAGAAGACCCTTTGAGGAAAAAGCATTACCTGGTAAAAGCATTACATATATTGACTTAATATAAAAAAAAGACATTTTGTAATTTAATTATTTACTAATAAGAAGAACAATGATAGAACATACAATGTTCTTTTTTTGTTCGGGTGAAAATGCTTACTAAAAAACAATCTGAAGTTTTAAATTATATTGTTAACTACATTGAAAACAAAGGATTTTCCCCATCTTTTGAAGAAATGAAACTTTCACTTAACTTAAAATCAAAATCTGGCATCCATAGATTAATTTCTGGCCTTGAAGAAAGGGGATTCGTTAGAAGACTCCCAAATAAAGCTAGAGCTCTAGAAATTATTAAAATGCCAGAACAAAAAATCAACGGAAAAATAGAAGAAAATGATAAAGATTTAGTAAGAATTCCATTTCTTGGAAAAATTGCTGCAGGAATACCAATTGAAGCAATCAATAACCCTTCAGATAGTATTAAAATTTCACATAGTATGATCAATCCAAATTATCAACACTATGCCCTTAAAGTTGAAGGGGATTCAATGATAGATTTAGGAATATTAGATAATGATGTTGCTGTAATTCAGTATACAGAAGTGGCAGAAAATGGATCAGTTGTAGTAGCACTTATTGATGGCACTGAGACAACATTAAAAAAATTCAATAAAAAAGATGATCAAATATCTCTTGAACCTGCTAATATACACTATGAAATTCGTCGTTTCACTAATGATAGAGTAAAAATTCAGGGTAAATTAGTTGCAATATATAGACTATACAACTAAATACCTTTAAATATTAAATACTTTTAATTTTAGAACTAATCTTAACATGACTGAAGTAAAAACACGGTTTGCCCCCTCACCAACTGGCTATCTCCACATCGGTGGAGCAAGAACCGCTCTTTTCAATTGGCTATTTGCCATGAAAAATAATGGAAAATTTTATCTAAGAATAGAAGATACAGATACTCTTAGATCCACTGAGAAAGCTATTAATGCAATTTTTAATGGATTGGAATGGTTAGATATAAAATGGGAAAAAGAAATTACTTTTCAATCAAAAAATTCGTCAAGATACCAAGAAATTGTCAATTTATTATTAGAAAAAAATAAAGCGTATTATTGTTATTCTTCACCCCAAGAATTAGATAAAATAAGAGAAAACTCAAGAAAAAAAGGAGTTAAACAAACACATAACCGATTTTGGCGGGATAAAAAACCTGGTGATAAAGAAAAAAACATAAATCCAGTAGTCAGGTTTAAAGCTCCTTTAAATGGCATTACAATAATAGATGACCTTGTACAGGGTGAAGTAAAAGTCAAAAATGAACAACTAGATGATATGATACTTCTTAGATCCGACGGCACCCCAACGTATATGCTATCTGTAGTTGTAGATGATTATGACATGGGAATTACTCATGTTATAAGAGGAGATGATCATTTAAATAATGCATTTAGACAAATAAATTTGTTTAAGTCTTTAGATTGGAAAATTCCGAATTATGCACACATTCCATTAATACATAATTCTGATGGAAAGAAACTATCAAAAAGGCTAAATTCAGTTGGAATAGAAGAATATAAAGAAATGGGTATATTATCAGAAGCTATGAAAAATTATTTTTTACATCTTGGTTTGTCTTATGGTGATGAGGAGATAATTTCTGAAAATAATGCGATTAAATTATTTTCAATAAATAAGATAAGAAAATCTCCATCAAGATTTGATATAAAGAAACTAAAAAATATTAATAGCTTCTATATAAAAAATCTCTCACAAAATGAAATTATTAATAAAGTAAAAAATTTATATTACAAAAATTTTCATAAAGATGTAGTTGATAATAATCTAAAAAAATTAAACCCCCTATTCGATGACTTGATAAGCAGATCAAGTACTTTAAATGAAATATACTTTGACTCAAAATTTCTCTTTATTAAAAACATAGATCCTTCAGATGAAGCACAAAAAATAATAAATAACTCTGATAAACTTATATTTAAAAAACTCGTTCTTGAATTAGATAAACTAGAATTATGGATTTATGAAGATATTGAAAATTTAATTAAGGATTTTGCTGATAGAAATGAATTGAAACTTAAAGAAATAGCAATGCCCCTTCGTGCTTGTATAACAGGTAATAAAAACTCACCAAATATCTTCAAAATCATCTTTATATTAGGAAAAAGGGAAACTTTACTGAGATTGGGAAAATTTTATTAATATTATTGACATAATTATCAATAACTTAATTGATTATTCTTAATTTATTATTTAAAAAATACATGTGAAAATTATATATTTCGAATGTTTTATTCTAAAGTTTAAATAAATAACTTTTTATGGGGAATTCTTTATGTCTGACAAATCAAATTCAAAAGAAAATAATTCAAGTGCTGTTTTAACTGGAAATGATTATTCCATTGATCTACCTGTTATAAAAGGAACACTTGGACCAGATGTCATAGATATAAGATCTTTATATAAAGATACGGGTAAATTTACTTTTGACTCAGGTTTTACTTCAACGGCAAGCTGTGAGTCTCAAATTACCTACATTGATGGGGATGAAGGTGTGCTTCTTCACAGAGGCTATAATATCGAAGAGCTCGCTGATAATGGGGATTATCTTGAAGTATGTTACCTCCTTTTAAATGGGGAACTACCAAATAATTCAGAATTAAATGATTTTAAAAAAACTATTACCTATCATACTATGATACATGATCAGATGACTGATTTTTTTAAAGGATTTAGAAGAGCAGCACATCCAATGGCTGTAATGTGTGGGGTCGTAGGAGCATTATCAGCATTCTATCATGATAGTCTTGATATTGACGATCCTAAACATAGAGTTATTTCGGCTAATAGGTTAGTTGCTAAAATGCCAACAATTGCTGCAATGGCTTACAAGTTTTCAGTTGGTCAACCATTTATTTATCCAAGTAACAAACTTGATTATGTATCCAATTTCTTACATATGATGTTTTCAGTTCCTGGAGAAAACTTTGAACAAAACGACGTTTTAACAAAGGCCATGTCAAGGATCTTTATTTTGCATGCCGACCATGAGCAAAACGCCTCAACGTCAACTGTAAGATTAGCTGGATCATCAGGTGCAAATCCTTTTGCTTGCATTGCAGCCGGAATTGCGAGTTTATGGGGACCTGCACATGGCGGAGCTAATGAAGCTGTGTTAAAAATGCTTAATGAAATAGGCTCTGTGCAAAATATTAAAGAATTTATAAATAAAGCTAAAGATAAAAATGATCCCTTTAGATTAATGGGATTTGGCCACAGAGTTTATAAAAATTATGACCCTAGAGCTGCTGCCTTAAAATCTAGCGCACATGAGGTTCTAAATTCCTTAGGTGTAAATAATGAACCTTTTCTTGAACTAGCCTTAGAACTTGAAAATATTGCATTGAATGACCAATATTTTCAAGATAGAAAATTATTCCCTAATGTTGATTTTTATTCTGGCATAATACTTAAAGCTATGGGTTTTCCAAGTAGCATGTTTACTGTTCTTTTTGCATTAGCAAGAACTGTTGGATGGATAGCGCATTGGACAGAAATGATTGAAGATCCAGGACAAAAAATTGGAAGACCAAGACAATTGTATACTGGTCCAGTAAATAGGGACTACGTACAATTAAAAAATAGATAATTAAATATAAATTTTTTTATATATTTAGTTTTAATTTTTTGAATATAATTTCAGGAATTATTTCTGAATATAAGTTATTTTTGACAGACAATTGTCTTTTTAATTGCTCTAGTTCTCTCTTATTATTTAAATACAACTCATCATTTAATAAATAATTAGATAAAGAATTGTATAAATTTTCAACAGTGCATGAATTTTGAATAAATTCGGGATATACACACTTATTTAGAATTATATTTGGAAGGCTAATCCATTTAATTTTCACTAATCTTTTCAAAACTATATAAGTAAGTTGAGACATTTTATAACAAACAATTGAAGGTATTTTTGATATAGCTAATTCCAGAGTAATAGTGCCAGATGTAGCTATAGCAAAGTATGAATTGCGAAAAATATCATTTTTATATTTTGATGAAATAATTAGGGTATCCTTATTATTTAATTCTGATATGGGACTAATATAACTTTCAATTTTATTTAGAAACTCTTCAGGAACCATATAAATAATTTTTACAAAATTAAATTTTTTTAAAATTTCAATAGATGTCTTGGTATAAATGGGAAGCATACGATTTAATTCATTCTCTCTGCTACCAGGAAGAAATAATAATATTTTTTTTTCATTGTTAAGGTTAATTTTTTTTTCTATCATTTGCCTATCAATTTCTAAAATATTTTCTACTATTGGATTTCCAATAAAAGTAGATTCGAGTCCATATTTAGAAAAAAATTTTCCTTCGAAAGGGAATAATGTAAATAAGTGATCATATAATTTTGATATTTTTTTTGCCCTTCCTGGTCTCCATGCCCAAACAGATGGAGCAACAACATGAATTTTTAAAAAACTTTGATCCTTTAATTTTGATACAAGTCTAAAGTTAAAATCCGGCGAATCAATTGTAATTAATATATCAGGCTTATTTAAAGTAATATATTTTCTTAGAAAACTTAGATGTCTTAGTAGTTTAGGAATTTTTGGCAAAATCTCAAATATACCCATTACTGATAAATCTTCAAAAGGAATTAAATTATTTTGAATGCCTTGTTGGCACATCAATCTACCTCCAATCCCTTCAAATTTAATTGCTTCATTATGATATTTCTTTAATGAGCTCATAATTTTAGAGCCCAAAATATCACCTGAATTTTCACCTGCAATTATTAATACTTTTAGCATAAAATTTACCTATAATTTATATAGATTCAACAAATAGCTTATTCATATTAGCAAATTCAATTAATTCTTCTTTTTCAATAACTATTGTTAAAGATGATTGAAAAGCAACACCACTAAAGCCTGAAGAATATAAGAATTTTAAAGTATCTAAACCTATTGTTGGCAAATCTACGCGTATATCTTGATATATTTTACATCTTTTTATCAATATAGGCTTTTGTTCAAATGACATTTTACCACATCTTTTTATAAGTTCATCCGTTCCCTCTGGGCCTTCTATTCCAAGAATTCTCTTTGATGAAATAACTATAGATTGACCTATATCGTATTCAGAAATTATTTTTAATAATTCCTCACCAATTTTTATTCCTTCTTTTTGATTTTTATCTGGTTTGGTATTTGTAAGAATTTTTTTTTCAATAAATAAATGCGGAACAATATCTTTTGTACCAAGAACATTTAGACCTTCATCAATTAAATAATTGATAATTATTTCTAATGATTTATTATCTCCTGTTGATTTTACTATTTTAGAAATCAATGATACACCTTTTATATCAATGCCAGCTAAAGACTTAAATGAAGGCCTTGAAAAGGCTCCAACTAATATCACATCCTGACAATTATTATTTTTAATAATATTTAAAATTTTTCCTACTTTTCCAAAATGAACTTTAAATGTTTCTATATCATTTAATTCTATATTCTTATTCAAACCTTCAAAAGTTATTAGTATGGGGTCCCTACCCTGTCTTTTACTTTCAGAATATATAATTTTTGGAAGTTTTCCTTTGCCAGCAATTATCGCTAATCTATTCAATAATTTCGTTCCTAGGCTGACAAATTCTTCTAGATGAATCTGATTGCACAAAATTTACAATATCTAATACTAAAGCATTTTTAGAGTATAGTCGGGCTACATCCTCGATTCTTTCTTGAAGTGTACCCTCAGGTGCAAAAAGCATTCTATATGCTTGCCTTAGCCCATTAATATCTTCACGATTAAAACCCCTTCTTTTTAAACCTATTAGGTTTAATCCAGATAAACTTGCTCTATTACCAGTAACTGTCCCATAAGGTATCACATCATTCTCGACGCCTGACATTCCACCAACCATAGAATGTTGTCCAATTCTAACAAATTGATGAACTGCAGCTAAACCGGCAACAAATGCAAAATCTCCAACTTCAACATGGCCTCCTAATGTAGCATTATTTGCTAAAATCACACTGTTACCAACTTTACAATCATGAGCAACATGAGAACTTGCCATAAATAAACAATTGTCACCTGTAGTAGTAATCATACCTCCACCTTCAGTACCTGGATTTATAGTTACATATTCTCTAATTATAGAATTTTTTCCTATCTCTAGTTTAGATTGTTCACCCTTATATTTAAGATCTTGTGGAGGTAGACCAATAGAAGAAAATGGGTATATTTCTGTTCCTTCTCCTATAACTGTAAAACCATCAATAACTACGTTCGACCATATTTTTACATTTTTCTCTATTAAAACATTTGGACCAATAACACAAAAAGGACCTATGGTAACTGAACCATCAATTTTAGAAGTGTTTTCGATAATTGTTGTTTTATGAATATTACTTTGCATTATTATCAACTACCATTGCAGTAAAGTCAGCCTCTGCTACTAACTTTTCATCAACTAATACTTTACCATTAAATTTCCATACTAACTCTCTACTTCGTAACTTTTCAACTTTAACGTTTAATCTATCTCCTGGAATAACAGGTTTTCTAAATCTTGCATTATCAATAGACATAAAATATACCAATTTTCCCTCAGCTTCTGGTCCAAGTGTATGAACTACAAGAACTGCAGCAGTTTGGGCCATTGATTCTACTAGCATAACACCTGGCATAATTGGGTGGTTAGGAAAATGGCCTTGGAATTGAGGTTCATTTATACTTACATTTTTAATTCCAGTAGCACTTTTATCTGGTACCATTTCTGTAACCTCATCAATCATTAACATTGGATACCTATGAGGAATCATTTCCATAATCCTATTAATTCCAACAGAGGATAAATCAGCATTTAAATCAGAATTTTCAGACATTTTTTTTACCTTTCCTTTTTTTGGAAATATTTTTAATACTTAAGGTTTGCCTATGCCAATCACGAATAGGAACAGCAGGAAAACCTCCATATGTCACTTCCCCTGCTGGTATATCATTAATAACACCTGATTTTACAGCAAATTTAGAACCACTCCCAATATTTAGATGACCAGATATACCACTCTGACCAGCTATCATAATATAGTCACCCAATTTTGAACTACCTGCAATACCAACTTGTCCAGCAATTATACACCCCTTGCCTAACTTAACATTATGAGCTATGTGAACAAGGTTATCTATAAAACAACTATTTCCAATAACAGTATCAGGACCCGAACCTCTATCAATAGTTGTATTAGAACCAATATTTACATCATCACCAATTATGACTCTTCCTAATTGAGGAATTTTAAGATGAACAGAACTGCCGGGAACAAATCCAAAACCATCTTGACCAATTCTTGCTCCTGGCAAAATTTCTATGGAATTCCCCATAATAGAATGAGTTATTGTAACATTTGAATGAATGTAACAATTATCACCAATTATGACTCCATTTCCAATAACAACATTAGGACCAATAAATGTTTTTTTACCAATGGTTACTCCGGATGATATGTGAGCTGATTCTGACAAAATAGCTGATGAAGAAATACTGTTATTTTTTTCTTTAGATTCATCTTTATATATATTATGTATGTTCTTAGAATTTGGATAAAATAAATTAGCAGCTATAGCAAAGCTCTTTCTTGGATTTTCTGAAGGTATTAATGTTGTTGATTTAGGTGCATATGAAAAATATTTCTCGGATATAAAACAAAACTCTGATTTTGTATTTTTCAAATCATTAACTAGTGATGTATCATCAATAAAAGATAAATCGCCTATATTTCCATTTTTTAGAAAAGTAGTATCTTTAATATTTTTTTTAACATCAAATTTATTCTTTGAAATTTGGCAAGCATCAAGAATTTCCCCTAATTGAAAGGGACCATAATTAGAGAAAAATCTTGGATCAGCCAAATTAATTTGCCAATTCTTTAAATTGTACTTTTATAGTTGGAATTGCTAAATCAAGTCTCTTCATAACATCAGATGTTAAGTCTAAACTTCTAGGAGCGAAAGCAACTTGTGAAGCAAAAAGGACTACATTAACTGAATATGCATTTGATGATTCAATCAATACTGGTCTGAGTTGATTATTAAACACTCTAATTGCTTCAGCTTCAGCTTGTTGCAATACTTGAGATGCTTTTTGCATATGCTGTTGTAGATTTTGAACTTTAAGTCTAAATTCACTATTTTTTTGTTTAAAAGCTTCTTCTGAAAGAATAGTTCTTTGTTTAGCAATTTCTTGCTCCTCTTTTCGAAGGTTTTCTTCCTTAGACCTAAAATTTTTTTCATACTTTACACGCTCATTTGTAATCTGATCTCTTATGCTGATAATTGCTTTAGATTCTTTCTTTATTCTTTGAATATCAAGGATACCTATAACTGCTGGCTTAAAATTCTCAGCAAAACTCAAAGAAGGAAATAATATTAAAAAAATTGAAGTATAGATAAATTTTAATAAATTGTTTTTCATTTAAAACCTCGTTCCAAAACTAAAATATATTTTTTGTGTTTTATCAAAATTTTGTTTTTTTATCGCCTCAGAATAGTCTATTCTTAGTGGGCCAACTGGTGTTTGCCAAGAAGTGCCAATACCTATCGAAATTCTTGTGCTACCGATATCTGATAAGTTATTACCATTCAAATCTACCATCGTTAAACTTCCAATTTGTGAAAAAACTAACCCTTTAACAGGTAATTGAGAGTCCCTACCTAGTGGAAATTTAATTTGCGCTGTTCCAGTATAATAGAAATTTCCACCTAATGCATCATCTGTTATTACATCTCTTGGACCAATTCCAGCTGATTTAAAACCTCTCAAATTTGAACCTCCTACAAAAAACCTATCCACAATACTTATATCATCACCTAAGCCATGAATATAACCTTGGTTAAAAGCAAAATTTGCTATAGTGTTCTCCCACAATTCTCTATAAAAACTATAATCTAAGGAACTTTTCACAAAAGTTTTGTCACCACCAAGCCCCGCTATTGTTTGTGACAGCTTTAGTAAATAACCCTCAGTAGGAAACATAAAATTATTTAAATCATTATATGATAATTGATAACCGAGTGATGACTCTAATTTAGAACCTCTCTCAGATTGTATAAATGGAGATATATCAGTTGAAAAATCAGCTATTGTATCTTTGCGTAAAGTATAAGAAAACTTACTTTTAACTTTGTCTGTAACAGGGTAACCTAGACGCAAACTAAAACCCACAGTTTTAGAGTTAAATGAACTTTGATCTTGTAGATCAGCAGACTTTCTAAATATATCAAAACCTGCTGAATAATTATTATCTCGGAAATAAGGATCTGTATAAGAAAGATCAATCTCTTGAGACTTGGATGAAAGCCTTAATGAAGTAGATAGCTTTTGACCTCTTCCAAGAAAATTTCTTTCTTTTATGGAAAAGTCACCTATTGGACCATCTGAAGAAGAAACACCTAACCCTAAGTTTAATTCACCTGTTGATTTTTCTTGGACTTCCACATCCAATATAGATTTATCTTGTGAAGAACCTTTTAATGTTTGAAGGTCAACTTTATCAAACAAGCCTAAATTTTTAATTTTATTAATTGAGGTTCTTATTTTTTGAGAATTATATGGATCCCCCTCTGAAAAGTTAAATTCTCGTCTTATAACTTTATCAAGTGTCCTTTCATTTCCCTTAATATTAATTCTTTCTACATATACTTTGGATGCTTCAGTAATTTTAAGAGTTATATCGACTAAATTAGCAGATCTATCAAGGTCTAAGATAGACTGAACATTAACAAAAGCAAAACCATCATTTCCTAGTTTAAATGAAATATTGTTAACAGACTTCTCTAAAGAAGAAGAATTATATACTGAACCTGTCTCAAAATCAATTTCACCCTTTAATGAATTTAAATCTATGTTATCAATGCTTGAGTCAAAATTAATATTTCCTACTTTGAATCTTTTGCCCTCAAATACAGAAAAAAGAACATAAAAGTCTGAATTATCCCTTGTTAACTCTCCTGTCGCAGATGTAACTCTAAAATCAATATAACCGTTCGAATTATAGAGTCTTCTTAGTAACTCTTGATCTAAAGATAATCTATCAGGGTCATATCTATCAGCAGAAGTTAACGGTCTTAAAATATTTTTACTCTTACTTACGATTTCTCTTCGTAACCTTTGATCTGAGAATACTTTATTACCTAAAAAATCAATCTTTTTAATTTTTGTAATAGGACCTTCAGATATTTCAAATATTAAATTTATTCTGTTATCCTTAAGTTTTATTATTTTTGGATCAACAACTGAACTAAATCTTCCTGAAAATCTATACAACTGCAAAAGTCTCTGAACATCTACACTAACTCTTGACTGTGTATATGTATTACCTGAACTTAATTGCACTTCAGATAGAAGTTCTTCTGTTTTTAATCGTTTATTACCTTCAAAATAAACTTTATTAATAATTGGATTCTCTTCTACAAGAATGATTATTTTTTGACCTTCTCTTTTTATCTTAACGTCTTTAAATAAACCTGTAGAATACAATGACTTAAGAGAGCTGTTAATTTGACTATTAGAGAAATCGTCTTCAATATTGAATGTCATATAAGATATAATTGTTTCTCTTTCAACTCTTTGATTTCCTTCAATTATAATATTTGACTCTTTAATAGCAAATGCATTTAAAGACAAAAAATTGAAAAATAAAATTAACATTATAAGGTATAATTTTTTAGTATATTTATTACTCAATATTTTTTTCATTTTATTAACTAAATATTTTATAAATTGAATCAAAAAATTTAAATCTGTTTAGATCATTAAACGCAGTTAGAAACATAAGAAAAACCACAAACATAAAACCTAATTTCATCCCAAATTCTTGCATTTTTAAACTTAGTGGTTTTCCTAAAATTGCCTCAAAAAAATAGAAAAGTAAATGACCCCCGTCAAGCATTGGAATAGGAAAAAGGTTTACTAGACCTAAACTTATAGATAAAAAAGCCATCAATTGTAGCAGTGAAACAAAACCTACTTGAGCAACATCCCCTGTCATCTTAGCAATCCCTATTACTCCAGCAAGTTCTTCAGCACTTCTTTTTCCAAAAATCATCTGCTTTACAGCAATTAATGATGTTAAACAGACATTGATTGTTTGATCAACTGAATATGATATTGATTGAAAAAAATTTAATTTCAAATATTCCGTTTCATTACTCCGTATTCCAAGTTGACCTATATTATATTCATTTCCAAAACTATCTTTAACTCTTACTAATTTAGGTTTAACTATTAGATTTAGAATTTTGGAGTCTCTAAGAATCTGGAAATTAAGCTCCTGATTAGCATTCAACTGGACAATGCTTTTTATATCATCAAAGCTATTAATATCTCTATTCCCAATAGAAACGATTCTATCTTTATTTTTTAAACCATAGTATTCAGCAGAACTATTTGGAAGCACTTCATTAATTATGGGTACAGAGTATGGCTTTCCATAAATAAAAAATATTATTGAAAATATAAAAATTGCAAATAAAAAATTAGCTAAGGGGCCTGCTGTAACTATTGCAGATCTCTGGAACAAACTTTTATTATGAAAAATTGAATTACTGTTAACATTTTTATGATTAATTTTTTCTTTATCAGGAAATGAAGAAGCTCCCATATCACCATAAAACTTAACATAACCTCCTAGAGGGATAAGGCTAATTTTCCACCTAGTCCCATGCTTATCATATATACCATATATCTCTGGTCCAAAACCAATTGAAAACACGTCAACTTTTACTGAGTTTATTCTTGCAACAAGATAGTGGCCCATTTCGTGTATAAATACGAGAAATGTAAGTACAAATAAAAATGGTAACAAATAATTTAGTATATTTAGAATTATTTCATACATAACAATATTTCTTTTTTTGCAATTTCTCTTGAAATTTTATCGAAATGAATAACTTCTTTTATCGATTCAGTTTCTTTTGGCTCATACTTATTTAATACGTTTTCCACTATTTTAACAATATCAGTAAATCCAATTTTTTTCTCTAAAAACGCAATTACTGCTTCTTCGTTAGCAGCATTTAATGCAACTCCATAATCTTTACTAGAATATAATACTTCTTTACATAACTTTATAGCAGGAAATTTTTCTAAATCAGGCTTCTTAAACTCTAAATTACCTACTTCAGCTAAATCAATCTTTTTTACAGTATTTATTGTCCTTTCTGGCCAATTAAGAGTATATGAAATAGGCACTCTCATATCGGGGGTAGACATTTGCATAATTACGGACCCATCAACCAAATACACCATGCCATGAACTATTGACTGAGGGTGCACTATTAAGTCTAGCTTAATGTTTAAATCATTCAAAACGAATAAAAAATAGGCCTCAATAAGTTCTAACCCTTTATTCATCATTGTTGCAGAATCTATTGAAATCTTAGGGCCCATTGACCAATTTGGATGCATTAAGGCCTGATCTGGTGATATGTTATAAAACTTTTCAACTTCAAGATTTAAAAAAGGACCCCCAGAAGCAGTAATTATAATTTTATCAACATTTTTATTTGAATCTAAATTAAGTATTTGAAAAATTCCATTATGCTCTGAATCAACAGGAAGCAGTGTTGATGAGTTTTTTTTGACTTCAGACATAAAAATATTACCAGCACTAACTAGGCATTCTTTATTTGCTAAAGCAACAGTAGTACCTTGTTTTATAGCCGATAATGAAGGTTCTAGCCCTGCAATACCGACAATACCGGACATGAGAAGGTCAACAGGGATAGATGCACTTTCAATCAAAGCCTCCCTGCCACTCAGAACTTCAATTTTTTTTCCTGATAATAAACTTTTAAGATCTTTATAATAACTTTCATTTACAATAACAACTTTATTAGCTTTATTTACAATTGCTTGTTCAGCTAATAATTGATAGTTATTAAAACAAGTAAGTAATTCAATATTATATAATTCTTTGTTTAAAGAAATTAAATCAAGTGTACTTTTACCTATTGATCCAGTAGAACCCAGAATGCTGATTGATTTAGGAATATTTAGTTTTTCATTTAATACCATAATTTAAAATTACCGTCTGAAAAGAACATATATATAGAAAACAAAGGAAGAGTGTAAACAAAACTATCTACTCTATCAAGGACCCCACCATGACCAGGTATAAGAACACCACTGTTTTTAACTCCAAATTTTCTTTTAAAAAATGACTCAGATAAATCACCCATTTGCGATAAGATTGAAAAAATTGTTATTAAAATAATTAATAATAAAATATTGGTAAAATTCATAAAAAAATTGAAAAAAGTTAATACCATTATTGGAAGCAATATAGACCCAAAAGCTCCTGATACCGTTTTTCCTGGACTTACTTTAGGAAGTAATTTTGGACCACCTAATAATTTACCAAATAAATACCCACCAATATCTGAAAGCCAAATGTTTAAAAAAAATAATAGTAAAACATATAAATCGTATGAATTAGAAAACCTATATAAACCAAGTGATATAGAAGGAACTAAAATAAAAATAAAACCGATTATTGGAAAAAAGTAAGAAGAATTTTTTTTACACGTAATTATTGTTAAAATAAGAGAACTCAAAAAAAACACACAAACAAGATAAAACTGTTTTTGATGCATAAATAAAAAAATAAAAGGTATCA
>MDSV01220308.1_pt1 | contig 15351 bp, 17 predicted proteins | sample 810851 | NCBI WGS metagenome assembly MDSV01 (sample SAMN05326640, study PRJNA326480) | marine metagenome | isolation source: seawater | place: Atlantic Ocean: North East | collected 2012
TCACATATTGTTGAAATATGATTATTTACTTGTTCCTTAACTAATTTATTAATTGTAAAGATCACCTCATCTGAATTAATCTCCATTTTAATTTCTGAAAAATATAAAAATCAATTTTAAATTAATTATTTACTTATTTATAAATTATTTATTAATATAATATATATTAAATTACTATGACTACCAAAGAAAGTAAATATACACATACTTATATTTCGGGATTATTTAATGAATCATTAGAATATAAACTAGATACATCTGCTACTTCATATAATTCAGATGATTATTTGCATAAAGTATTTATTAAAATAAATTTACCAGCGATTTATTCATCTAGTTCAAGACAATTTAGATGGATAAAACATTTAGGATATAATATAATTAAGGAACTAGAATGTAATATTAAATTTAAAAATGCGGATGTCGATAGAAATATTAGTTTATATACATATACAGAATGGTTATATATATGGAATGAATTAAATTTATCAGAAGATGAAAAAAAATTACATAATGAACTTATAGGAAATATACCAGAATTATATGATCCAGCAAATGCATTCAATAGAAATAACGCATATCCAGCATCTCATTTAAATGAAGAAAAATACAGATGGATTATTAATGATAATAATTTAAATAAAGCATCTTCTGTTAATGTAGATATTGATTATAATTATAATAAACCTCCATCTATTCCACCTAAAACATTATATATTCCTCTAAATTTATATTTTTGTAATAGTATAAAAGATATATTACCATTAGAAATTATAGACAATATTATTTTTAAATTAGAATTAAGAGATGTAACAGAATTATATACAGTATTATTACAACCAGAAGATTTTATTTTACAAAATTCTATAAATGTAGCAAATATTGATAATGAAACATTTAATCAAAATGTGAAACTTCCTAGTAGTATAAAATTTTTAAGTAATAAAATTCCTAATTTCAATAGTTCAGCTCATATAACCGATGTAGTATCTACTAAGGATGATTTATCAATATTTGATGTTTTAATTAATAAGTACGAAATAAAACCATTAAAAACTGGTAATACTGCAATTAATCACTTCTTATTAGGAGATTTAAATCCAGTATCAAATAAAGCTACAAATGAGAGTACTAAAGACAAATTCTATAGATCATTATGTAATATATCTATTATGTGTGATATTGTTAAATATAAACCATATGATAGTAAAAATAAAATTAAAATGTCTGGATTATTTAATACAATTAATACATTATCTATATTAATTACAAATACAGATAACCAAGGAGTAAAAACACAACATACACAAGAAATTAATAGTGTAATTAATAATAAAATTGATGAAATGTTTTTAATAGTTAGACATATTAAAAGAACCGAGAAAAATGATTTATTAAATTTTACAAATTTAGATCATTATAATGTAATTCCATGGGAGGATAATAATAAAAATAATACAATTTCATATAGTTCTAATATTCAATTATTAACTAATTCTGTATGGGAACATAAAGCAACTTCATCATCAATTAAAATAGGTGTAGATAATTTAGGTGTATTTTATATAAAAAAACATATATTAGATAATAATGTATTTAAATATGTAGATGTTATTAATTATAAATCAGAGGAAACAGTTGATAATAAACAAAGTATATATAATGTAAATTCTCATAAACTTTCTAGTGAAGCTATTTTAAAAGCATTTAAAACAACAATTTACACAAATGAGGGTGATACAAAAACAATAACAAGTGATGCTGAAACATATAATTTTTATAATAAAGTAAATTTATACAAAAAATATAAAAATACAGTTCAAGGATTATATTATATAAATAATTCTTTTAATAGTTTGAAAAAAATAGAATTATCTGAATGTAGTTTTAATAGAATTACAATTGATGACTCAGATGATTATCAATGTATATTATTCTGTATAGAAAGTAAGACAATTACATAATTATTTATTCATATATTTTAAAATTTTTTATTTTTTTATTTTCTTATTTCAAATTTGAATATATTTTTAATTTTACATAATTTTTACATAATTTTTATATTATTTTATATTATATTATATATGCAAAGAGTTATTATTTATAGTATAATTATATCGGTTTTTATAATAATAATAAATCTCCTAAAATATGATAATAATTATAAAGGATTATCATACGATTCAAGTATATTAGATGTAGTTTCTTATGTATCATGTAGTTTTATGGGAATCCCATATGTAGGTGTACATCCAACTAGTAAAATAGCAAAACTATTAGCTATATGTTTAAGTTTAATAAAATATATGATAATTTTTGATGTTCTTATTAATAGAAACGTAGACAGATTAAATACAAATATATATCAAGGTGTAAAAGAAATTATTAATAATGAATCATTAGATATAAATGATATAACAAAATAAATATCTTAAAATATTTCATAATTTTAAATAATAATTTTAAATAATAATATTATATATACATATAATAAAATGTTTCAATGGAAAGATTTGCAAAATAGATTCATATATTTTTGTGCAACAATTATTTTATTTGGTTTAATTGTTTCTGGTTTAAAAAAAGACAATCATTTTTATGGATTAAATGAAAGTAGTGATATTTTAGATTGTATTTTTTATGTATCCATAACATTTTCTACTAGTGGATATGCTAATATATATCCTCAAACATCATTGGCTAAAATTGTAGTATTATTATTAAGTATTATAAAATTAATGATAATAGTATTACCATTAGAAAACTTACAAGAAGATTCATTTACTATACCTAAAACAGATGCTGTAATTACAATAGATGACATTGATGCAGTAATTAGCGAAATATCAAATCAATCATTAGCATTAAATAATAAATAAATTATATAAAAATAATTAAATAAATAAATTATATAAATGCAACCTCAAAGGGAAATACCAGTAGAAGAAGAAGAAGATGATCCTCCACCAAATGAATCTGAACCAAATGATTTATTTATAGTTATAACAAAAATGCAAAAAAAATATTTATCAAAAACAAGTAGCCAAGGTCGTGGTGGTGGTGGTGGTAGTGCAATTAGTTTTACTAATACTGAAAAAATAAATAATTATGGTATTTTAATTTAACTTAGTTTATTATAAATTAAATAATATTTTCTAATTTACTAGATTGTCTAGGAAATAAAATATATTTTTTTTTATTATCTCCTAAAATCATTATTGATCCAACATTTAACATGTTTTTTTCAATTACTGTTGCATTAATAGTCTCATTCTCACTTAGGTGATATTTTACTTTATCATTTATAGATAAATTATTGTAAAAATCTATATGATTCATATATCTACCGTAGTTACCCATATTTATATTTTATAATATATTTTATATTTAAAAATTAAAATTTTTTATTCATTTATATTTATTCATTTATATTTATTCATTTGTATTTATTCGTTTGTATTTACTAATTGTAAATTATAAAAATATAGTATATATTATAAATCATGAATTTTGTTTTCAATAGAAATAGATATTTATCTTTAGTAATTATGATAATAGGTGGAATGTTAGGTTGGTATAGTATTATATTAATGACTAATAAAATAACTGATAAATTACCAATTCCAGATAAAACTCAAATATGGGGATTTCCGATTGGTATTGTTTTAAGTTTTTTTATTTGGTTACAAAGATGTTATACTGTTCAAATTAGATAATAATAATATTCAAATCCGATAGTAATAATATTCAAATTAAATAATAATAATATTATAAATAAATAATGATAACAGATCAATATGGTAGATTATTTGCGGTATTAGTATTTGCACCATATTTAATTTATTCTGGTTATAAGCATAATGATAAAATATTATGCTTATTAGGATTACTATTATTTGTATATGAATTATTTTGGATTTGTAATAAAGGTCCTCAAGTTATATATTTATAGAAAAATGTGTATCTATTATTTCATTAATATTTGTAATAATAAAATAACTTTTAAAATCAATAAATATATTATTTAATCTGCAAAAGGCAATACAACTATCTATATTATCGATTACAATTTGTTTTATAATATCATATATTAATGTATTTGATAAGTTTGCATTTATTTTTATTATATAATTATATATATCAAGTTGTTTTTCAAAAAACCAACTATTATATAGTTCTAATTTTTTAATGAAATCTTTATTTAATTTAAATGAAAATACATCAATAATTTTCATATTTTTTTTTGTATAATCATCCCATTTTAATAATACATTATATAGTTTTTTAAGAATATCTTCATCAATATATTCTTGCATATTTTTGAATATTATATATCTTTCTGAATTTGTTTTTCTACTTGTTTTCAGTTTTGTTATAATAGTTTTTTCATATAAATGACACAATATATAGAAAATTTTTAAGTTTAATTCATTTGTTAAATCAAAACATTTTATTATAAAATTTCCACCCAATTTTTGCAAATTTAAAGCTATTATTATTTCACATAAAAATAATCTGGTAAAATTATACTCTTGATTTACAAAATCAGATGTAAAATCAAAACCACCATCAGCAGTAACTATATCACAACTATTTTTTCCTACTGTATTTACAAAATTAAAAATATTTATTATTTTATATATATCACCAGTTTTATCATATCCTCCACATAATTCTAAATTTTTCTTATGAATCATTTTTTTTTTTAAATTATACCATGTAGGAATATTTGAATAATCATCATTTATTAATGATATACTATAATATTTATCATTATAGTTTTTATTTCTTAATTTATAACAAGCCTCAATAAAACCTCCCGGTGCTTCAGCAATAAATGCAATTTTAACTTGTTTATTATACATTTTTAATATATTATAATCATTCTGTATTTCAATCATTTTGAAAAATGAACGACTTAATACATTTTTTCTAAAAATACCAATATTTTTCTTATTATGATAATAATTTAAAAATAATGATGAAGTAAATAATTTTCTATACACATACCAATTTTCGTAATTACAAACTTCATTTTTTATATTATTTAATAGTTTTTTGTAATCGTTATTTATATAATTACTAGGATAATCATTTGATATTTTTATATCAATATCTATATTTTTTAAATTAATAAATGATTCCCTATTAATAATAATAGATTTAGATGAGATCATACATTAATATATTAATTTTTATTTAAATATATTATTTAACTTAATATATTATCATATTTTAAAAATATTTTCTAAGATTAAATTATTATGGAAGGTAAAAAATTATATGCGTTTAAAAAAAATTGTAAAAAATTGCAAGAATGTTGTCACAATACAGTAAATCGTATTTTAGAACTTATGACAAAACATCCAGAACATTGTAATGATTTATGTAATTATGTTAAAGAATGTTTAGTAATGGATAAATTATGTGATTATTTATGTAGTTGTTGTTGTAATTCAGATAATATAAGTAATAATATGATGAAGGAATATAAGGATAAATGTAATTCAATGGAAAAAATATGCAAAAAATTATTAAAACATATGCCAAAAAAAGAATGTAAATATATTCGTTGTGAAGAAATGGTTAAATTATGTAAATAAATATGTAAATAAATATGTAAATAAATATGTAAATAAATATGTAAATAAATATGTAAATAAATATTATATTAAAAAAATATAATATTTTATACATATATGAATCCAAACATTAAAAATTTTTTTTTAGGAGGTTTTATTGTTGCTTTGTGTAATTATATATTAGATAATTTATATATATCAGATAATAATAGATTTAAATATACTGGTATTATTACTCATGGAATTCCAATGGTATTTTTAGTTACATTATTTTTATCTAAATCTGAAAATAAAAAAGGTCTTATTCAAGAGGGTTTTAATGTAACATTTATGTTGCTTATTTTAATGGGTATTTTTTTATTTATGATAAATAATATAAATTTAGATTTTAATATACTTTTTGTAACTATAATTTTATGTGGACTTGCATTTTATTATTATTATTTATTTATTCATAATTAAAAAACATTTATTTACTACACCCATTCCATAATGAATATATTTTATATAATTATAAAAATCTTCCAAATATTCTACTGATAAATTATTCAAACATCGTTTATAAAAATCATGATATGATGGATTTTTACATGTTTTATTATAATAAGTATAAATTCGTCTGGTAATTTCATAATTATAATAAGTATTTTTTTGATCTATTATCTTAAATGTATTATTTGGAATATCTGGTAATATTTTTTTAATAAATTCTATATATCTTTTTTTAGGATAATAAGAACCCCATTTATCATCTGGAATATTAAACCAATAATAAAATGCATCCGCAAATGTAGGATAATTCTTACGAATAGTTTTTATTAATAAATTTTTTCTTTTTTTTTTTATATCTTCTAATACTTTATTCATATTTTTTTTTATAATTTTTGTATTTATAAGAGTTTGGATATTTGAAGATAATCTATTATATATATTCATATATTTAATATAACTAATATATATTATTATATTTAACTAATTATAAATAACACATTTTAAATAAAACACTTATAAATATAAATATATTATTATATAAAATGAATGACCTAAATAATGTCATGGTAAATATGGTAAAAAAAACGCTTCCAGAAATCGATATTAAATTAAGTAATAAGATTATTGAATGTATTGAAGATGTGACTAATATTACTAATATCGAACGAAATACTATTCAACATATATTAGATACATATTATTGTAGTTACGAAGCAATTGAAAATTTGCGTAAATATGTTAAAACTTCTTATTATAAAATAATTGAAGGTGAAAGTTATGATCGATCATTACTTTTATTAGCAGATAATTTAGTAAAAGGACAAGGAGATGGTAGAATTAGTGAAGCGGATATGAAAAAATTACTTAAATCTGCTATGGATGGTAATAGAATTACAGAATGTGAAAAAAAAACATTATATTTTATTAGTAAACAATATAATACAACTGATAATGCAAAAGAATATTTGCGAAGTTATTTTAATTAAATATTATTAAACAATACTGATAGAAAATGGATTCTTATCTAATTGATCTGTTACATCAGTGGTTTTTTTACTTTCATTATATTTAATTATATCTTCTATAGCATTTGTTTTATTTGAAGTAGATACAATACTATTTTTGTCTAACATTGTATTATGTATTAAAGTTTTTTGTTTAGGTTCTTCACCTTTTCTTAATAAATCACATTTAATATCTAAATTTATATCCTTAGAACTGACTGCTGTTTTAGCACCTTCTTTTGTAGGTGCGCGTCCTTTTAATGTGCCTTCTTTTAGTTCATTAATAGTAGCATTATACATATCTTCGTATGACATCATTTCTTTATTACCTAATCCAACACCATAATGATCATTATCTACATATGATTCTTTATTTGTTTCTTTAGCATTATATTCGTTTGACATGTATCCAGTTGCGTTTTCTCTATCACCAATACCAAAATGTTCTTTATCGGCATATGTTTCCTTATTTGTTTCCACCATTTCAACATTTGCGGTCTTATAACCATCATTTCTATTTTCAGCAGCTCCACCTACAACATAATTTTGAGCGTATGTTTCCTTGTGTGTTAATTTAGCAATATCATCATAAACTCGAGTTCCCTTGTATCCAGCAATCATATTTAAGAATTCACTATCAGTTAGTAAAGTTTCTTTTAATGTTGTTTTTAACTTATCCATATGATGCAAAGTTGTTTTTTTTTGATCCATAGAGATATAACCACTATGATTATTATCTAGTAATGTTTCCTTCAAAGTTGTTCTTATTTTTTGTTTAACTCTCTCTGGTAATTTATTATATAATTTTATATTTAAAATATCTTTTACATTATTTTCGGTTGTTTGTCTAATTGTATTACGAGCCGGTTGTTTATTATACATCTTAATTTTTTCACCACCTTTTAAATTTAATATATCTTTTACATTATTTTCGGTTGTTTCTCTTATTGTTTTTCTTGCAGTATCATCATATTGAGCTGTTGGTATTAAAGCTTTTAATAAATTACCAACATATAGTTTTTTCTTAAATGGTTGATATGATTGTTCTTCACGTTTTGTTTCAACACAATTAAATGCTCTTTTATCATAATCATATTTACTATCACCACCAACATTACGATTTGTATCTACTTCTAATCTTAATTTATCACTGGGGCGGAAATTTTGTTTTTTATATTCTTTTGATCTAATACTTCCAGCTGGACCCATAACTTCCTTAGAAATTCTTCTATTATTATCTTTTACATATATATCTGCACGTTTAGTTTCTTTTCCAACACCATATGATGGTAATTGAGTTCTATTTACTTCCATTAGATCTTTTTTATCTTTAGTAAAATAATATCCAGAATCCCGTTTTTGTTCTTTTTTACCTTTTATTATACGACCCTTATAAATTAATTTAGGATTATTTTTAGCTCGTAACTCATCTACCGATTTGGGCATTTCATATTTTCTAATATCTTGTTGATAACCACCCGTAGGACCATCATCATAATCTAATCCTAAACCGGGACCAATATTAACTTGTTCAAATGGTAAATTATGATTTTCATATCTAGATTGATTTATATTACTTTTATATTTATCAGCATATCCTTGCATTCCATAAATATTTTGACGCTCGGGTTCAAACATTGATCCTACCTCTACTTTAGGTTTTTTTAAATCCGCACCACCAGTAAATATATTTAATTCTCTTGAAGGTTTATTTAAATCCATATTTTGTTTAACTGAACTACCAAAAAATGGTTGCATATTATTATGAGAAAAATCAACAGCATTACCAGTCAATTTACTATGAACTGTTTTTACTTGTTTTTTAATTTTGTTTTGCCCGGATAAATCATCATCTTCTTCATTTATATCACATATAGAACTTTTCATATTATATTCTGTTGGTTCATTATTGTGCGATTCTTTAGATTGTTGTTGTTGTAATTCTTCACCATATAGTTCTTCTTCTTGTAATTCATCATTAATTTCTTGAATCATTTTTTCATTTAGTTCTTCTTCACTATATATGTTTTCATTTATTTCATTTTCTATTCTTTTATTTAATTTAAATTTTATCTTTCTATCCTTCTTGTCATTTTTTCTAATTTTTTCATTTTTAGTTTTATTATTAATTTCATTATTTTTTTTATTTCTATTTTTATTTTCATTATTATTAGAATTACTACTAGAATTATTATTAGAATTGTTTTGATTAGACAAGTATCCGCTTAATAATAAACCCGCTAATATTACAGTTTCCATATTTATACTCTTATATATTATTATATATTAAAATTATATATTAAATTATTTATTAAATTATTTAATTTGAAAAATTATTATATAGCATATCATCCTTATTTATGTCTATATCTTCTAAATCTAAATACCTTATATCATTAAAATTTTTATTTTTTATCCAAATTTTAATTATATAAAATTTTTTTTTATATGAAATAGATAAACCAGATACAATTTTTTTTTTATCTAATTTACCACCAATTAAATCTAATGATAAATATAGCCATATTTTAGATACATTATCATTAGTAACTTTTAATGACCAATAACCACCATTTATATTATTTTCATCTTCATATATTGGTAAAATATCATTTTGCATTAAAAAAAACATTCCATTACTTAGATATATATGATTATTATATAATTGCCAAAATTCAGCTATATTATTAAATGTATATAATTTCTTATATGAATTAATTGTCCATTCATTATCAAATATTTTATGATACCATAATGTCCATGGGTCTTTGAATTTATGTTTATATGCTTTCAATTTTCTTATATTAATAAAAGAAATATATTTATGATATATTTTATCCATATTTGTATTATTAAAAATATATTTATATATCTAGGAATTTAATTATAAACAATCTATATCATTTTTTTTTAAAGTATTTTTTAATGTATTATTTATATTATCTATTAATTCTGGAATATTATAACACTCTTGCATTATTAGTGAATTTAAATTTATTTTTTCTGTTAAATTCGTTTGATTTTTTATTTCTGTTTTTTGTAACAATAATTCATCAATTATTATATCTCTAAATTTAATATTTGTTTTATTTCTATTATCTTGTAATATTATCATATTTACTATTAATTGAATTAAATAATTTTTAGGATATTCTATTTTAATTTTATTCTTATAATCATTAAATTTTCTATTATACTCTTCTAACATAAAATTCATCATCTCATTATATTTCTTATTTTTATTTAATAATTCTAATACATTATCATTATACATTCTATATAAATCATTACATTCATCTTTAGTATTATTATAATAGTTTATATATTCTGAACATAAATTAAATTTGTAAGCAAATTTTTCATTTATTTTTCTTCTTATATCATCTATCTCATCTATTTGCATTTGTAGCTCAGCATCTTCTTTTATACATTTATTAGTATTTACATCTAAAATTTTAAGTAAATTATCTGTTTTCATTATATTATTATTATTTAGCAATACATTATTATATATATCCACATATTTCAGATTTATATTAACATCTAAGTCTTCTACAGTTTTTTTTACTTCATTACACTTATTCATTAAACGCAAGTTTTTTTCTATTTCTATATGTTTATTTGCTAAATAATTATGTATATTATCATTAATTTTATTATTAATTTTATCATTAATATTATTTTCACAATCAGAAAAATCTGAATTATTACTCATTATATTTTATAATTATATTTTAATATTTTTATATATTTATATATTTAAAAGGATTATGAAATTATTTGTAAATAAATCATCAAATTTTAAAACAATATCTGATGCACTTATGAATGCTTCAAATAATGATGAAATTTATGTGTCTACCGGACATTATAAAGAAAAATTAATCATTAATAAAGAAATAAAAATAATTGGTGTAGGTACTGTGTTAATTTATTATGATTGTGATATAATGGATCATGTTATTTCTATAAAAGAAAAATGTGTATTAGAGAATTTAAAAATTCAATCACATCATAGTAATATAATTTATATTTATAATTGTATGGATGTAAGTATTAATAATTGCAGATTAATATCTCAAACTCAAAATTGTATTAATATTTTTGATTCTGGTTTTTTCAGTATTACAAACTGTATTATTGAAGCTTATAAAGTTGGAATAAATTATAATAATATTTTTAATGTATTTAATCATTCTGGAACAGTTAAAAACTGCCACATTTTTTCACACGAAAATTCTATAAAATTAGTAAATAATTCAAAAATAACCATTTTAAATAGTGTATTAAAATCTCTTCTTAAATGTATTATTTTATTTGAAAATACTTTTTTAACAATTAAAGAATGTACTATACATACTCCAAATGAAAATTATATTTTATTCAAAAAAAATACTAACCCTAAATATAATCTCATAAGTGAAGATATATCTTTTATACTTTTACAAAAATAAACAAAATATAAAATTGATATTAATAAATAATACTTTAGAATGACAAAATTAATTATAAATGTAGTAAATAATAGTATATATTTTATTTATTTAAGATTTATACTTTTTATTAATATACTTGATCATATTTTATTTAGTAATATGTTAGAAGATAAAAAAAAGAATGAAACAAATTTTGCAAATAATTATGATGTATATGAGAATCTACATAATGATAGATTTTGCGTAGATAATTTTCAAGATATACATTCTGAAAAAATTTTTGATATTACTAGAAAACATGTTAGTGAATTAGAAAATATAATAAATACTACATTATTAAATTATTAAATTAATTGTTTTATATTTAGAAAATATCTTTCATATTAATTATATGTTTGAACCTAATAAAAATCTGTTAATTGAATCAATACAAAACAAATATGATTTAGCAATTCAATTTTTTCAATCTGAAAAATACAAGGAATCTGAAGATTTAATATTAGAAATTATTAATTTAATGCCCAATAATTCAGATATTTATAATTTTTATGGTCGTTTAAAACAATTTCAAGGTAATTTTAATAAGTCTATTGAATTATTATTAAAATCTATTGAAATAAATCCTTCTAATTTTATGGCTCATTACAATCTAGGTTTAGCATACTGTATTAAAAAAGATCTTAAAAATGTAAAACAACATTTTGAAAAGTATCAAGAATTTGTACCCGATTCAAATACTAATAAACACACATGCAATTTATATATTTCTAAATTGCATTTTGATGAATTAGATATTAAAGAAACTCGTGAATATTACGAAAAATCCAATATACCATTATTTGTAGAACTATCTAAATTACTTGTACCCCGTATATATAAATCAACAGAAGAAATCCAAGAATATAGAAAATTATATAAGGATACTTTAACAAATTTATTATCTAAAAATATTGATCATTTAATTGTAAAAACACCAGAAATGTTTTGTGAATATTTGCAATTTATATATTGTTATGTGTTTCCATTATCTTATCAAGGACAAAATAATCGTGAAATTCTACAATTACAGTGTAAATTATATAGAAAATTATTTCCATGTTTAAATTACACTTCAAAATATATAAATAATATTAGTATTAAAAACAATAAAATAAAAATAGGTTTCATTTCTACTAATTTTTTCAATCAATCTGTTTCTCGTGATCGTATGGGAGTTATTAGAAATTTACCAAGAGAAATATTTGATGTTGTAGTATTTTTTTATTTTAAACCATCAGATGATTTAGGAAATTTTATATGGGAAAGTGATAATACTAATATTGTATTACCCGATACTAATATTTTTGATAGACGAAAAGTAATTGAAGAACAACAATTAAATATTCTAATTTATTGCGATATTGGTATGGCCCCAGATACATATTTCTTATCATTTTCTAGATTAGCACCAATTCAATGTAATACTTGGGGTCATAGTGATACAAGTGGTATAGATACTATTGATTATTATTTATCAAGTGTATATTATGAAAAGGATTATAGTGGTGGACATCCCGAAAACAACTATAGTGAAAAATTAGTATTAATGGAAAGTTTATGTACATATTATTATAAAATTATTGAAGATCCTACTATTGTAACTAAGAATTATTTTGGTTTTTCTAATAATACAAACATATATTTATCTTCACAAGTACTATTTAAATTAAATCCAAATTATGATAAAGTAATTAATAATATATTAGAAAATGATCCAAATGGTATTGTAGTATTTATTAAAATGAATCTTGGTTCATATATTCAAGATATATTAATTAATCGTTTAGAAAAAACATTAAAACAAAATATGACTCGTTTCCATCTTGTAGAATGGCAAAAGTGTGAACGAGATTTTTATAAGCTTTTATCTATTGCTGATGTTATTATTGATCCTTATCCATTTGGAGGTTGTAACACATCTTTCTCAGCATTTTCCATGGGTATTCCTATAGTAACAATGCCGGCAGATTTTATTAATGGGCGTTTTACATACGGATTATATAAGAAAATGGGTATAATGGATTTAGTTGCATATAATGATGAAGATTATGTGAAACTTGCTAATAAATGTGCTACAGATAAAACATGGAGAAATGAAATATCTGAAAAAATTAAAAATAATATTCACTTAATATTTAATGAACCAGATAGTATAACAACTTGGGTAAATTTCTGTATTAATGTAATAAATAATAAGTATAATACTAATCCAATTTATGTATCAAATAAAAATATAAATGATGAAGTTGATACAAATAATGATACAAATAATGATACTAATATTAATATTGATACTAATAATAATACTAATATTGATATTAATAATGAAGACCGATCTAATATTATTTCAAACATACCTAAAATAATTCATTTTATTTATTTTGGTTATACAGAATATAAATTTATTCATTATTTAGCTATTAAATCAGCTTATGATAATAATCCAAATTATAAAATTTATTTATATAATTATGTTCAACCAAAAAATAATAAATGGTGGGAATTAAGTAAGGACTATGTTGAAATTATTTATACAGAACCTCCAGAAGAAATTTTCTCACATAAATTAAACAATTTCGCCCATAAAGCTGATATTATTAGATTACAGAAATTAATTGAATATGGAGGGATTTACTTAGACATTGACATATGGACTATTAATTCATATGATACATTATTAAATACAAATAAATCTTGTATTATGGGATATCAAGCATCTAATACTCAGTTTGAAGGATTATGTAATGCTGTTATTTGTGCTAAACCACAATCAGAATTTTTAAAAATATGGTATGAAAATTATAAAACATTTGATAATACAAAATGGGATAATCATAGTGTATATTTACCATTAGAATTATCTAAAAAAGTACCAGATCTAATTGAAATTAAATCTCAATCTGCATTTTTCCCAGTTTCTTGGTGGGAATTTGACACTTTATTTAAAAAAAATAAAGTAGATTTATCAAAATCATACTGTATTCATTTATGGGAATCACATTTGATGGAAACTTTATTAAAGAATATAAATCCAATATATTTTAATGTATTTGATACATCAATCTCACATACTTTCAAAAACAATATTATTAATAAGTCATTACCTAAAATATTATATGTACTAAATAATAATTCACATAATATAGATACTAATTTAAATAATACATATGATGTAATTTATAATTTATTATATAATGGCTATGATGTATCTATTACATATTATTCAGATTTATTAAATAATACCTCAGATAGTACTTTTATGAATAATACTAGTGATATTAATATATGTATTAATAATTTATACAAAAAATTTAATGTAAATAATATAGATAATATAGATAATATAGATAATATAGATATTATTATTACGAATCTTGACAAGGACATCTTATTCAATACTGATATAATATCTAATAGTAATATTGAAAAAACAAGTATAATACAAGAAAATGACTTACTTAGTATAAATTCTGATCGTATTCCATTTATATATAATAAGAATTTTATAAAATATAAAACATTATATAATTCAGAATTATATGGAAAAATAGACCAATTATTTGATTGTGTTTATAGTGAAAATATTATAAAAATAAATAATATTTTTATAGAAAATTATAAATGTAGTCCATTAGAAAATGTAAAAAAAGATAAATATATATTTTATACTAGTGGACAATTAGACGAATCTATTTATTCTGTGATTGATGCTTACTATAAATTAAGTGAAGAATGTGATAATATACTTTTGTATATTGTATCTAATTATAATGATGAAACAATTAATATATTAAATAA
>MDSV01092720.1_pt1 | contig 15350 bp, 23 predicted proteins | sample 810851 | NCBI WGS metagenome assembly MDSV01 (sample SAMN05326640, study PRJNA326480) | marine metagenome | isolation source: seawater | place: Atlantic Ocean: North East | collected 2012
GATGAAGAAATTGGTAGCCTTAATCATACATGGAATTATTTGATGGGAGTATACAGCGATATAGAAAAACCAAAATTGATACATTATACAGAAGGTGGTCCTTGGTTTGAAAATTATAGATACTGTGATTATCACCAACTTTGGAAGAACGAATTACACAATATGATGCACGGAGCAGATAATGGACATTAAACCAAAGATGCTTATGATCGATGGTTCGGACGAAATACTTAAACATTGGCAACTAGGAACCAATGCAGTAGTAATTGATAGGAAAGATATATCCAGTAAACTGCATGAATCACCTTGGCCTATTGATATACCTGTAACTTTTAGAAGCATGACTAAGCGTAAAGAAATTTGGAAATGCTGGGATAGTGGTAGACCTTTCTATTATGTAGATAATGGTTACATGGGTAATCTAATGAAAAAGAAGATATGGTATAGGGTTGTAAAAAATAATATACAACACACAAAGATTCGTTCTAACATGCCGCCGGATAGATTCAATTTGCTTTTAGGAAGAGCTCCTTATATGAGTTACATGGGCAGGAAAAATCCTAGAGAACAAAACGGTCCAATACTGCTTGTTACACCATCTGAAAAGCCTTGTCAATTTTATAAAGTTGATAAAGATACATGGGTTAAAGATACTATTGCAGAGCTACGAAAATATACTAATAGAGAAATTATTATAAGAGAAAAAGGGCTGAGACCAGATCGAATAAAAGATAATAGTGTTGCACATGAATGTTTCAAAAAACAAATTTATGCAGTTGTAACATATCAAAGTATGGCGGCATTAGAGGCAATGCACTTTGGTATTCCTGCATTTACAATGGCTCCTTCTTGTGTTGATTCAGTATCTAATAAAAATTTAGCTGACATAGAAAAACCGTTTTATCCACAAGCAGAAGTGTTTCAAAACTTATTGAACTATCTAGCATACTGTCAATATACTGTTCAAGAGTTTCATGCCGGACATGCCTATAGAATGATAGAAGAGATGAAGTTATATGATTAATAAACCATTAAAAGTTAATGCATATATGGCGGCTATTCCTCCAGGAAATAAAAATCCTGAAAAGCCGAAGCTAATAGAATACTTCATACAAGGTGTTCAGAAGGCAGGCGATAAAGGACAGATTATCAATAGTTTTACGTTTGAACCTGCAGACGTTGGTGTATTACAAGGATACGTTCATCCTGCAAGTAAACATGTTCCTCATTTAAATTTACGTAGATCTGTTTTAGCAGGACAAAAAGAACTACGCAGACGAACAGTTATAGCTGATGCAAATTTATTCCTAGCCTACGATCCAGGAAATAGTAATACATATTTAAGGTACAGTTACGATGGCATTTTTCCTAATGAAGGAGAATACTGCGACAATAGGATAGATCCAAATAGATGGGCAACGTTACGTGACAAACTTAACATACAGATAAAGCCGTGGAAAAGGTATGGGGATTATATTTTAATTACATGTCAAAGAGACATGGGTTGGAGTATGCAAGGAACACCTGTAATAGAATGGTTACATAAAGTATTACAACAGTTAAGAAAAGTTACAGATAGACCAATACAGGTAAGATTTCATCCAGGAGATAAAAAGAATCACAAACATATGATGCAACTACAAGCTATAGGGCATAAGGTAAGATACAGCAGTCCTAGTGTAAGTTTATTAAAAGACTTACATGATGCATATTGCGTTATAAGTCATAATAGTAGTCCAGGAGTTGTTTCTGCTATAGAAGGCGTTCCTATTTTTGTATTAAATCCTGAAAGAAGTCAAGCGGCAGAAGTAGCAAATAAAGATTTGAATACTATAGAAAATCCTAGCTTTGAATATGATAGAGAGTCTTGGCTACGAAGATTAGCAATGAGTCATTGGAGGTTAGACGAGTTACAGTCAGGTGACTGTTGGAAACATATGAGGAACTGGGCATGGACAGATTAGATATAAAGATAGTAACAACATTTCATAAAGAAGGATATGATTTATACGGAAAAAAGTTTTTAGAATCTTTTGCAAAGAATGTAGATAAGAATATACAGTTGTATTGTTTTACTGAAAACTGTGATCCTGTTAATCCAGATCCTAAACAAATAATTATTGAAAAACAAGAAGAAGCGTTACCTAAGTTAATGGCTTTTAAAAATAAATGGAGAAGTGTACCAAAAGCAAATGGTATTCCACCAGCAGATATACAAGCCAAAAGACCAAGGGATCATCATAAGAAGTTTAAATGGGATGCCGTTAGATTTGCAAACAAAGTATATTCAGTATTTGAAGCATGTGAAAGAAGTAAAGACTGGTGTGTTTGGATGGATGCTGACAGTTACATTCATACATCTTGGAGTTACGATCAGTTTATAGAACTGTTACCAAAGAACAAATGGATTACATACGTAGGAAGAGGCAAAGGATCGCAAACATGGCCAGAGTGTGGGTTTTACGGACTTAACCTAAATGATATTATTTGTAGAGATTTCTTAAAAGAATTTGAGCGAGTATATCAAGATCCAGACAACGGAATATTCTTATTAGAAGAATGGCATGACAGTTATGTGTTTGGAGACATACTAAACAAAATGCAAGAATATCATCCACAAGTTTTAGACTACAGTGCAGAAATGTATGTAAGAACAGCTAAGACAGGAGGTGGAGGTCATCCGTTAATTAATTCAGTATTAGGCAACTGGATAGATCATCTTAAGGGTGATAGAAAGAATGTGGGTCATAGTTTGAAGAAAGATTTAATTCAAGATAGGAACGAAGCGTACTGGAATGAAATTTAGTTTATGGACGGACAATGGTGCACTTAATTCTAAACCTATTTTTAGTGCCTTTGCTACTTGTCTTCACAATCACGGTCACGATGTTTTGTATAATGATATGGATGGGGATATCCATGTTATTTGGAGCGTACTATGGTATGGTCGAATGGCTCCGAACAAGATTGTTTGGGACGAAGCTAAGAGACAAGGAAAAAGAGTAATTGTATTAGAAGTAGGTGGTATAAAAAGAGGTACTACTTGGAAGGTCGGGCTTGACGGAATCAATAGAGAAGCAATCTTCGGATCCACTGGTAACGACAGCAGAAGGGCTGATAAGCTAGGACTTAAACTCAAACACTGGCAATTAAATAATGAATATGGTGATATTATAATTGCCTGCCAACATGCAAAAAGCCATCAATGGCGTAATCAAAAGAGTGTGCAAACATGGGTATTTAATTCTATTGAATTATTAAGACAACATACAAATAGGAAAATAATTATAAGGCCGCACCCGAGAGATCCTGTTCAAGGTATACAGCATGAATTTAAAAATGTTATTTTACAAATACCATCACATGTTCCAAACACATATGACGATTTTGATTTTAATCCTTCTAATGCATACGCAGTGGTTAACTGGTCAAGTAACCCAGCAACACAGGCAGTTATGCAAGGGATACCTGTATTCGTAGGTCCTGATAGCTTGGCGTTTGATGTAGGTAACACAAATCTTGCAAGTATCAATGCTCCGCTGATGCCTGACAGAACACAATGGTTAAATGATATTGCATATACAGAGTGGACTTTGGATGAAATAGAACAAGGAATACCCTTTAATCGCTTGACAAAATACCTATAATCAAGTATAATAACATTATGAATAAGAACGATTTCACTACATGCGAAGATTGTCTTTCCTTGCTCACAGGTATTATGATACCAAGACCTCCTATGGCAACAGAACAAGATTTTGGTTATACAATCAAAACTGAAGATGCTGGAATACTTAAAAGTATAGCAAAGCAGTTATCAAAAAATATAGGAATGACTGATAGGCAGTATGCATTAGTAAAACGTAAATTACCAACCTATAAAGATCAATTTGATAGTAAAGGTGTCGACTTAGACACTTGTATAGATAATTTAAAAATTCCATTAAGAGAAATTGACAGATCACATTGGTTAAGAATACTAACTTACAATGAGGAAGATTTTTTAGCAATAAGGTTTCCTTTTAGTAAGAAAATTATAGATAGAATACAAGAATTACAATCGTTACAAGATATAAGGCACAATACTCAAAAGCCACAGTATAAAGATCATACGCATTACTTTACCTTTACACCTAAGAACGTTTATTCATTAGTTAGTATTGCAAATAGATTTGAACAAAAGTTTTTTATTCACGAAGAAATAAAAACTATCTATAATGATTTAAAAGAATATGAAAATAATAGAGAAGATTATGTTCCTGGAATATTTAATTTTGAGATTAAAAATTTACCTGAAAAAGCAATTTTAAAATTAGAAGAAGAACTAGGTAAGCCTAGTGCAGAAAATTTGTGTCTTTATTATGATAGACACCAATTATACGGAATTAAAGACTTTGACAAAGAAGTATTAGAACAGTCTATTTTAAAACGTTCACCCTTTACCCAAAAAATTATTAAGAGGAAAGGACCTACTATGTTGGTAGGAATGAATAATCAGCCAATAAATGATATTATTGATTCGTTATTTGATTTAAATAGATTACCAATACTAGTAGTTTTGGATACAAAAAAAGCACATGATAGCTTAACCATTATGCATAATGCATTAAGAAACGTGATTAAAAACGAAGATATGAGTGTGCTTTTTAGGCTTGATTCAACAGGAAAAGAATTTAATGAGTATATTCAACAAAATAAACTTAATAATCAGGTTGCAAAAAATACAAAAGTAGTGTATATTAGTAACAATAAATTACCAAAGCCGTTACTGAAATCTGGTTTTATACCTAACGTGGTTTTTAGTTATGGAGGAAAAGGATTGAGTTTTAATAACGTTACGCAATATGTTCAGCAATTTGATTTGCAAATAGTTTATGAAGATTCTACTGCAAGTACATATTGGAATAAGACTGAAGGAAAGATAATACATGGCAACGTGTAAATTAATTATTGAAGATGAAGTAAACATTAAGTTAGAAGGACTTGCTGTTGATATACGTAGAAAGGTTGCAAATGCACTGAAGTTTGAAGTGCCTTATGCACGTTACATGCCACAGTATAAACTAGGCCGTTGGGACGGTAAAGTAGGGTTCTTTGGTCTTGGTGGTTCAGGATATGTTAATCATCTTAACACAATAAGTGATATACTTTCTAAATACAATGTTGAAATAGTTGACATCATCGATAGAAGGCATCCTATAGATTTAAATTTTAAAACAATTAAGGAAGACTTTTGGGGAGACAAGACTTGGCCAAAAGGACATCCTGCCGAGGGGGAAACAATTCGGTTGCGGGACTATCAAGTTGAGGTAGTCAATAATTTCCTGTTAAACCCCCAAGCATTACAGGAAGTTGCAACCGGGGCAGGAAAAACTATCATAACTGCGACACTGAGTCAGTTGACAGAAACTTATGGGCGTAGCCTAGTAATTGTTCCCAATAAGAGTTTGGTCACGCAAACAGAGGAAGATTATATTAACTGTGGACTTGATGTAGGTGTGTATTTTGGTGATAGGAAAGAACTAGGCAAGACTCATACAATCTGTACTTGGCAATCTTTGAATATCTTAGACAAGCGAAGTAAGTACGGAGATGCTGTTTTGAGTCTTGCTGAATTCTTAGAAGGCGTTTCTACAGTAATTGTTGACGAAGTACACCAAGCAAAAGCAGAAGTATTGAAAAAATTACTTACACAAAATCTACGTAATGCTCCTATACGTTGGGGTCTTACAGGAACAATACCAAAAGAAAAGTTTGAATTTGAAGCCATACATGCAGGCATTGGGCCTGTCATAGGACAGATTAGTGCAAAAGAATTGCAGGACAAAGGAGTGTTGAGTCAATGTCATGTTAACGTTGTGCAACTAATTGATACTCCTGTGCATTCAAACTATCAAGAAGAATTAAAATACTTGGTAACAAATGATTCACGTGTAGAATATTTAGGCAAGTTAATAAACAAGATTAAAGGCTCAGGCAACACATTAATACTAGTAGATAGAATAACAGCAGGCGAAAAATTACAGGAAATAATAGAAGGATCAACCTTTGTAAAAGGTGACGTAAAACTTAAAGACAGAAAAGAAGCATATGATGAAATCAATGAAGGAACTAATCACGTGGTTATCGCAACATATGGTGTTGCCGCAGTAGGTATTAATATACCCCGTATTTTTAATCTTGTTCTCATTGAGCCAGGAAAGAGTTTTGTAAGAGTGATCCAATCAATAGGCAGAGGCGTTCGTAAGGCAAAAGATAAAGACTTCGTACAGATATGGGATCTTACATCATCATGTAAGTTTGCGAAGCGCCACTTAACACAAAGAAAAAAGTTTTATAAGGAGGCTCAATACCCATTTACGATTGAAAAAATAGAATGGAATTAAAATGAAAATACTAACACTAGAAGATCAAGCACTTGATCTGAATACCCTGCCAGAACAGATAGAAGAGGATATTAGATTCAGTGTGCTTGATAATTCAGACCCTAGTAATCCAGATTTCTTTTTTATACCTTTAATATTCTTGGAATCATTTAGTTCTCCAAGTGTTGTTTTAGATATAGGTGGATATGAATTACAAATGCCGATAGACTGGAACATCGCTGTAGGGTGTAGCGACAGTGGTAACGACATAGAAGTACTACCATTGACAAGTATTGGGGACAGAGGATTTGAAACTTTTTTGTTTAACCCACACACCAGTTTCAAACCTGACTTTACTCCTGTAAAGGTAATTAATTATTATAATGATGTTAAATGGTACTTTCCTAAAGTACGAAATGGTCAGCTGTTAAGTGTGCCTATTCAAGAAAAGAAGAAGTCACCGCTTTGTGCTTATTTTATTAAAGACGTAACAAGGCAAACAGAAATAATAAAGTATGGAGAATTATTTTAATGAAAGCTGGAAAAATTTGGGGACAGACAGAACTCATACATGCAAACGGAGTACTGGAGTTTCATAGAATAGAATTTAAAAAAGGTTTCAAATGTTCGGAACACGAGCATAAATTCAAATGGAATGGATTTTTTGTTGAATCCGGAAAGATGATTGTAAGAGTTTGGCAGGACGATCAAGAAGGTCTTGTTGATGAAACCATACTCAACGCAGGAGATTTTACACAAGTAAAGCCAGGAAAGATACATCAATTCGAAGGTGTAGAGGATGGTGTTGCTTTCGAACTGTATTGGGCAGAGTTTAATCATAATGATATTGTAAGACGCACAGTAGGAACAAAGGTGAAAAATGGATGAGTCGATCTCTTGTAAAACAAGGACTCATACCAGGACAAGCACTAATCTACGAAAGAGCTAACGGAGTCACTTATGCTCGTTATCGCGATCCACCACACAACATGATCGAACGATGGGTAGTTGGCGGCGAACCTAAAGCCGTTGCAGAAGCAATGGGAATTATAGATTACGACGAATGGAAAGATATAATGATGACTTCTGAGAAGAGTGTTACTTTACAAAAACTAATTGAAAAATTAAGAACGACTTATCATCTTGTAAGGACAAAAGAATGAGAATAATAGCAGGACCATGTCAACATGAAAGTGTTTTAGAATCTTTTGAGATAGCTTCCTATTGTAGAAATGTATGTAAAGAATTAGGTATAGAATATATTTTTAAAGCAAGTTTTGATAAAGCTAATAGAAGTAGTAAAGATGGAATAAGAGGCATTGGTTTAGAAAAAACAATGCGAGACTTTAGTCTAGTAAAAAATAAGCACGGCGGAAAATTAGACATATTAACTGATGTACATACTATCGAACAGGTAGAGCTAATTAATTCTAATTACTCTGACATCGTTGATGTATTACAAATTCCTGCATTTTTATGCAGACAAACTGATTTGATAAAGGCCGCTTGTGCTACAGGCAAGATAGTAAATATTAAAAAAGGCCAGTTCCTTGCACCCTGGGACGTAAAAGGTATACTGTCAAAGACAGCAGGTGCCAAGGAAGTTTGGATAACAGAGAGAGGAACAAGTTTTGGTTACAATACCCTTGTTGTTGACTTTACTGGCTTGGATTACATGCTTAATAACTACGATAATCCTATTGTGCTTGATGCCACACACTCCGTACAGAAGCCAGGCGGTAATGGAGACAGTAGCGGCGGCAATCGCGATTACGTTCCTGGTTTATGCAGGGCCGGCAGTGCTTTGGGGATTACAAACTTCTTTTTAGAAGTTCACCGTGATCCTGATAACGCACCTAGTGATGGACCTAACATGGTACACTTAAAAGACTTTTATAACATAGTTAAGGACATACATGCGTACAGCTATACTAATACCGGCTAGATATGCTAGTACAAGATATCCAGGCAAACCTTTAGTTAAACTGGACGGCGTACCTATGATTAAACGTGTAGCAGATGCGGCTCGTGAGTCAGGGTTGCCAGTATATGTTTTAACTGATGATGTGCGTGTTGCAAATTGTGTTAACACTGAGTATACCGTTTTAATAGAAGATGCAGAATACGAAAACGGTACTGAAAGGTGTGCCGGAGCTCTAAGCCAAGACTACTTAGACAAGTACGATCAGTTTGTAAATGTACAAGGCGACATGCCCGATGTAACTGTAGAAATGATTGAGAGATGTGTCCAGTGGCTAAAGTATTATCCCATTAGTACAGTATGGACTGACATGCCAAAAGAAATGCAAGATAATCCTAGCTCTGTTAAAATGGTAACAGCAGGCGATAAAGCACTATGGTTTGGCAGAGGTATGACAGGATACGGAAACTGGCACTTAGGTATATATGGATACCAACGTAGTCCGTTAGAATTGTATTCAACATTAGAACTTACTACAGAAGAGAAAGTTGAAAAGCTAGAACAACTACGATGGCTTAAGGCAGGTTGGGATATAGGTTGTTCAAGGGTAGAATTTAACGGAGTAGAAATAAACACTCAAGAAGATATCCATTTATGGAATTATAAGAATGAGCGAATATAAAATAAATGAATGGGCTCTACCCAAATTAAAAAGATATCATACGTGTATTGATATAGGTGCCGGTAATGGTGCTAAAACTTTACCCTATGTTGAGGTATTCAAAAGGGTATATGCTTTTGAACCTAATCCAAAAACTAATCAACTGATACCAAATTCAATGAAGATGTTTCCTTATAAGTTAGGAGATATTGAAAAAGAAACTATATTATACACAAAAGATAAGCAACAATTTAGTGTAACACAAAAAACTTTAGATAGTTTTGTTTTTGTTTATATTGATTTAATAAAAGTAGATGTTGGTAATGATGAATTGGATGTCTTGATGGGATCAGTAAATACAATAGTAAAATGGCACCCTGTTATCATATTTAAGAATGATTTAGTGGTTGACTTTTTTAAAGAATTGCGTTATAATATAAAGAAACATGATAGTGATTGGATAGCTTGGTATGAATAAACTGCCTTTGAAAGACGTACTAGCGGCCATTGATATGGGTGCAAAAGAAGTATGGGACGAACTATCTGTAGATGAAAAGAAACAAGTTAGTTTTTATCTATTGAATAGATATGTTAGTTCACAAAAAGGTGTAAGAGATAATCAAGAACTTGCAGTATTTAAAACCAACGAGTATTACAACAAAAACTTTTTTAATATACAAAAACATAAGAAGTTACTATGGCAATTACTGTGCATTGCAGGTAATACAAAAAGTATACAGTATCACGAATGGATAGGGTACAAACATAGGACAAAGTCTAACAGTAAAGTAATCAAGTTTATACAGAAGATTTATCCTAACATGAAACAAGATGAGGTAGAATTAATTGCTAGAATATCTACAAAAAAAGAATTATACGCACTTGGCGAAGACTACGGGATGGATAAGAAAAGTGTCGACATCTAAGCCGTACGTTTGCCAATACTGTGGATCAAGTTTTACAAGAGAGAAAACTTTGGCAGTCCATATGTGTGAGAAAAAACGGAGACACATGCAAAAAAATGAGAAGCATGTACAATTAGGATATTATGCTTTTACAAGATTTTATAAATTAAGTGCAGGTGTTAAAACAGAAAAAACTTATAAAGATTTTTGTGATAGTCCTTACTATAATGCCTTTGTAAAGTTCGGTAGTTGGTTGAACAATGTAGGGCCAATGTATATGGAAAATTATATCGATTGGGTAGTGAAGAGTGGAGTGAAACTTGATCACTGGTGTAGAGACGAACTATATGAAAAATATGTAAATGAATATGTACTAAAAGAAAGTATGGAGACAGCAGTAGAAAGAAGTATTGATACTATGATGTCTTGGGGTGAAGAAAAGGAGGCACCTTGGAATGATTATTTTAGACATGCATCTTTGAATAGAGCAACAAGAGATATCAAGGATGGAAAAATAAGCCCTTGGCTAATGTTAAACTGCGGATCAGGAAAAGAAATGTTAGCTAAGTTTAATGACGAACAATTAGAGTTTGTATATACTGTTATAGACCCAAAGCATTGGGCAATGAAGTTTAGGAAGAAGCCTGCAGATGTCGAAGTTGTGAAAGAAGTTGCAAAGGAAAGTAAATTATGAAAACAATAATATGTGACATCGACGGGACTATATTTGAATATGTTAAGGGCGGACATTATGATTTGATACACACAGAAGCTAAGATATTACCAGGCGTTAAAGAAAAGTTTCAGGCATGGGAAGTAAAAGGTTGTAGGATTGTTCTTATGACCGGTAGACGTGAAAGCGTGAGAGAAGTAACAGAAACAGCTTTGAGAAAAGCAGGTATTCCTTTCGATATGTTGATTATGGGATTCGCAGATACAGGTAGAGTACTGATCAATGATATCAATTGGAAGGGCAAGGTAAAAGCTCATGCAGTAAATATGAAGCGAGATGAAGGCTTCGAAAACATTGATTGGGAAGAATACGAACTATGATGAAAACACACTTACTTGGTAATGAGCATCAATGGATAATTGAAACACACTATCCTGACATGGAAGAATTTGACTTTCATTGGGATAAAAAAGTATTTCCGGAAGAGACACGTGAAGATGTAAGTGATCAAACAAGCACGTATAGAGGTAAGCAATGGAACATACACCCACAAGCATTTTTAAATGAATGGAAGTATAAACCATATCTACAGGAAAAGATAGATGAAGTAGGACTACCTATTACACTAACAGATCTTTGTGCTTTGTGGACAGTTGAATATAGAAAAGGTGGTTGGCAGAAAGCTCACAGACACGGCGATCAAACAGTAAAAAAGATTAGTGCAGTATGCTATCTTACACCTCCTGATGAAGATGACAGTGCATTCCACGGTGGTACGTTTGCTTATCTATATGATGGACAGGGTAATACACATGATCTTTGTTATAAACCAGATCGTGGAGATATTTTAATATTTAAAAGTACGGTATTACATGGATGCTATCCTGTACGGGAAAACAAGAGAGTATTCGTAGTTGATTACTTTTACGAGGACAAAAATGATACAAACAATTAAACAATTTGTTAAAGAAAGTTATAATAATAGCAAAGTAGCTTTCTTTTGCGAAATGGCTGAAGCTACGTTATTGATAAGTGCAAGTGCAGTATTAACTTACACTGTATTAAATCCAGCCACAAAAATCTTTATCCCTTTATACCTAGTTGGAAGTATGCTAGGGATAATTAGTGCTATAATAAGAAGAGCGGCATTTGTAATCGTGCTATGTAGCTGGTTTACAATTATGAATGTTATCGCATTATGGAGGTTATTTTTATGAAACTAGAACTTATTAAACATCCAAGTGAATGGTTGTCAAAGAAACTAGATCCATGGGACTTTGACAACCCTCCAATGGATCCAGCAGATATGAAACAACAGATGCTGAGAATTATGAAGGCAAATCTTGGTATTGGACTATCAGCTAATCAAGTTGGAATCAATGCAAGAGCATTTGTTATGGTCAGCAACAATGCAACAAACAATCAGATGGATAGAGAACTACTTTGCATTAATCCTGAAGTGGTTGAGAAAATAGGTGAAGATGTTCCTATGTGGGAAGGTTGTTTAAGTTTTCCCGGAGTAAATGTACAAGTAGTACGTAACCATAAGATCAAAGCTAAATGGCATCTACCTAACGGAACAGTAAAGGAAGACATTTATGTAGGTTATGATGCAGTATGTTTTCAACATGAATTAGATCATCTAGACGGTGTTACATTTGATCAACATGTTGCTCCTGTAACTTGGAGACAGGCAGTAGAAGATGCAAAAAAGAAATTAGACAATGCCTGATATAGATATAGACTTTGCCGATAGAGATGATGTATTAGCAAGACTAAAACATAGAGTAGCTAAACTGGACTCAGGCAAAAAACATAACACAGGAATCTATGTGACAGAAGTGCCACATAATCCTGTGGATATGATATCTACTATTGATTATAAAACTGCTGAAGATAGAGGCTACTTCAAATTAGATTTTCTAAACGTTAGCATCTATGATAAAGTAAAAGACGAACAACATCTAAAAGAACTTATGAGTAAAGAACCAATGTGGGAGTTACTCGAACACAAAGACTTCAGTGACAAGCTCTTTCATGTTTCGGGACATGAACAAGTGCTTAACAAAACAAAACCAGATAGCATAGAAAAACTTGCGGCGGTATTGGCAATGATTAGGCCAGCGAAAAGATATCTTATAGGCAAACCTTGGCAAGACATATTATCAGAAGTATGGGTAAAACCAACAGACGGATCCTACTATTTTAAAAAGGCACATGCTATGAGTTATGCAGTAGCAGTAGCAGTACACATGAATTTAATATGCGAGGAAGTAAATGCAGTATGAAGTTGAAGATTACAGAAAGAAACCACCTACACCATCTTGGATTGATTGGCAAGTACCAAAAGATAAAGGACTTGATTATATAGGCAGACTGGCTTTCTGGACAGTATTGATTCCTGTTGTATTGTTTGGTTATATACTTGCACCTTTGCCCTTCTTTATACAGTTGGTGCTATTAGATTTTTTTATATATTTGCAGTATAAGAATAGAGGTGATATTTAATTGCGTTCTATCTCGAAGGCTTTTTCACTAACTGTACTGATTTACGTTTCACTCTTTTTATTGCTAATTTATTTAAATTAACAGTAGGTCCTAAACTTACTTTAACGTCTTTACTATTCATTGTCATTAATACATACTTGAAAGGTATCATATCCTTTTGTAAGAATATATTGATAGGTATCATTCTATTAGATTCCCACCACCATACTTCACCTAGTTCTATAAATCTAGCTTTCTCTTCCTCAGAGTGAATATTTGTAAAAATGTACATGCTTGTAATAAACGTATCTTGATTGTTTATAATGCCCACATATTCTTGTCCCCCGTAGGTAACTACGCTTAAAAACGGGAACTTTTCTTCTATATCTTTTCTTAACATAATATCAATAAATACACTAGTAATAACCTATGGATTTGTACAATGCAACTAGTACCAAGATATTTAGTTTCAAATAACACCGTAGTCGTCTCAGATGGCTTTGCGGCTAACAAGGAGTATAGAAAAGTGTATCAGAGAAATATAAAAATAGTGAAAGGAATAGACAACACCATTACTTTCGAGGTCAAAAACAGCGATCAAAAGCCTGTATCAATACTAAACACCTACACACCTTTTGTAGAAATTTTTACAGAAGATGATGTATTATTTAAAAAATACACAGGAACAATAAAAGAAACTTCTACTCCTTTATACAAAGGTCAGTTTACAATCAATGTGTCTGATAACGATACTATGAACATTGACGGACAATATCTATCATATACTGTATACCTTACAAAGGCATCAGATAATACAAATACAATTACATACGCAGATAGTCAGTTTGGTGCTACAGGTACTATAGAACTTATAAGCGAAGCATTTCCAGGTCCACATGACAGTAAAACAATAACAACTTTTTTGGATAGTATTAGTTCGGTAGTCAACGGTGAACCGCATACCAATTCAAATACAGCCTTGCACACGGCGGCAATATACTCTACAGGATTCGCAGGAACTGTAAAGATACAAGGAACATTAGAAGACAACACAACCAATAATTGGTTTGATATAAACACCGTGACAATGTCTAGTCCTACACAACCAACTTACCAAAACTTTAACGGTGTGTTTAGTAATATCCGTTTTACTGTTGCAAATGATAGTGGTAATACTGGAACAATTGATAAAATTTTATTAAGAAACTAGTTGACATAACTAGCTTTTGAAGTTATACTAAAAGCATGAGTATAGTATATGAAGCCTTGACAGGACATTTGCCAGCAAAAAGAAAGACTACTCCTAGTGGATGGACTAGTTTTAATGCTCCTTGTTGCGTTCATAATGGTACGAGTGCTGACACAAGACAACGCGGAGGAATCATAAACAACGAACAAGATGGAACAAGTTACCATTGTTTCAATTGTGGTTTCAAAGCAAGTTGGCAACCAGGGCGTAGAATTACATATAAGATGAAAAGACTTATGCAATGGTTAAACATTCCAGACGAAACCATTACTAAAATAAGTCTTGCAGTATTAGAGACAGAACAAAATGATTTCACGGAAAGTTTACAACTTCCTAAGTTTGATATAAAAAAATTACCGGAAGGTGCTAAACCTTTACAAGAATGGGCAGACTATTGTGCATTGGAACCAACTGGCGTAGATGAAAATCTGTATAAGGTATTTGCTTACTTACAAAGCAGACAACTATATTTTGACGATTACAACTTCCATTGGTCACCATTACTTGGCTATAGAGATAGACTAATTGTTCCGTTCTATCATAATAAACAAATTGTAGGATACACTGCTAGAAAAATTACAGACGGTGCACCTAAGTACATAAGTGATCAACAACCTGGTTATGTTTTTAATCTAGATAATCAAACATATGGCAGGATATACACTGTAGTTGTCGAAGGTCCATTTGATGCAATAGCAGTAGAAGGTGTTGCATTACTAGGCAGTGAAATCAAAGATCAACAGAGCTTGTTAATTAATACATTAAATACAAAAGTAATTATTGTCCCTGATAGAGATGATGCAGGAAAACATATGGTTGAACAAGCAATAGATCTTAAATGGGGAGTTAGTATGCCTGTATGGGATAAGGATATAAAAGATGTTAATGAAGCAGTGCAAAAATATGGAAAGATATACACACTACATTCTATAATTGCAAGTGCAGAGTTCAACGAATTAAAAATTAAACTAGGAGCAAAGAAATGGTTTGGTTAAAAGACCTATGGTATGGTATTACTTTTCCTGTAAGGTTCTATGTAGAAAAATATAGAGATTATAAACGTGAAAAGATGCTACAGAAAAAAATAAA
>MDSV01006604.1_pt1 | contig 15347 bp, 2 predicted proteins | sample 810851 | NCBI WGS metagenome assembly MDSV01 (sample SAMN05326640, study PRJNA326480) | marine metagenome | isolation source: seawater | place: Atlantic Ocean: North East | collected 2012
TTCCCTTTTTCTTTGATTTCTTCTCTGCTGTTGCGCTGAGAACAAAGGCGGCGCAGATGATAACGACGACGAGAATGACAACGATACAGATCCATAATAAAGTGGTGATGGAAACATGAATGCGCACTCCTTGTTATCGTCTTCCTTTTTTTGGAGGTGAGTCTTTGACGTTCGTTTCTCGGAAACGTCAAATTTTGCATGTCGAGGGGAAAAAGAATTTATTGTTTCAGAGTGTGCTCAAAAGCGGGTGGCATAATATAGTTGGTAACATACATGTGTATAAATACTGCAGTATTTTAAATTGAAAATATCAATCATCTAAATTCAAAGTCATACAGACACCTTGGAGTATCCAGTGCGATTCGTGCACGTCTGATTGAAGAGAAGCTTCAAAAACTAACCCTTTCCCCATCGCATTTCTTCTGCCTTGAGTTACGTAAACCGGGACTCGCAACTCGCCAGCTTTCGCACTTTCATTCTTTTCAACCGGGATTATGTGCACGACGGGAAGTTCCTCCACGAGTATATTGTTTTTCTGCTTTGCCAGCGCTTGCGATTCCGAATCCCATCTAGCACCCTCTAAGTATAATCCGGAGACAAAACATCCATTTTCCGGTGGTTTCATAATCGCACGTGCGTCTTTTACGAGAGTGAGCTGTGTTTTCACATGCGCGACATCGAGCGGCCAACCTTTCTTTCTGCACGATGTTTGCACAAGAGCAGCAATGAACGTTTCTGGTGAATGTAAACCCGATAGCCAGACGCACGGCGGTACATTACCGTCGTGTTTTGCTACCCAATCGATAAATTGAGAGACGCGCTTGCGGTACCATCGGATCCAGGAAGTGATATTCTTTCCAGTTTCTGGCGCTTCTTTCTTCCATGAACTTGGAACGAAGCCAGAGTTCAAAGACATCGCAACGTTATCAAGCACAGATGACATTGCTATTTCACCATTTAAAGCCTTACGTAAACTCAACAGTGTATGCTTTATAACGCTCGTTAATTTGTTATATTTTTCTAGTTCTTGCAAAAGCGCGATGCGAATCGGAGTAATCGTGTTTGCCCATTTTTTCCTCAATTTTTTCACCTCAAAGTTTCTGTCCTCTTTCTGCGGTAAGACGGATAAAATGTCGACGGCAATGGAGTCGAGCATGTCTTCTGGGCGCTTCATTTTATTCCGAGTGAGGTCTTCGTGGTCCCCATCAACGCTGTCATTCGCATTTAGCGGAGTGAGAGCAGGAGAGGTGATTTTTGGTTGCAAAACAACTAAATTTTCCCACATGAGTTTTGCAGCTCTCGTGTAGTGCGCAACGTCCGCATTCATATGCAAACCCAATACTTCGGGTGTTTGAACGACAGGAATATGAGATATCGCGAGGAGTAATTCTTCATAAGATGTTTCTTGGGGCAAGCTAAAGTTTCCTGCGTTTTCGTCATCCGCAGATGAAGCATCTTCCATGCTCAACGATAAATTCTTGCTCTTACTATTATCGTCATATTCTGAACTCAGCACGGATTTGACAGTGTGAAACGCAAATGGACGTTCTTCATTGAACAAGAAATCGCCGAAGTACTCGTTCAAATACGTCACGAGAATGCGCCTGTCGTAAAAGTCAGATACACGCCCACCGTACATGGCTTCACCAATTAGGTATCTGAGGGTTGCCCACGGGATGTCTGCTTTCGGTTTCTGCTTCTGCATGTTCGACAAAGATACCGCGGTATCGGTGCGATCATCCTCACTATCATCGCATATATCATCAATGAGCGCTTTGTTGAGATATGTTTCAATCAATGATAACGAAATTCTGAAATCTGTTTCATTGAAATCATAGGGAACGTTCCAACCTAATTTGCCATATTTGCGGCGTTCTTGCACAATCGCATGGAAAAATGTCAAAACGTATGATAGTTTTCTAAATGCGGGATGTTTACATCTATTAAGAGAGTCTTCGGACAACTTCGCGAAAGATCCTTTCATATTCAGCTGCAAACCAGCTGGTGGTTCTGTAACAACTTTGAGAGAACTTTGCAATACCCCTAGAGGGAACGCGGCGACAGGCTCGGTAGTCAACCATAAACGAAAATCCTCGTGAGGATTGTCTAAGTCTTCTAATATTTTTTCCAATTCTCCCAGCCATGAAGGCAACAGGTGACAGTTTTGTAACATTGCCCACTTGCCTTCGCGTGCAGAAGATGAAATAATTTCAGCGGCACGTGGTCCCATACCCTGCCCAAGCGCCATAAACTCTAATTTTTCTCCGAGATGGAAACCTTTCTTCTCCCCAAGTTTCAGCACATTAAAAGCTGGATCGGCACCCGGTGATAAAATAAACACAACCGGTGTCTTTGCACTCGTCGAATTAAACATAGATTCGTAATTGACTATAGGTGGAGTTACATATTGCTCACCAAGTGTAGACGAGATAAACTGCATTGTAGCTGCAGTAATCCTATCAACTCGAGCGCATCTCAACAAACACAAGAACTCAAATGGGGTCAACTGGCTTTGAACGTCATCAGGTATTGCAGATATCTCTGGAGTTTTGTTCGATAACCATTTTTTCCAAGTATCTTCTTTCGTTGAAATATTAGCAATCAAAGATTTGATACGCTCGCCACTGGATTCTAGCGTCACTAATTGTTCCAAGTCCCGCAATCCAGATTTTGGCCAAAAGTCGCTTATAATTTTTGTGAAAGGTTCATCCATTGACGCCATCGCTCCATTCATAATGCTACTATCTCCATCGTCGTTACCATCTAATTTGAACCCACCTTTTGTAAAAAAATTAACCTGCTCAATATCCACAACACCGTCACCGAGTAAAATTTGGAGCGTCATGTGCATAGATAGCGTCAATTTATCACGTTCAAATAATCCTAATGAAGCAAATTCGTACACCGCAAACGTTAAGTCGTTAACGAATCTTGTAATATTATCATAGAACGACTTGTTGTCGTCGTCCTCACCCGCTTCTTTCGATGCGTTTAACCCGCTGTTATTGTTTTGTCGTGTTTTTGCGAGCGAGGTTTTAAAAACTTCTAAATATGACGTCAGCGAATATTCATACATGGAGTTTACTTTGTTGAGGTTCTGGAGCACAAAATATAAGATAGCTCCCCTTTTTGCGATGGGCTCATATGCTTGTCTCGCTAATACAAGTTTTTCGCTCGCGGCTTTCGCTTCTTCGAGCTTACAGCTAATCTCCTTTGCCTTGTACTTCGTCTCATCCAGCGTGGCTATCAGTTCTACGTTATCAAGGATTTCACCAGAAGCTGATGATAATTCCAATAGTAATGTATCTTCGAGGTCTTTAAGTAAAGATTTATTCACGGCTGTTTCTTGAACGAGGGATTTACGCTGCATTTCTAAATCTGGTCGTTCCATTTTTACTGTCACGTTGAGCAATTGTTCCTGAAGTCCTATGAGAGTGACACCATAATTGATAATCATCGTTTTACCGGAAACTTCGGGACCATAACTTGGATTTGGGAGTTTAGAAGTCATATATAACCTGAAGTTATCATCCCATTCAACGTCTGAATCTCCTATTCGGACTGTCTTAGTACCATTCCGCTCAGTGATGCGGCGTTCTAAAACGTTGTCAATGACTGGATCCAAGTGTTCACCAACGTTCTCAAAGAGAAACGGTAAACCATACTTTACAGCAAGTTCGAGTTGTTTGAGAAAATCCGCATCGCTAAACGTTTTAATCTTCCCTACGAGATTTTTGCCTTCACGTTGCTTGATCCATCTCACGGCTTGCATTTGCGGATCTATGCATAACGGATATCGAGATGCCTTTGTTGTCAAAATACCATTTTGAACACTCAAATCGTCCGTCGGCAAACCTTCACTCGCCCATTTCCCGAGTTGCACATCCGTAGTCAGCAGATTTTCTAAGCGGAAAGATTGTGAGACTGGAATATTTCGAGCTTTGAGATCTTCATACAACGTATCGTATGTAAACTTTTTGCGAAATTCAAACGTAAAAGCGCCAGAGTAGGATAAAAATGAACTCGTCAACAAACAATCTCCTACTAAATTTGTCATGCTTTCATCGAGTTCGTTCATTTCTTTCGCCCATCTCAGCCGTTCAGACTCCAAACCCTTCAAAAGCTTTTCTGCTGCAGATAAGCGCGCTTCCATGGTTTCAGCTCTTTCTTTCAGTTTCTTCTGGTTAGACGTTTTTTCTTGGAATTGTTCAGTCAAAGATGCGAGTTCCACGGATAGTTGCTCAACTTCAAGTTTTGTTTTTGCTAGCTCTTTGGTTTTTGTCCGAAGCAATTTTTCAGCGGAGGCGACGGCTGCTCGCTTTGGATTCACCGTCCGCGCAACCTCATTATACTTGATCATGGCAAACACCCATTTGAGGAGACCACCACCAGCGCTAGAAATTTTCGTCACCTCCTCTGGCGTAAATTTTGAATCTTTCGTGTAAGTTTTAAGCTCTTTCGCTTGCTTATCCTTTATGGCATCTTTATCAAATTCGATCAACGACTTTAGAAAATTAATATCTGTCATCATTGCTTTCGCGCCTGACCAAGAAACGTTGGGTAGACCTTTTAAGATCATTACACACTCACACACTTTCTGGACGGCAATATTCGGCTTTGCAAACGATTTTAATTCAGTAATTTCTTCCTTTTTCAGTGAATTGAGCGCCAATGCTGCAGCCTCCAACGCGGGGATTGCTTTCGCCAAGTCGTTCTCTGCATCTTTCTTCCTCATAGCTATCATCTCATTCTCTCTTTTCAGCTCTATTTCTTTTAAACTTGCCGCTTCTTGTTTCGATTTGACATCAATGGTAGATGCTGTGATTACTTTCAGGAGCTCTTCGCATGCTTTCGTTTCAGCTTCAACGACTTCCTTTGCCTGATTGAGGGATTTTTGCATCTCATCAACTTCATTCCCAGCTTGAATTAACTTCGAAGAGCCGCCTTCTAGACGAGCTTTCAATTCACCGATTCTTTTCTGGTTCATACCGAGCGTTCTCGAGTAGTTCGTGATATAGTCCAAATAATTTTTTGGAGTGACGTAATTCGATCTATTTAGCTCTATTTTATACTTTTTGGATAGTTCCATGACGAGTTGGTGCGTAGATACCACATGATTTGCAATTGGATCACGTAAATATGATGGGATCTCGTCGATTGAGCTCAAAAATGTGGTCGCAACAGATACAAGTGCTTCTTCTGGCCATGCCGTAAACCAATCAATGACGGTATCATTTACCAGACCAGGGAAATTCCTACACCTCGAACGCAGCAAGTCTCCAGTAGGGGACATGCACAACACAATATGCAAGTTCTTACGCGCACGCGAAATAAAGAAACGCCAAAGCTCTTCCTTAAAATCACGTACGTTTTCTTTGAGAGCATCATCTCGGACCGATCGCATGATCGCCTGTTTTTCGTCTTCCGGGTACAGCGCAGGAACTGCTCCGCTCGTCAAAATACTGTTGATGAGTTCAAGGAAGCTTTCACTAGCAACGTGGTTATCTGTGAATAAGAATACGACTTTCTCGTTGTCCACGCCTACTTTATTGAACAAACGTTTCAAATCCTCCCGAAAAGAGTTCTCGTCGTATCCACGTGTCAAAGTGATCTCGAAAATTGAACAGCCTGCTGCCGCGGCAGCAAGTTTTGCTAAAGACTGTTTTCCAAAGCCACCATCTCCAATAAGGAGCATATGTCCACGTTCTTGCCTCAAAACTCTGTGGATTCGAGTCGCGTGCTCGAGTGCATCGTGGAAAAAGACCAGATTCATCTTTTTGTTTGCACTTTTGTCGCCACAACTATCAAGCGCTTTCTGGAAAGTAATTTTAATATCTTCATAGTCTCCCACATCTTTGTATCGAGATTGCACAGTCTTTTTGTCGCACTGTACTGTGCAATTGTTAGATTCTTGCACAATCTCGTCGCATTCATCTTTATCCTCTGGTTCATCAGCTTCTTTTTCTGCAGCTTCTCCTCCAACTAGTAACTCTGTTCTAAAGTCAGCAAATAAAACCGGATCTAAAAGGGCATGCTTCGATATTTTCTCATCGAAGTCGAAATAATCAATAACGAGAGATTCTATTTTTTGCTTGACCAAAGATCGATCGTTAGCGTCCACTAATCGATCGTGAAACACTCGCAATACCTCGTTGCGCCATAATCTCACAAACGCACTCTCTGAATCAATATCATTAGCAGTTGATTGGCTCATGCCCTGAAAGACTCGAGATAAATCGCGAAGGTTGAATATATAATGAAATTTCGAGGGAGTTGGTGGTAAAACATCGAGCACATAATGATAAAGCTCGAGAGTAGCCCTGAGTACTTTTTCGCACACCAAAGTCGTAATACGTGGTACCTCGTCATCATTTGCAACGAGTTCGCGTGCTAATTTTCCCAGAATGGTTCGGTAGATGGTTTCCAAGTTCTCTTCAGACGGTGCTTCAATTTCAAAAATGTTGAATAGAGAAGCAAAACGTGCATCAATTGTATTTCGCGCTCCGCCTGGGTGCCCCATTGCACAAATAAACTGCGTATCTTTAATAGTTTTCCAGTTTAATTCCTTACCGCGATCGTAAAAGCCGTCACGTTCGAGCAAAATTTTCAGCAATGCTACGGGTTGTTGCGTCCCGTATAAATCTTCTTTCGGCATGTTCAAATCGTCAATAAATACAATTAATTTTCGACCAAGTGGTGGTCCATACACATCTTTCGTACGTTTCTCGATGCAATCTTCAACAGCTCTTTGCACGTCAAGAGAGCTTGTTCTCGAACTCAAATTCATCGTTATATATGACATGTTGCTATCGCTGCCTGTCATTTCGGCGAGTACTTTTTCTATTGTAACTGTTTTTGCTGTACCACACGCACCTACGAACAAGATAGGCTTATTTGAGGTACTACATAACGTTTTTAATAGCCAAGAAGATCTGACAGTATCTGCCGTCGGAATAAGTTGAGATGAAAATGATGATGCATGTGCATCTAATGGAAGCTTTTCGGCTTTGGATTGCCAAGAAAAGAACGTATCGCTGGAAATGTCATACCCATAGTCGTACATTGTACCAGAACTTGGTAAATTGAGCGGACACGAACACGTGGGATCATCGGTAAGTTTCCGAAGAAAGGTGTCAAATTTAACCCTGTCTGACTTAACCACGGTGGCACCAAATGACCATGTAATTGCAAAAATAAACATTCGCTCTATCTGCCTCGTAAATTCACCTATTCGCTTGTCTGGTCCAATGGAACCACGTTCTTTGGAAGAATTGGCGAGATTATTTCCCCCATCTTCTGAAGAAAGTGGAAATAAACTATCGAGGAGAGAACATAGTTGCTCCACGTAATTTGACGGCGTTCTTTGGATGCTAGACGTTGGAGGCGCTTCATCGTCAGATACACCTTCCAAACAAAACTCTACGAGTGCACCAACATATTTATCGAATAAACGCGAGAACAGACTTCGAAGCACCTCCGTACTTTGTTTCTTAATCCAAGAAGTACAAATGGGTTGAAAACCAAGTGTTTTTGGATCCACATAGACCATGCCGCATCGAGAAACGGTCGCCGGTGATGCGTGTGCCAGATTCGCCACTTCGAATAACAATTTGCAGTGGTCTCTAAGCCTAATGCGTTCGCCGTTGGGTAATGTCAATAGTTTATTATCGTCCATCACGGAGTTCATGTTTTCTACCCAGACGGCGTCAACGTCACCGTCAAAAACAATATAACGAGATTCGCTCTGTCTGTTTTCGGGTAAAGGACGATTGGCTTCGCGAAATATATTTGATAACAGACCATCAGTCCATTCGCGCGTATCTCTATCTAATGAGCCATAAAGCTCAGAAACTGATTGTGCCTTGGGATTGAGCACAATCAACTTAGTTGGTTTACCGAGCGCATCTTGAGCACGGGCGAGAGTTTTAATAATTACTGACTTCCCACCCCCAGTTTCACCAACAATCATAGTCGTATGCCTCGTCAGCATGGTTTCGTATAATTGAATGACTTTATCGACTTGCTCAGAAGGACCGGTAAGAACCTGATACCCATTGCTCTCTAAATCTTTTTCCACAGCATCATTCAGATTTGGGTATCGAACACGTGGACAATCCATTCCTGGGAACAAGTCATTTATCAAACCAAGAAACAAAGGAGCATCTTCGAACACAAATTTTGGCAAATTCATATCTCTCAGTGCGCGCATCAATACGAGCTGTTCAGAGAGTTCTGGTGACTCTCGCTTCAAAGCTCCTGCCATAATGAGCACTGATTTCAAAGCTCTCAAACCAAAATCGTAGTGCGATTGCTTGGAAAGTTGCTCTTTTGCGAGCTTATACAAGACTGTCATCTTTTTCGCGAGTTCTTTGGCACTGTCGAAACCTTCCGAGAACAGCATGATTTCGCAAATTTGCTGAAGATCCGGAACGATCATCTGAACCGGGCGAAACAAAGCTTTCAGATTATCTGGCAACTCTGTTCTACCGGCGTATCCAGGGTTCATAGTAATAAAGATACCCGTCCTAGAGTCTAGAGCGATATCCTTGCCTTCAAAATTAAATCGGTTCGCATTTACTTTCAAACTTTCCTGGATGGTGCGGATTTGAGATGATACTACACTGAGTACTTCGGCATCAATTCTATTAAACTCATCGAAACAACCCCAAGCACCGCACTGCACGAGACCAGTAAATATAGCCCCCATCGCTTTATAATCTAATCCTTCTCCACAGTTGAATACTACACAAAGCAAGGCCATAGACTTTGCTAAATCCTTTGTCGTTTCTGTTTTACCTGTTCCAGCAGGTCCAGCCGGGGCGCCACCAAGCCGGTACGACAATGCCGTGGTGAGCGTCATATAGCACCTATCCGTCAGGCCCGTAATTACTAATCGTCCATTTAGACCCATGTATTCGTATCCATATAAAAATTCTCCGGAACACTGGTTGATCACGATGTCATCTCGTTTTTTGTCCCATTTAAAGCGAAGCTGAGATTCCCATGCAAACTCAGATTCATCTAGAATCGAGTCCCGGACAAAGCTTTCTATGATATCGCGAGCGTGTACGTCAATTATAATCATGGTATTAACTTTCTTCCGCTCAAGGTCTGTTAAATCAGAACGAACTAGCTTAGTAAGATCTGCTAACTGCAATGTTAATTTATCCGAAAGCAACTTCATCGCCATCTTATCTTGACCGTTCTTGACGCGACGAAAGACATCGATAACCTCCCAAGTCCACCAAATCTGAGATCCAACGAGGGCAACCATACCCAATTCCTCCAATATCCAATTTGTTCGCGAAGTTGCGTTGGCATACCTCCTGATTCCTTTCTTACACATCTCTTTCAACGTGGTGCGCATGGCGTTTTCTACTTTTGTCATCCAAACTTCGACTGGCAAACCTAAAACTTGAACTGACTCGGAGAGTTCGAACGACTCACCTTCGCTACTCATCAACCCAACGATGGATTCATTGTTTGGACCAAAAATCAGTTTCGCGCAATTATCAAAGAGTTTCAACATGTGCTCCTGAACGAGCGTTGGATCGGAAGTACCGAGTATAGATAATAGCTCATCGTCAGAAATAAAGAAAAATCTAGGGAACGCATCGCGCTTCGTGTTCAGATATTGAGATAGCGACTTTTGACACGATTCTAATTGTGAAGAGAGTTCCTTCAAATGATGCAATCGACCTTCCACTTTACAGGATTCTAATACCTTCGATTCCTTTTCTTGTTGTGTGCTCCGCATGATTTCTCTCCAGGAAAGATCAATTTGATCGAATTGGTCAGCTTCAAATGGAAGCTGTGCCCGAATATCATCGGCACCACAAAAAATTGATTGTAAATACATCCATCTGCGTTGAGTCCCAATCCACGCCTCTAGTACGTCGGAAATGTGCGATAAGCTATATTCCAAGCTTTGGACCGTATCACGAAATGGTACCGCGTGCTTAGATGCCGAGATTGATTGAAGCGTCAGGCTTGAATCTTCAAGCGAAAGTGTGATGTCATCAACAGCACAAAGAATCAGAGTCTTCTCATGGATCTCCCTTGGTTCTCGTGCAAGCGGCCGCAAATCAAATTTGGCGCTTTCCCATTGCGCGCCAAGTTTTATTAAATCCTCCTCAATCTTCATCTCTCGTTCGGCTCTATTCGTGATTTCTCTGACATGTTGCGCATGTTCATGTAGTCTAAGCTTCAAGACGTCCTCAAAGGTAACCGTGGTCAATGCAATTGATGTCTTCGCCAATCTTGCCAGCTCTTCCCAATGCCTTGGACGCATTGCAGGTGACTTGAGCGTACAAAACAAATCCAGAGTCTCTTCGAATAATGTTATGCTCTTTTCAATACTTATGATCAATTCAGATGTCTTGGGCGTTTCAATGATGTTCGATTTGCAATCTCTCCTGGACTCTTCGCCAATGACACGCAATTGTTCAATATCGATAGACTCCCATAACACACCAGAATGCACTTTAACTTTCGAATCAAATCTCTCGAAAACTGCGTAGCAGCTCTTATATTCTTCAATATCTTCTTGCAATTCTTCCAAACTTGAAACCGAACGTGGAGGAAATTGGAACGCTTTCTCAGAGTCGCGCAAGACTTCACTTCGGGTGCACAAATCGAAGATTTTTGATCTAAACACGTTCAATTTCGATACTCCAACGTGCAAATCTACTAAACTTTTATCAGACGCCGGTCCATAGTTTTGCATGTCGGCTTGCGTGTCTTCGCAAGCACTCACAAATTCATTCAAATCATTACGTAATTGATTTTCAAACTTCATCCGAACGTGCCTGAAGTCGGCATCTGCTCTTTCAATCTTCTCTTTACAAGCTTTCCAATTCGCCAACGTTTCTAAGACGAGATTCGTATACTCACAACTAGCATCATTATGTGTTGTTGATAATGAGGACGATGATGAGAAGGACTCTTCTGGCCGCAGACCAAGGCGAAGTTTGACCCTGTCTTTAATTTTCAGAATATTAATTTCAGTCTCCCAGTCCACGCGTACATCTTGAACCATTCTCAGAAACACTTTCATTTCATCCAAACTTGATGGAACTACATCTGCAACACCGTCTATGTTTCGAAACTTCGAATTCAGTTCCGATAGAAAATTACTATCCTGCGCTGCTGAAATGCTCGAAAGCTCTTTGATCCAGATGTCACATTCTCTAGCAACCCCCTTGATAAGTGGCGTGGCATCAATCATCGCACAAGAAATCGTCACATTTCTATTCGAATCCGTTAACACTCTACACTTATATCGATTAAATAGAATGAATAATTCGTCAAGCGGTGCAAATTCAATCCCAGAAAGATCTGTGAACATCTGTAGTGTTTGTTTACGAGCTTTCGTGTTCATCGCATGCTGGAACTTGCCCCAACTTCCAACATATTTCGCAATTTTCCGTGAAAGGCTAGCAATGGCGCGTTGTGCAGTAGCTGCGAATTTACAACACACGGTAGATGTCCTGAGATCGCGTGCGAATGTAATTCCAAACGCATCTGCTTCTGTTTCATGGACAGAGCAGCTTGCCGTCACAAGGATATCGTCATTCCTTATACCATCATCCAGGAGACAGCGGCCACCATCGTATTCCGTATCACTTCCTTCATCAACATCAACACACTGGGTTTGTAAGACTTCAAGACAAGTTCCGTGCATCCATCTCGTGAACTTTAATCCGACATTTTGAATCGAATCAACGAATGAGTTCAATCGGGTGGAAATATCCTCCAAGGACGGTGATATGACGGCGTCTTGGGAATATAATTCAATTGTACATCGAAAAAATGCAGCATTATCAACACCGCAACGAGAGATGAAATCCCTTCGAAACGAGCGTAAACTCGAGCATATTGCTCTGACGAGTGCGCAGTATACGCCTTTCTCAGAAAATTCGTAAAAAGCTTGCATTTCTAGAGCCTTTTTGGACCGCGTACCGATGACACAAAACTCTATATCTGATAAAAGGTTTGAAACTTCCTTATATTTTCCTACTGCTCTTTCCATAATTTCATCGCGTGTGCGTTCTAATGTGCTCATGACATCGTCTAATTCTGGCAACAGCCCAATATCGCCTTCTACTTCTTGTATGCAGGACGGAGAGAAAAACCTCAATTCCGATATCGTTTCCGTGAGCTCTGCAATAGATTTCGAGATACGTCTTACTTCAAGTATTGTTCTTTCGAAAGCTTCAATAGCATGTTGGGACGATTGAATAAATGTATTGAAGCCCAGCGCATTCCAGTTCAATTTAGAGCAACCAGGCTCAAGGGCTTCTTCCAGCTTGATCAGCTTTCCTTTGAATAAAGCGAACTCCTGGTATGTTAGACCAGACGTAACTCGTGAGTACTCCGAACATACATCTTTCAAACTATTTAGGTGAGACTGATAAATATCTTCTTGAAGAACAACGTCCTTTGCCAATGACGGGATTTCATGTCCTAATTGGGAAATACTCTTGGCTTCGCGGATCAAAACAGATAGATTTTCGTGGAAATTCGGTCGAAACACAGGTACCGACGAATGCGAAAGTCCATCATTCACACCGAGAACTTCTGTTCTAGATATCTTTACCAAAATGAACGATCGCAAACTAGCTATGGATTCATCAACAACTGCAGAGCTCCACTGTCGAACCAGTTCTTTTTCATATTCCAACACAGTCTTGGAAAAATGAAGATACTTGTTCTCAATTTCGAGAGCCACTACGCTTTGAATATCCTCTCCAAGAGATGTAAACTTAAATATACGCATGGTTCTTCTAATTGATACAAAGAGTTGTCGAGACCATGCAATTTTCCCACTAATTCTAGCCTGATTGCGTAATAATGGAACATTTCTTTCTTGTGTATGAAAAAAGTGTTGTATTTGATCGATTTCTCTACCAAATTGGTCCAAAATATCTCGCGTCGTATCTCTCATCTGTTTATTAAGAACATCTCTTACTGGAGAAGACCGTATGGAAGAATTCTTACGATTATGTTTGACATTACCAGCATCATATAGCAATTCTGAATTCGGTGAAAGTGATAGAATGTTGAACATAGTTCGAAAGCTGTGTAGCAATTCAAACGCCGCTTTGGCAGATGTTGAATTTTTGAACGATTGGTCAATGAATGATCTCACAACTCGTTCAATTCGAACGCGATCTACGTGAAAAACTTGAACAGTATCAGCCCAATCTTCTGCTTTTGATGGATCAAATGCATTGAATGAACAACGAATAATTCGGTTGTTCATGTTCGAAACTCGCCTCACCGCGTCGTCAAAACCTACTTGATCGAGCGTCACGGCTCGGAACTTGGGACTCAGAAAGGTTTGAAAATCTAGCGAAGCCGCAAGCATTTCTCCCAAATCGTCGCAAACACGCGCAATATGATCCGTTCTAGAAAAGAGGCGTTCGCGGTCAAACTCCCATCTTGCATCTCGATTGGATCGCTCTATACTTTCGCGCACCTTCAAATAATTTGTCTTCCAGCTTCGTAGCGCCAAAGATGCATCCCGTAACTTCTCTGATAACGTAAGATTATTATTATCTTGAACATCTTCATTGGGTTGATATGAACTCGTTGATGGTTTGATGGTTATTATCGTCGGTTTTGTCAACGATGCGACTTGATCGGCGTAACCTTCTGCTCTCTCATTCGTATTATCGTCTTGGCGAGACACTGTTAATACCAGCTTTGGGTCAATTTCAGAGGTTACCCTTAACGACAGTTCGTCTGCTATTCGACCCATAAGCTGTCCCATTCGGTCATCGTTTGAATAATGACTCGAAATTATCCAAACCAGTCTGAGCGCTTCAAGTGTCGGCTCTAGGCAACGGGAAATACGTTTGAATGACCCCTGCGAGATGGTCACAAAATGCCCTTCTAACGTGGTGAGAAATTTCACATTTTCCTTCGATTGAGCACACAAAGCGGCAAGATTTTCGCGTAAATAACGAAATTTAATGAGAGTCTGATGTGCTTTTGAGTGTTGCTCCGCATCTTCTATCATCTCAGAGTGTATCGAATCTTCTAAACTTTGCTCAGTCTTTTTCATCTCTTTGCAATTCAGTTGTTCGAAAAGTTTGTGCCTCTCTACATTTCGTTCTTTCCACCTCTCTATTTCGCGAAGCGGGCCCGTCGTCGTCGTCGTCGTCGTTGCTTTCGTTGTCTGCGCTATTTCATTATTATTCCTACTACTATGAATACTATTCCCATCGTCATTAATCGTGATATCGAGATCGCGCTTGATGAAGGAGGAAATAACATTCGACCACTCCGAGAGACAGTCAATCAAGCGGCGTGCGTTCATCGAAGCTGCTTGTTTCCAATACCCCGTCGTATTTTTGTCTTCGTCTTTCTCTCTTTCTACCGGCGGTTGAGGACCTGGCGCACTCTCCGGAGCTTTACGATGCAGTTCATTCATATCTTCTTCTTCTTCTTCTTCTTCTTCTTCTCTGCCCTCCTCTCTATCTACTCGCTCAGCGCCCATCGCGTGAGTCTTACGTTTTCTTTTATTATTAGGTGGCTCTATAGCTTTCTTTCTTCTTCTTTCATTTGGGTTTTGGTCGTTATTTTTCGACGTATTTTGACCACGCTCTAAAAATAACCACACACACCACTTTTATTCTGTTTGACTTTTCTCTCAGAACATACACGGCAAAACATAGATGGACAATAAAACGCACATCGAGAGCATCGACGCATATATTCGAACGCATAAGATTGATGATTTGTTCACTCGGATGTTATCTGCGACGCTCAGTGAGAGGCCAGAAAACGCGCGCGAATATATTCGAAAGTTCTGTTCCAACGACAAAAACATCAACCACAATATCAACGACGAAAACGACACGACAAAGACGACGGGGGAGATCAACGATCACAAGAACGAAGAGCAGCAAGTGGAGGAAGGGGACGATGATAAAGAAGAAGGCGAGGATGGCGTTAAATCTAAAGTCACAGTTGAGCATGCCGACGAAAGCGCGAGTTTGTATTTGAACGAAACTTTGGGCGTATCGCACCTTTTTGCTCTTCTCTCCGACGCACTAGTCGAGGGCGTAAAGTCACAGCAAGATCCACTCGAAATTCTTTCAAACACGATTCTTAAACTTCGCAACGATAACAACGCAGAAAATGATACGCAAACTGATGTCCTAATGAAGAGAAGAGATGAATCAGAGAATGTAAGCATCACACGTCAGTCACCGGCGTGTGTCGAAGACGAGGAAGGATGTGGGAAGGAAGCAAGAGAACAAGAGGAGGTAGAAGAAGAAGAAGAAGAAGAAGAAGAAGAAGAAGAAGAAGAAGAAGAAGAAGAAGAAGAAGAAGAAGAA